>Ga0315273_10005582_pt1 | contig 15572 bp, 15 predicted proteins | sample YL17G02_0_MG_FD_205753 | JGI IMG/M metagenome (GOLD analysis project Ga0315273, IMG submission 205753) | Sediment microbial communities from Yellowstone Lake, YNP, Wyoming, USA - YL17G02_0 | ecosystem: Environmental > Aquatic > Freshwater > Lake > Sediment | place: USA: Wyoming | collected...
GCAGATGGTCCTCGACCAGCAATGTTTTGGCCGGGGAGAGTTTCCCGGCGCGGCAGCCGGCCGCCAGCGCCTGGAAATCGGCGCACCCGCGAATCGACCCTTCCTGAATCCGCTGCAAAACGCGCGCCGCCGCCGCTTCCACGGCCTCGTCGCTCACCGCTTCGCTCCGGATCGCTTCCAGTTCCTTGTCCAATCTGTCGTCAGCCATGATGATGTTCTCCCGTCCAGGCACGGAACTCCCGCTCGATGCGCTCTCGCGAGCGGTGTAATGTCACCGCCACGGTGGCCGGCGTGGTCCCGACCAACTGCGCGATCTCGCCGTTGTCCCGGTCTTCAAAAAACCGAAGAGCGAAGATCTCGGCCGCCTGCGCGCTCAGTCCCGCTACGGCCTCGCGAAGCCATCCGCGAACCTCGGCCGACCCCGCCAGGCGTTCCGGCGCGCCCGCCGGGCTCTCGGAGGCCAGCGGCGCCGCGGCGTCCAGCGGCGTCCAGCGCCTGCTTGCCCGTGCGCGAATCACGTCCAAAGCGCCGTTCACCGCCGCGCGCCGCAGGTAGTGTTCCGCGTTCTCCATCACCGTGTCCGCCTCGCCCCGGCCGAGCAACCGCAGAAACACGGTCTGCAGGACGTCTTCGGCGTCCGCCGTATTCCCGGTGACACGGCAGGCCGCCCGGAACACCATCGCGTGGTGCTCCCGAAAAACCCGCTCGAACCAAGCTGCATTGCGCTTGTCTTGCTCTCCACTCATAAAGACGGCTCCTGGGGGCCGATTCTTAACAACCCGAAATAGGAGAAACGGTTTTGGGTGGGCCGAAGTTCCGCCCGTGTCGCCTGCTACACTGGAGTTTTCGGAGATGGGGATTTGAAGAATCGCTCAGACTTGGCGTGCCCTTATTGTTGCTCGAGCGACGTCTGGCAACCCCGCGTCCGCACATGGGTCGACAGCCTCGTCGAAAGATTCGGCTTTGCGAAGTATGAGTGCCGCAAGTGCCGGAAACTTCTATTTCTGAAGACGGAGCGCCGGGAACGCAGGGAGGCGCCGGAAGCGGAGTCCTAACCCTTAACGCCCGCGGGCGCCGGCTCATCCTTCCAGCGCACGTCCCGAGCGAATTCGAGCCCCACCACGTAACGGAGGCCTTTCCGGGCGCAGTGACGCACACAGGCCATCCCGACGAGCCCGTAGCGCTCCACCTGAACTTGAACGAATGTGCTGGTTTCGATCGGATCCGTCGTCTCGAGCATCAATCCGCTCTTTGAGCGATCAATCGCTTTCCCCATGACCATGCACAGGTGCCCGCCACGATCCTCCCAGGACAGGCGGACCATCTCACGGAACGGTGTCCTTGGGTGACGCCTGCGACCGATTGGGTACATGCGACACTCCCCTTTTCTACTTATCGTGGAATCGCGCTGGAACTGCGTGCGTAATTTAACCCATCAGGCAATGTGTGCGGTGCCCATGGTATTCATGTTGGGTGAGATGTCGCAGGTACATGGCGGTTCTGTTTGGAGACCTTGGCAGCCAATCCTACGTTTGGCCTCAAAATTGCTCCATCGACGGCATGCACGGACACGGTGCAAGTGGCAAGAACCGCCCCCGCCTGGTCTTTTGGGAGCTCACAACTGGTTGTAATTTAAGGTGCATCCATTGCCGCGCGAGCGCCACGGAGCTGATGTCTCCGAAGGACCTGACTACCACGGAGTGCTGCGCGATCATCGACCAGATTGGGGAATATGCCCCACTTATCCTGGTTCTGAGTGGGGGTGAGCCCCTCTGGCGCCGGGATGTGTTCGACATTGCCCACCACGCCCGAACACGGAACATGCATGTGGCGCTGGCCACCAACGGCACGCTGGTCGACGAAGCGATGGCGCATCGCATCCGGGAGGCGGGCATCGAGCGTGTTTCGATCAGCCTGGACGGGGCGGGTCGCACCACGCACGACACCTTTCGAGGGCATACGGGCGCCTTCGACGCCGCCATCCGCGGCCTCAAGTGCCTGAAAGAACAGGGCATTTCCACGCAGATCAACACCACGGTTTCGCAGCATAACGCGCACGAGTTGCCCGAAATCCTGAAGCTGGCGCTCTCGCTGGGCGTGCATGCGTTCCATCTTTTCCTGCTGGTTCCGGTGGGGTGCGGACTAACCATCTCCCAGGAGCAGACCATCCAGGGCGCGGAGGCCGAACAGATCCTCAACTGGTTCTACGACCGTTCGCTGGATTCGAACATCGAATTGAAGGCCACCTGCGCCCCGCACTATTACCGCATTGTCCGGCAGCGGCGGGCCGAGGCGCGCCGGGCGGGCGAAGCGCTGGCGGAGTTGCCGGGCCACGGAATGGGCGCCGTGACGCGGGGCTGCCTGGCGGGCAGCGGGGTGTGCTTCATTTCGCACCAGGGCGAGGTCTTCCCGTGCGGCTATCTTCCCGTGTCCGCGGGCAGCCTGCGCGAGTTGCCGTTCCGGGAAATCTGGGAAAACTCGAAGCTCTTTGCGACCCTGCGCAACACCGGCAACCTGGAAGGCAAGTGCGGCGTCTGCGAATTCGTCAACGTCTGCCTGGGCTGCCGGGCGCGGGCTTTCGGCGCCACCGGAAACTACCTGGGCGAAGAGCCGTTCTGCATCTACCAGCCGCGGCATGGCCAGGCGCGCGGGTTGGTACAATAGAATCACGGGGCCGTTTCATGATCGCCGCTACTGGTATCGCCGAAGAAATTCTCGCGTTAAAGGCAGAACGCCGGGCGATTCTTCTCGCTCACCATTACCAGGAGCCGGAGATCCAGGATCTGGCGGACGCCGTCGGCGACAGCCTCGAGCTGGCGCGCAAGGCCCGGGATTTCGAGGGCGGCGTGATCGTCTTCTGCGGCGTCCGGTTCATGGCCGAGACGGCCAAGATCCTCAACCCGGAGCGGATTGTGCTGGTGCCGGACGCGGAGGCAAGTTGCAGCCTGGTCGAGAGCTGTCCGGCGGAGCCCATCCGGGCTTACCGCCGCCGCCACCCGGACCATGTCATCGTGTCCTATATCAACACCTCGGCCGAGGTGAAGGCCGAATCCGACATCCTGTGCACCTCGCGCAACGCCGTCAACGTGGTGCGATCCATTCCGTCCGATAAGACCATCCTGTTCCTGCCGGATTCCAACCTCGGCCACTATGTCAAGCGCGAGACCGGGCGCGAGAATCTGAGGATCTGGCAGGGCCTGTGCATCGTCCACGCCACCTGGACCAGCCGCCGGCTCAAGCAGGCGCTGGGGGAGCACCCCGGCGCGCTGGTGGCGGCGCACCCGGAATGCCCGGGCGACGTGCTCGCCATGGCCGACTACATCGGCTCGACTTCCTCGATCATCGACTGGTGCATCCGCCACCCCGGCCGCGAGTTCGTGGTGATGACCGAAAGCGGCGTTGCGCATTCGCTCGAGCGTCTGGCGCCGGACAAGCGGTTCTGGTTCATTCCGAACGAGAACTGCAATTGCAGCGAGTGCCCCTACATGAAACGGAACACGCTCGAAAAGTTGCGAGACTGCCTGCTGCGCCTCGAGCCGCGTATCGAGCTTGCTCCGGAGCTGATGGCGCGCGCGCGGCTGCCCATCGACCGAATGCTCGCGCTCGAGTGAGGGCTCGTTGCACCCGGCGCTGGTCGACACCCACTCCCGTTTGCACGACAGTCTCCGGATCAGCGTCACCGACCGCTGCAACATCCGCTGCTGCTACTGCATGCCGGAGCACGCGGTGGAGTTCGTCCCGCGGCGGGAAATCCTGAGTTTCGAGGAGATCGAGCGGTTCGTCCGGATCGCGGCGCGCCTGGGCGTCAACAAGCTTCGCATCACGGGCGGCGAGCCGCTGATGCGCAAGGACCTGGCCGGCCTCGTCGCGCGCCTGCGCGCGGTGGAAGGGATCCGCGACCTGGCGCTGACCACCAACGGCGCGCTGCTGGCCGAACAGGCGGAGGCGCTGTTTCGGGCGGGCCTCGGCCGCGTCAATGTCCACCTTGACACGCTCGACCGGGAGCGCTTCATCCGGATCACCCGCCGGGACGAACTGGGCCGGATTCTGGAAGGCATCGAAGTCTGCCGCCGGCTGGGTTTCCAGCCCATCAAGATCAACGCCGTGGCGGTGAAGAACCTGGTCGAGCCGGACATCGTGCCGCTGGCGCGGTTCGGGCGCGAGCACGGCATTGAGATCCGCTACATCGAGTTCATGCCGCTGGACGCGCAGGGTCTCTGGGATCCGGGCAAGGTGCTGCCGGCCGGCGAGATCATCGCCATGCTCGAGCGCGAAATCGGTCCGCTGGTGGCCGTGCCAAATCGGGACCCGCGCGCCCCGGCGAGCCAGTACCGCTTCGCGGACGGTGTCGGCACAATCGGTCTTATCGCCAGCGTCAGCCGGCCGTTTTGCCTGAACTGCAACCGCATCCGCCTGACCGCCGACGGCAAGCTCCGCTACTGCCTGTTCGCGCTCGAGGAATTCGACGTGAAGGGGTTATTGCGCGGCGGCGCCGCGGACCGGGAGATCGAAATGCTGATCCGCTCGACGGTCGGCAAGAAGTGGCCCGGCCACGAAATCAACCAGTCGCGATTCGTGCCGCCCGGGCGCCCGATGTGCGCCATCGGCGGGTGAGGCGCGGCCGGGCAATTTCGGGGACAGATGGGTGTGTCCCCGCACACACCAGCCCGTCCCCGAAATTCGGGCTCCTAAGTGCAACGCCGCAGATCCTGCTGGAAATCGCCCCAGTACTAACGATCTCTTGTACTCCGGCGAGCCGGATGTTATTCTTGCCCTGGGAAGATTATGCCGCTCGTGCAGATGTTCCGGGGCAACGTCTTTGTTGGCCTTGCGATGTGTGCGTGCCTGGCTGCAATCTTGTGGTGCGTCTTCCTGATGCCGAAGCTGGCCAGGGGACACGAACGTTTTCTTGTCGGTCTCATCGGACTGATCTCGATATTTCAGGGTCTGCGGATCTTGAAGGATGCGGGTGTCTGGGCCCTCCCACGTTTCTCCTCGTTGACCGATCTGGCGACGTTGATTGTTACCGGCCTCTATCTGGTCGCGCTGTTCGTAGTGCATGTATTCGGCGCGGAACATCGAAGGACGACACTTCGCCTGCGCCTGTCGGAGGCCAATGAGAAACCTCCCACGGTTTTCGGGCGGACGCAGTCTCCTAAGATCGAAGCGGTGCGCCAGCAGCAAGGGCAGTCCAGTTAGACGGTCCGTCCGCGAGTCCGTTGGCGGCCGGGCGGGGCCGCAATACTGCCTCACACCTTCGTGCCGAACCGCCGCCACGTGAGACGCCTCTCGGCCGGTAGCGGCCAGCGCTGGCGACACACCGGACGAAACTCGGGACAGTGCACCCATTTCGCCGAAAGGCGCCGGTTGATTATGAAGCAGTCATGATCGGCGAAATGAGTTTACCGTCTCGCATTTCGATTGCGCCCTGGCGGGCGAGACTCGCTACAATGAAGAAAGTTACTCTGTGGAGGAGAACGATGCGTTTTCGGTCAGCGGTGTTGGTTTTGGCGGGCGCCGGCCTGTTGTTCGCCCAGTCGGAGCACGAAAAGCGGCTGGTTGAAGCGGCCGACGTGTTTCAGGAGGTGATGGACACGCCGGACAAAGGGATTCCGCAGGACCTGCTCGACAAGGCGCAGTGCGCCGTAATCGTGCCGGGCCTCAAGAAGGGCGCGTTCTTAATCGGCGCCAAGTACGGCCGCGGGTTCATGGTGTGCCGCACAGGCAACGTCGGCTGGTCGGCGCCGGGATCGGTGCGTGTGGAAGGCGGGAGCTTCGGCTTCCAGATCGGCGGTTCGGAAACCGACGTGATCATGCTGGTGATGAACGAGCGGGGCGTCAAGCGCCTGCTTTCGAGCAAGTTCACTCTGGGCGCGGACGCCGCTGTCGCGGCCGGGCCGGTGGGCCGCACCGCTTCGGCCGAGACCGACGCCTATCTGCGCGCCGAGATTCTCACCTGGTCGCGCTCGCGAGGCGCGTTCGCCGGCATCTCGCTGCAAGGCGCGACGTTGCGCCAGGACGCCGCCGCCAACAAGGGCCTGTACGGGCAGGCTTACGCGAATAGGGATATCGTTCAAAAGGGCGTCAAACCGCCCGCGGGAGCGGCAAAGCTGCTCGGGTTGCTGAACAAGTACTCCGGGCGCAAGTAGACACAGCCTGAAGGCCGTACTACTAATTCTTCGTTTCTTTGCCCGCCGCTACGATTTCGCGTTGCGGCCGCGGGGGGACACGCCTGTGTCCCGGGGTAAGCGATGGTTTCCGTAAGGGCAGCCCGGAGTGTTCCCAGATTCTGGCTTCTGGCTCCTGACTTCTCTGTTTGCGGCCATGCCGCGCTGTGCCACCCTCTACACCGGCCAGTCGGACGGCTCGGCGGTGGAGACCTCGATCAAGCCCTGCTGCGGCAGCGCATCCAGGGGCAATCCGTCGCGCCACATCGAAAGCTGAAAGCGGAGTGAGCGGCCCTGCGTGACGCCCAGCGCGGCGAGCGAGAGGCGCACCTCCAAGATGGTCTCAAAGGCCGTCTCGGCGGCATGACCGGCATGTTCCGGCACGGCGAAACGCACCTCGGCAATCGCGGCGGAACGCCCGCCCAGGGCGATGGTGAGGGTGCTGGCCGGATGCTGGCTTTCTTCCGGCTCCACCCGCACTCGCACGCTGGCGCCGGCCAGGTTCGGGATGGCCGCCTCTTCGAAGTCCACCCGCAGATAGAGATGCGCTCCGTCGCTGCCGTAGTGGAGCGCGCGAATCAGGTAGGGGCGCCCATGCATGGCCCCCGACCGCTGGTCCACGCGGTACGTCCCCGAGCCGAGCCACTCGAAATACGAAGTCACCTGCCCGTCGATCACCGGCCGGATCGGGCCGGTGGGCTGCTGGTGAAATTCCCGCACTTCCACGCGCAGGATAGAGCGGGAAAGATCCTCCGGCGGGGCCAGGTTCAGCAGGTAGTACATGTTCGCCAGATGGTCCCGAAAGAGCTTGTCGAACTCGGGCCGGTTCTCCGAATCGTGCTCGGGACCGTACCACCAGCACCAGTCGCTGCCCTCGGCGATAAGCAGTTCCTCGTACGCCAGGCTCCGATTTTCGCTGGGAATCGCGGCGCCTTCGGGAGCGCCGGTCACGCGTTCGTAAGTGTCGCGCGCTTTGACCAGCGCTTCCCAGGCGCGATTGTCTTCCTCGGCGCCGATCCAGATATCGAAATTCGCGTTGATCCAGGAGCCGGGAAAAACATGGTCCAGCGGATGAGGCTCGATCCGGTCGAGGGCTTCACTGACGGTGAGCGCTTCGATCCGCGGGTCTGCGGAAATGCGCTGGTAGAGCTCGCACAGGAACGGGCGCCCGCTGAACGGGTAATGTTCCCAGGCGTTTTCGCCATCCAGAATGATCGGCACCAGCGCGTCGCGCCCTTCGGCGAGGATGCCGCGCGCGTTCTCGCGGATGCGGTCCAGGAAATGAGCGGCCGACTCCTGGGCGCCCATGCGCGAGTACACGAAGCCGATCAGGTCGCTCAGGTAGTGGTCGCGGAAGATGAGCCGGATCTCGAGTTCGCCCTGCCGCCACAGGTAGGGGCGATAGGTCTCGACGACCCCCGCCGCGCGTCCGATGGTGCGGCTGAGAATGCCGTTATCGGTCGCCGCCCAGAGGAAACCGGTTTCGGCGGCGATGCCGAGCGCTTCGTCGGAGACCGCGCCTTCGGAAGGCCAGAGCCCCGCCGGCGCGGATCCGAATCTCTTCCGCATGTAGGCGCGGGAGCTTTCCAGTTGCCGCCGCGCGTCCTCGCGATAGCGGAACCGGCTCGGCAGCGGCACGTGGGGATGCGACACTTCGGCAATCTGCGAGTCGCACAGCAACGGCAGGATGGCGTGGTAAAACGGCCCGGTGGAGATCTCGATCTGGCCGGTGGAGGCGAACTCCTGGTAGACCCTCATCACCGCACCTAGGATCTCCATTTGCTTGCGGCCCACCAGCGTCTGGTCCTGGAGCGAGTAGTCCCGGCGCTTGTCGACCAGTTCGCGCACTTCCGGATCGCGCTGGAACTCCTCGTCAAACCACGACAACTGCGACAGCACCTGCAAATCGCGCATCGCGCGGGCGTCGAAGAAGCGGCGGGCGCGGGCCACGTTGCGGTCGGCCGCGCGCCAGGCCTCGTACAGTTCGGCGTAGCGCGGGTAGCGATAGATGAGCCGCGCCGGGTTGGCCTGAAAGAAGTAGCGGAATATGAACCCCCGCTCGTCCTCGGAAAGGCTTTCGGCCGGCTTGAGGGCCGCGTGCAGGAACGGATCGGCGGCCCTGCCCGTGGCATATTCCTCCAACTGCGCGATCATCGACGGCACCAGGTTGAAGGTCTGCCGCACGAGCGGAAAGTCCTTCAGGATGCGGACCATGCCGTAGTAGTCCTTGAGCCCGTGCATGCGGGTCCACGGCAGCCTGTATTCGCCCGAAAGCAGGTCCTTGTAAAACGGCTGGTGCATGTGCCAAAGGAAGCACAGGTAGATGCGAGGCATGTCCCTAGATATAGTGTAGCGTGAGGCGTCCTTTGGTCCTCGCCGGATCACCCGACGGACAGCGGACTTTCGACGCCAGCCGGCATTTCATCCCACGTGCGGTCGTCGAGAACGCGGCCCATCCGCTTTTTGAACACCCCGCCCCACTGCTTGAAGAAGAACGGGACGCGGGCGCGGGTGCAGATGGCACGAATCTCTCGGACCCATTCGGGGTCCATGTAGCGCGCCCCCGGTCCCGATTCTCCGCCGGCGATCACCCAGTCAATCCCGCGCAGGTTGAGCTTTCCGAGCGGGCCCAGCAGCGGTTCGATGCTGAGGAACTTGATGTGCGCGCCGGTTCGCCGGAGGCGCTCTATCCGGCAGAGGCAGTCCTCATTCTCGATGCTGACACCCATCCAGATCTGCGGTTGCCAGTCGAGGACCGGATTCAGCTCCAGGAGCCGATCCGAGCGCTTCGTGAGGAGTTGGTACCGATGCCAGTGGGCTCGCCGCATCACGTCGAAAGCCCGGTGGACGTAATCGGCGGGGACCGCGGGATGGAACAGGTCGCTCATGCTGTTCACGAACACGCGGCGGGGTTGTCGCCACCGGAGCGGATGCTCGAGCATGTGCGGCTGGAGGGTGACCTCGAACCCGTTGCGATAGTTCTTCTGTCCCATCGCCTGCAACCGGCGGGCAAGACGCTCGGCATAGCAGAACTTGCAGCCGGGACTGATCTTCGAGCAGCCGGTGACCGGATTCCAGGTCGCGTCCGTCCATTCGATAGGTGAACTGTTCGCCATCCTAGAGCCCCTGGCTAATTCGATGCTTCTCGAAGATGTGCTCGACGATCTTCTTGCCCGTCTGGTTCGGTGACGCGAAGAACAGGTAGTAGATTGTCGCCCCAAGGCTGTTCACGAAGGGCAGGGGGCGGGGCGATGGGCGAGATCAGAGCCAGTCCTGTTGGTGAAGCTGGTTCCAGACTGTACGGATATGGTGCGGTGGGAAGGCCCGGCGTTTTCGGTCGCTCCACTCATGCACGAGGGTCACAACCTTGTCCACCTCGGCTCTGGCAGCGGATTCGTGCGCGGCGATCCAGTGGACGGTCGCCAAAAGCTCCATGCCATACGGTGTCTCGAAGCCTTCGATCAGCTTGCTAACCCGTTCCAGCCGCTCAAAAGTGTCAGCGTCACCGGCGAGGAACGTCCGCGCTTCCTCCACGGCTTCAGGAATCACCCGGATGGAGGCCTCGCGGCTACGGTCGCCGTAGCCCCGGATAAAGTGCCCTTCGATGCGTTGCAGGACGTGGTTCAGCGTCTCCGCGTATGGGCCATACTTGTGGCGCACGAATTCCAATCGCAACGGTTGGCCCGCCGTCTGGAGGAAATAGGCGAGTTTCTGCACTTCCAAGAGGGTGAGCCGGTAGCCTGGGATCCCGTAGTTGACCATTAGGCCGATCAGCGCCGCCCGGCTCGGCGTCATCCTTGGCCGTGCGGTCGCCACCGGCATCCCGTCGGCAATTGGCGCACCCCGCGGTTCATACACCAGCACACGGACGCCCGGCAAGGCAGCCATGGCCTGCTCAATGATGGGTTTCACCACGATCCACTCCAACCCGCCGTTGCCGCAGCCGAGCGGCGGGATGGCGATGGACTGGATGCCGAGACGGCGCACATCATGGACCAGGGCGTTCAAGCCTTCCTTGATGTCGTCGATCCTCGACTTGCCCTTCCAGTGTCGTTTGGTGGGGAAATTCACAATGAAGCGGGGGTTCTCCAAGCGGTCGGTGGAAACGATCAGCATCCGGCCTGGCTGGACCTCGCCCTTCTCGCAGGCGCGCCGGTACACCTCGTAATTGCGCGGAAACGCTTGACGGAACTGGAGGGCAATGCCCTTGCCCATCACGCCGACGGTGTTCACCGTGTTGACGAGGGCTTCCGCATCCGCGTCCAATATGTTGCCGTGCCGCAGTTCCGTCATCGCGCCGCCCATCAGTAATACCAGTTCGTTTGGACCCTGACCGCGGGCCGGTGGCCGGCACTGGCAAGCAGGGCCTCGACCTCCTGGGCCATACCGCGGTTCATCACTCCTATTGTACGGACCAGCGTCCACGGAAAGAAGCGGTGAACAAGGAACTCGGCCTGCCGGCGCCGGGAGCGGTCCGGATCGTCGTCTGTGTCACGCCAGTACCGCGCCATCATGATCTGCCAGTCGATCTTGTCCAGATCGCGAAGATCCTCGAAGTAGCCGCTGAAGTCCATGTCGGCGTGCCCGTCCGTGAAGGCAAAAGGCAGGCCCTCGGCAGCCACGCCTTCCACGCTGCCGACGAGATGAAGAATCGGGCGGTGGCCTTCGGTATAACCTTCAACCGCTCCACGGGAAATTGCGTACAGCATGGGCGACCGTGCCGCGAAGTAGAAGGGCACGTAGTCGGCGAGAGTTCCCCGCTGGCACACCGGGACCAAACGCCGGGCGCGCCGCTCCTTAATGTGCGCGTGGGCGATGCCCTGCGCCGGAAGCCCCTGTTCGGCGATGGCACGGTCGCAATGTATGCCGCCGCATTCCAGGATGGAACGGAGGTTTCGGAAGTGAGTGATGTGGTAGATGTCCGTCAAGCTTCCGCGCCCGCCCTATGATTCTACCGAGTGGGGGGCCGCAGCGTCTCGACCGAGTTCTTCGCTCCCCGCCGCGGTGCTAAAATCGAGGCTGCTTATGGAACCCGTTACTCGCAGAGGATTTTTCGGCGCGGCGGCTGCCGCGCTGCCGGCGGCGCGCGCCTATTCGCAGGTCGTGGGCGCCAACGAGCGTTTGCGCATCGGCGTTATCGGCTGCGGCGGCATGGCCACCGGCCACATGCGCTCGCTGGTAAAGGTGAAAGAGGCCGACAACATCGAGATCACCGCCGTTTGCGATATCTACGACAACCGCGCCGAAGCGGCGGCGAAACTGACCGGCGGCCGGATCGTCAAGGACTACCGCCGGCTGCTGGAGAGCAAGGACGTCGACTACGTGCTCATCGCCACGCCCGAGCACTGGCACGCCCAAATGACGCTGGACGCGGCCGACGCCGGCAAGCACATCTACTGCGAGAAGCCGATGACGCGCAAGGTCGAGCAGGCCAAGAAGGTGGTGGCCAAGATCAAGCAGAAGGGCGTCAAGATGCAGGTCGGCGTCCAGGGCATGTCGGACGAGTCCTACGAAGAGGCGAACAAGTACGTCCGCGACGGGACGCTCGGCAAGGTGGTCGTCGCGCAGATCGATTACTCGCGCAATCACCGCGGCGACTTCTTCGACTATCCCATCGACGCCGACGCCAAACCGGGCGTGAACCTGGACTGGAAGGCCTGGCTCGGCCCGGCGCCGAAACGCCCGTGGGATCCCTACCGCTACTTCCGCTGGCGCTGTTACTGGGACTATTCGGGCGGCATCGCCACCGACCTGTTCGTGCATCGCGTCACGCGGATCATCAAGGCGCTCGGCCTGACCTTCCCGGAAAAAGGCGTCGGCACGGGCGGCAAGTTCCAGTTCACCGGCAGCAGGAACGAAATCCCGGACACGCTCAATTTCCTGCTGGATTACCCTGGCGGACCGACGGTGATGCTGGTCTCGTCCATGGCCAATGACACGCCGGTGAGCCACGTCCTGCGCGGGCACAAGGCGACGCTGGAATTCACGCCCAAGGGCTTTCTCATCCGCCCGCAACGCCTTTACGCCAAGGACGTCAAGGAGATCGTCTACCAGAAGAAGGGCGCCGAGGACACAACCCTGCACCACCGCAACCTGCAAGCGGCGATCCGCAAGAACGAGCCCCTGAAGTGCGACTCGATGCTGGGCTACTACGGCGTCGTCGCGGTGGAAGTGGGTCTCGAGTCGTTCCGCAAGCGCAAGTACATGAAGTGGGACGCGGCCAAGGAGCGCGTGGTACCGGCGTAGGACACCCCAGCCCGCGCAAGGCGGGCGTCAGCGCGCGGCGGCGCCGGCCGGCGGCCGCGCCGGACGCTTCGCTGGTTCGGGCGTCGCGTAGTAGCCGGTGCGGGTGCGCGCCACCGGGCGATTCGGACCGTTGACCGCTACCTTGATCTGGCGGAAGCTGCCATCGAGCGCCTGGATCTTCGGCGTGTAGGCCAGGATGTACTGGTTGCGGATTTCGTGCGCCACCTGCAGCGCGATCTTCTCGACTTCGGCCAGGTCCTTCGGGTAGTAGACCAGGCCGCCGGTGGCGGTGGTCAGCGTGTCGAGCGCGCGCTTGGCGCGCCGGGCCTCGCGGCGTTCCTCCTCGCTCAGCAAGCCGATCGCGTATTGCACGATTTCGCTCTCGTGCGCCTTTTGGATCAGCTTCTCGAGGGAAAGGGCGCTGGTGTTGTCGTTGCCGTCGGTGATGACCAGCAGGACTTTCTTGTCCTTCTTCGCCCGCTCCCGGACGCGGTCGATGGTCATGGCGATGGCGTCGCGCATGGCCGTGCCGCCGCGCGAATCGATGCGCGTCAGCCCTTCCTCCATGCGCTTCATGTCGTTGGTGAACTGAACGTCCTCATAGGCCTCGTCGTTGAAGTTCACCACCATGACTTCGTCCTGCGGGTTCGACGCCTTGACCAGCGCCACCGACGCCGCCTCGACTTTCTGCCGCTTGTCGCGCATGCTGCCGGAGTTGTCGATGACTATGGCCAACGACACCGGAACGTCCTCGCGGCGAAAGATCCTCAATTCCTGTTCGGCGCCGTTCTCGTAGACTTTGAACGCGGCGCGGCCGAGATTCGTCACCAGGTGGCCGTTCTTGTCGACCACCGTCGCGTGCAGCAGAACCAGCCGCGTTTCAGCGCGGAAGACCGCCCTGTCCTCCTGCGCGAGAACCCGCGGCGGAAAAAAAAAGAGGGAAGCCGCGACGAGCAGGGAGGCCGCGAGCCTATTTGGTAGGTGCATAGTATCCAGTGCGCGAGAAAGAGCGGAGCGGCGGCAGGCCGCGCGGCTGGACCAGTTTCACCTGCACGCGGCGGTATTTGCCGTCCTTCTCCTGATTCGCCGGCGTGTAGCCGAGCATGTACTGATTGCGAAGCTCGATGCCGATCTTCGCGGCGACGTCGGGCAATTCGTTGACGTTCTCGACCGGGAAGTGACGCCCGCCGGTCTGTTCGGCGACCTCGGTCAGCAGGCTGGGGCCGGATAGTTCCTCGGCCGTGCGCCCGCGCGAGGAGACCGGCTCGAAGATGCCAATGGCGTAGATCTGCACATCGGCTTCCCGCACCAGGTTCTTGATCTCGCTTTCGGTGTAACGGCTCGAGTTGTCGCCGCCGTCGGAAAGAATCAGAATCGCCTTGCGCGGATTGCGCGCCTTCTTCATCTCGTTCAGCGCCAGGTACACACCGTCGAGCAGGGCGGTGCGGCCCCTGGCCTGCGTGAAAGTCAGCCGGTTCTGGATCTCTTCGGTATTGGCGGTGAATTTCATCGCCAGGACCGGCCGATCGTTGAACTGGACCAGGAAGAACTCGTCTTCCGGGTTCGCGGTCCTAAAGAACTGCGCCGCCGCCTGCCGCGACTTTTGCAGCTTGGCGCCCATGCTGCCGCTGCAATCGAAAACCAGGCCGATGCTCAGAGGCGCGTCCTCGCTGGCAAAGTGCGTCACCTTCTGTTCGACTTTCTCCTCGAAAAGGCGAAAATGCTCCTTCTCGAGACCGGTCACGAACCGGCTCATCGGATCGATTACCGTTACGTTGATCAGCACCAGCGTGGCGTCGACCCGGATATTGCCGCGACGCTCGACTGACAATTCGGACCCCGGGCGCGCGCGTGGTTCGATGGAGACCTTGGGTTGCGGGCTCTGCGCCCAGCCCGCCATTGCCATCGCCAATCCGCAGAGCAGAACACAGCGGTAGCTCGTCGCCATAGCGTCTCACCCTCAGTATACCAATGGAAAATGCGTCAGCCTGGTATGGTCCATTTAATTCGGGACGGGCAGGGGGTAGCCGGCCCGTCCGCGCCCCCCGAGCGCCTGCCTGTCGGGAATTAAATGGACCATACCAGGCTGACGCATATTTCTGTGGTATGATCGAGCGTGCCACCCAAGATCTTGGGCGTCATTCCTGCACGGTTCGCCTCCAGCCGCTTCCCCGGAAAAGCCCTTGTCGAAATCGCCGGTAAACCGATGATCCAGCACGTGTTCGAGCGCGCCTCGATGGCGCGCTACCCGACCCGCGTCGTGATCGCCACCGACGATCAGCGGATCTACGCCGCCGCGCTCGCCTTCGGGGCCCCGGTCCGCATGACGCGCGCCGACCATCCTTCCGGCACGGACCGCGTGGCCGAAGTCGCCTCCGCCGAAGACGCCGATATCGTCGTCAATATCCAGGGCGACGAACCGCTGATCGATCCGGCGGCGATCGACGCCGCGATCCTGGGCCTGCTGGACGATCCGGACGTTCCGATGGCGACGCTCGCCAAGCGCATCGAAAACCCCGAGGAGATCGACAACCCGAACGTGGTGAAGGTGGTGACGGACTTCAAGGGAAACGCGATCTACTTTTCCCGCTGCCCGATTCCGTTCGTTCGCGGGGAACGCGTTCCCGGATTGCATTACAAGCACGTGGGCCTGTACGTCTACCGGCGCGACTTCCTTCTGGGTTATTCGTCTCTGCCGGCGGGTCCGCTGGAGCGGGCCGAGAGGCTCGAGCAGCTTCGCGCGCTCGAGAACGGTTACCGGATCCGGGTGGTGGAAACCGAATACGAATCGCTGGGCGTCGACACGCCGGCGGAGCTGGAACGAGTGGCTAAGTTGTTTGGCGGTTGCGATGGCTAAGTACATTTTCGTCACGGGCGGAGTGGTTTCATCTCTGGGAAAGGGCATCGCCGCGGCTTCCATCGGCTGTTTGCTCGAAAGCCACGGCCTGAAAGTGACGCTTCAGAAATTCGATCCCTACCTGAACGTCGATCCGGGCACCATGAGCCCGTTCCAGCACGGCGAGGTTTTCGTTACCGACGATGGCGCGGAGACGGATCTCGATCTGGGCCACTACGAGCGCTTCACCCACGCCCCTCTGTCGCAGAACAACAACCTCACCTCGGGCCGTCTGTACGAGCGGATCATCTCGCGCGAACGGC
>Ga0315273_10005583_pt1 | contig 15572 bp, 18 predicted proteins | sample YL17G02_0_MG_FD_205753 | JGI IMG/M metagenome (GOLD analysis project Ga0315273, IMG submission 205753) | Sediment microbial communities from Yellowstone Lake, YNP, Wyoming, USA - YL17G02_0 | ecosystem: Environmental > Aquatic > Freshwater > Lake > Sediment | place: USA: Wyoming | collected...
GCTGCTCACTGCGTTCACATCGATGATGGGGAGATTAAAACCTTGCTGCATCATGGGGCCGGCGTCGCGCATAACCCCTCATCCAACCTGAAGCTTGCTTCTGGCTTCGCACCGGTGAAGAAGATGCTGGAGGCTGGCTTAAATGTAGGAATTGGCACCGATGGCCCTGCTTCAAACAATGATCTGGATATGTTCGAGGAAATCCGGTTGGCAGCGTTTCTCTCCAAAGGTCACACCGGCGATCCAACCGCTCTGCCTGCCTCCTCGGTCCTGTCCATGAGCACCCGCTTGGGTGCAAAGGCGCTGCATATCGGCGAGATCACCGGATCCCTAGAGCCAGGCAAACGTGCTGACCTGATCCTGGTAGATATCACCCGGCTGCACAATGCTCCCCGCTTTCGGCGTGAAAAGAACAGCATCTATGCTCAACTGGTCTATTCCAGCCATTCCACCGATGTCTCCGATGTGATGGTGAATGGTCGCTGGCTGATGCGCAATAGAGAACTGAGCACCTTGAATGAAGCCGAATTAATTTCACAAGCCCAAGAATATGCCACCCAGATTGATCAATTCTTAATCAAACGCGAGAAATCGGTCCTTTCAAAACTCATCGCCATCGGCGGGGCCACCGAGGGAGAAAGCTTTGAAGTTCAGGCCAAAGTCCGCATCCAGGACCCCACACCGATCTTGGACGCTATCCAAAAATCTGAGCTGGAAATCCTGCACCACCGCCATTACCACGAGTTTGATACCTATTTCTCATTTGATGATCCAGGCCAGGGCTTTTTACGCTACCGGGAGGATGAGTTTCTGTCAGAAAATAACCAGGTTTCCAGCGTACGTTACCGTCTGACGCTGATTGGCCCTGCCCGTGAAGATAGTTTCCCCAGTGAGGTGCTCCTGTCACGCAGCCGTTTTCTGGCTCCGGCTACACACAGCCTGCGCTTTTATCGTGAGTACTTCAAACCCACAGACGAGCTGACGATTGAAAAAGATCGGTTGCGCTGGCGGGTTTTATTTCATGGAACCGAGTTTTACATCAACCTTGACAATGTAACCCAGCCATCTCTGGGCTATTTCCTGGAAATCAAAAGCCGCACCTGGAGCCGGCGGGATGCCGAGCACAAAGCCCAACTTGCAAGCGACTTAATCTCCTATCTAAGTATTTCGCCCGAGGCATCCGAGCCTCACGATTACTTGGAAATTGCCAGAACAATATAAGGATTGTCTGGACCCCGTCCAACAGGTACATGTCCGCCCAACAGATTGTAAACCCACCTCAAGAAATAGAGAGCCATTTCCAGACCGGCAAGGTGCTCACCATCACCGGTGGGCATTTTGTGCATGATACTTTTTCGGCCTTCCTGGCACCTTTATTACCCCTCATCATTGAAAAGCTGTCGCTCTCGCTCACCCTGGCAGGCACACTCTCTGCTGTAATGCAGCTACCTTCGATCCTTAACCCCTTGATCGGTTACCTGGACGATAAAATTAACCTGCGCAAGCTCATGTTTTTTGCGCCTGCCATCACCGCAACCCTAATATGTGCCATGGGTCTGGCTCCCAGCTATCCCATGTTAGTATTTATCCTGTTCCTGTCTGGTCTCAGCAGCGCCATTTATCACGCCCTGGCTCCAGCACTCATGGCTCGTATCTCTGGCAGCCGGGTGGGGATGGGGATGAGCTTCTTCATGGCAGGCGGTGAAGCTGGACGGACGCTGGGCCCTTTGATCGCCGTCAGCCTGGTGACCCTCTTGACTTTTAAAGGCATCCTGCCTCTTGCCCTGGCGGGCTGGGTGATCTCCCTCGTCCTTTACTTGCGTTTTCAACGCACCACCGCTCATCCCGCAAAGGGGTATGGCTTTGGTAAGATCATACCCTACCTCGGCAGTTACTTCGTGCCTGTCTTTTTTCTCACCCTTTCCAAGGGTTTTATCATCACCTGCCTGGGGATTTACCTGCCAACCTTGATGAAAAGCCAGGGAGCAAACCTGTGGGCTGCCGGAAGCTCTCTGGCACTGTACCAGTTTGCCGGTGTGGGCGGCGCTCTCTCCAGCGGTACACTCAGTGATCGGCTGGGTCGTCGACGCGTCTTATTTACAACCATGCTCGCCTCCTCCCTGCTCCTGATCTTGTTTCTCAACCTGCAGGGTTGGACCATCATCCCCATCCTGTTGCTGCTAGGTTTTCTCAACCTATCCTTCCAGCCTGTGATGTTAGCCCTCACTCAAGATCATTTTCCCCAATCGCGATCGGTGGCCAATGGCTTGTATATGGCCCTGAGCTTTATTTCCTTATCCATCGCATCCATTATCATCGGCGTTTTGGGAGATCGATTTGGGCTGCACGGAGCTTTTCTGTGGTCGGCTGTCATCAGCCTGTTCGCTCTCCCTGTGCTCCTGTTAATCCCAAAAACACCCATTGTCCCTGACCCTAAGGCGTGATAAACTAGATGTGCGATGAAGGGAGGTAGGCGCAATGAGAGAAGCGCAGATCCTGGAAATTGTGGATATCTTTTCTGATCTCAATGCGGAACAACTGGAACGGATCTATAAGATCTGCACACAGAAAGTTGTTAATAAGGGTGCAATCATCGTCAAAGAAAACACACCCAGCACCGAGATCTATATTATCTTGGAAGGTGAGGTTGAGGTTCTCATCGGCGTAGACAGGCTGAAAAATACCAAAGAGGAAAAAATTGGATTTTTAGATCGAGGTCAATCCTTTGGCGAAGTCGCCCTGGTAGATCAAGGTCTGCGTTCAGCCACCGTCCGCTGCCATACAGAAACTTGCCGCCTGCTTGAAATTGGGCGGGATGCTTTTCTAAAGTTTCTAAAAGAGAATCCGGATATCGGCTTTACCGTGATGTATAATCTTGCCGCTGACATTTGTTTAAAATTTAGAGAGGCAAGCTTCCGATTTCAATAAAGGAGATAAGAAGTGGAATATCGTTTTCATGGACAGAATTGAAGGTAATCTCCAGAACAAGCCAGCTCCCGAGCCGAACTTCAGGTAATTGATCTATATTTACAAGATAAACAGTTGATAGCTATAATATAACTATTCTGAAAACATAGAGGTTCTCCTGGAAACACAAAAGATTACGCAATCGCTGCAAACTGGCTCTATTCAACGAGCCGAACAACAACTCCAATCTGGCACTACCCTGGCTAACCGCTATTTGATCCAGGGAGTAGTCGGTGTAGGTGGGATGGGAGCCGTCTACCGGGCGCGCGATTTGCATTTTCCGAATGTGGTCAAACGTGTAGCCGTCAAAGAGATGATCAGCCAGGTGCGTGATCCTGCCATGCGTGAAACCCTCGTGCGAAACTTTGAGCGTGAAGCAAACATCCTTGCCACCCTGGAACATCCCTCCATACCTCGCATTTACGACTACTTCACCCAGAATGAGCGCTCTTACCTGATTGAAGAATTTATCGAAGGTAAAGACCTGGAAGCCCTTCTGTCTGAAAGCCCGGGCTTCTTCCTTGAAGCCCAGGTCGTTCAATGGGCTTTGGAACTGTGTGACGTTCTCGGCTTCCTCCACGACCACAAGCCCGAGCCGATCATCTTTCGCGACATGAAACCCTCCAACATCATGATTAACAACTATGACCATGTCATGTTGATCGATTTTGGGATTGCTAAAACCTTCCAAACTGGTCAAAAAGGTACCATGATCGGTACAGAAGGTTATTCACCTCCTGAGCAATACAAAGGTGAAGCAAGCCCATTATCCGATGTATTTGCTCTTGGAGCCACAATGCATCACCTGTTGACCCGCCGTGACCCGCGGCTGGAGGCTCCTTTCTCCTTTAACGAAAGACCCATCCGTCATATTAATCCCAATGTCTCCATTGAACTTGAGGCAGTTATTAATACAGCCATCCAGTACAATCCCGCAAACCGCGTCCCTTCTGCGCTGGCTATGAAAGAAGCTCTGGTTAATACAGCCCAGCCACCTGGAGCCCCTCCACAGCCTTCACAGGTTACCGATATGCCAAAGATTAAAGAGGCCGACACTGCCTCAGAGACTGGAAAACTGGCCTGGAAATTTGAATGCGAAGATGAAATCCGAGGCACCCCAGTTTGTAATAATGGCATCCTGTTTGTCGGCTCTTACGATTACAACTTGTATGCCCTGGAGGCGGCTTCTGGGCAATTTATGTGGAAATACGCTACTGATGGGGGCATTGTCAGCCGGCCAAGCATTCATGAAGGGACCATTTACTTTGGTTCTGAGGATCGCCGTTTGCATGCCATCATTCAACGCTCAGGAAAGTTATCCTGGACCTATTACACCGATGGCCCCATCCGGTCTTCACCATTAATCGCTGAAAATCACATCTTTATTGGTTCCGACGATGGTTTCATGCACGCTGTCAATAGTATGACTGGTCGTCGATCCTGGAAAACGGATGTCGGTTCACCGGTCCGGTCTACCCCCATTATTTTTAACGACTTCCTCTTTTTCGGCACCGAAGCCGGCGATTTCTATTGCTTAGATCTACGCGGTCAGGTGAAATGGCGCTTCAAAGCAAAACGAGCTGTGACTGGTTCGGCGATCATTACACAAGATATCCTTTTCTTTGGTTCTGTTGATGCAACATTTTATGCTTTGGATATAAAATCCGGTTTTGTGATCTGGCGTTTCCGACTGGGCAAAGCCTCCATCTCAACACCCTGTCTGGTTGAAAATTTTCTCTTCACAGGCGCTATTGATAACGTGATTTATTGCATCGAAAAGAACTCTGCCAAGGAAGTATGGCGCTTCTCAACGGAGCACCAGGTCACTGGCTCACCGGTTATTCAAAAAGATTCGCTTTATTGCGGGTCTGTCGATGGTTACCTCTATTGCCTGGAATACCGGACTGGACGCCTGCGATGGAAGTTCAAAACAGAAGGCCCCATCACGGGCTCCCCTACTGCATGCGATGATAATATCTTCTTCGGCTCTACAGATCATCGGGTATATGCACTTTCGATCTGATGCTTTCGAACATTCCTGGAGGTTTATGTGAAAGGATTTTTCAAGAAATTGTTTGGTGGAACTTCGGCTGAGAAAACCATTCCTACAGAAATCGAATCGTTGGGGACGAAAGCAAAGAAAGCTTCAGAAGGGGTCGAGACAGAGCCGATCGTGACAGCACCCCTTTCATCCGAGGTTTTCGTTAGAACCGAAAACGCATATTATCCTCCCCAATTCACCTTTGGCTGTGCTCAATCCAATGGGAAACAGCGCGACCACAATGAAGATGCCCTGTTTTCATTGTCGACGATCCTGGCAAGTGATAACACCAACATCCCATTTGGTTTATTTATCGTAGCTGACGGAATGGGAGGACACCAGCATGGAGAGGTTGCCAGCAGTGTAGCTATTCGAGCCATGGCTTCTCATGTGATCCGCAAACTCTTTGTCCCCATGTACAGCACCAATCGAGAAACCCCGGATGAGTCCCTTCAAGAGATCCTACAGAATGGCGTTCTGGAAGCACATCAAGATATTCTAAAGGAAGCTGCCGGTGGGGGAACAACCCTGACCACCGCCTTGATTGTGGGCAGCCAACTGATGATCTCCCATGTGGGTGACAGTCGCGCTTATGCAATTTATCCGGATGGACGTATTCACGTGATTACACGCGACCACTCTCTTGTTAAACGGTTGGAAGAGCTTGGACAAATCACCAGCTCAGAGGCTGCCACCCATCCTCAGCGCAACGTTCTATATAGGGCGCTGGGCCAGGGTGAACCTTTTGAGCCAGATGTTTCAACCTACCCGCTGCCTCATAACGGACACTTGTTGTTGTGTTCCGATGGTTTGTGGGGTGTCATTTCGGAAAATGACATAATAGAAATCATCCGCTCCTCCACCAATCTGCAAGACGCCTGCCACCAGATGGTAGAAGCTGCCAACAAAGCCGGTGGGCCAGATAATATAACTGTGATTCTTGTTCGAACCCCTGAATAATCCACACACTTCATATGTCTGAGATATTTAACTACTACAACCTGCTTGGAATACCTTTCGACGCAACGGACGAAGAGATTCGGACTGCCTATCGCGATACGGCCCGGCGAGTGCATCCCGATACCAGCCAGGATCCTGATACAGCCGAGCGCTTTATCCAGGTTCAGAAGGCTTATGAAGTCCTCTCGAACCCAGACCAACGATCCAACTATGATCTAACACTCCCTGCTGTGTTCACCAAACCCCCGGTCTTGCTCAGTACATTATTCAGCCGTTCTTCCTTGCAAAGGACCGCTGAGCCCCAATTGATGTACGTACTGCTAAAACTTTCAGCCAACTCAGAAAGTTCGAAACACACCAGTCCTCCTCTGAATGTCTGCCTCGTGATCGACCGGTCCACTTCCATGCAGGGTGTCGTGATGGATACGGTCAAAAACACAGCCATCGAGTTAGTCCGCCGGCTTCGTCCCGAAGATATTATCTCTGTGATCTCTTTCAGTGATAAGGCCGATGTCATTGTCCCTGCTGGTACCAACCAGGATCGCGCCAAAGTGGAAAACAGCATCCACATGCTGAATCCAGGAGGCGGCACCGAAATATTCAAAGGGTTGGAAAAAGGCTTTGCCGAAGTCAAACGATATCGCACTCCCAAAGCGGTCAATCATATCATCCTGATTACAGATGGGCGCACCTATGGCGATGAACCTGCCTGTGAAGTCCTGGCAGAACAGGCAGCTCATATGAAAATCGGGATTAGTAGTTTGGGGATCGGAGGGAAATGGAACGATGTCTTCCTGGACCGTCTGGCGACCAAGACGGGCGGGAGTTCTATGTACATTTCAAAGCCCAGGGATGTGGAGATCCTATTAAAAGAGAAATTCCGTGGCCTGGGTGATTGTTTCGCCGACCGGGCTTTCCTTAAATTTGAAGTAAATCCCGGGGTTGAATTGCGCTACGCCTTTCGGCTGCAGCCTGAAACCAGCATGCTGGATATTAATTCGCCGGTGCAATTGGGCGCCATCCACCAGGGCACCAATCTGGAAGTACTGTTTGAGATGTTTGTACATCCCATCTCCTCTGAAAAAGGACTTTTAAATCTCGTAAAAGGTCGGTTATTCTTCGATATTCTCCACCGGGCAGACCCTCAATACTCAATGCGCTTAGACATAACCCGCCCAACCAGTAATGACCCCGATCCAATGCCTCCCCCCCGATCAATCGTCCAGGCTATGTCGCAGCTCACCCTCTATCGTATGCAGGAACGTGCTCGCCAGGATGTTGCTAAAGGAAATATCAAAGAAGCCACCCGTCGTCTCCAATTTCTGGCTACGAATCTGCTTTCACAAGGTCAGCGCGATCTGGCGCGCACCGTTCTTGGTGAAGCGGCTAACATTCAACAAAATTCTTCCTTTAGCGAAGATGGCGAAAAGAGGATAAAATATGGGACACGAGCCCTATTGTTACCGCCATCAAAAGAGGAGAAGGGATCATGATCATTTGTCCCAATTGTCGGCATGAAGAGATCTCTGGAGCAATTTTTTGCAGTGAGTGTGGCGCTTTACTGGAAGGAATATCTGGCCTGACCACGCAAAACATCCCGCCTACTCCCCCCAATCAGATCGCTGAAGCAATGGAAGAGGAAGCACAAAAAGCTCAAGAGACTCCTTACCTGGAGGCTGATGTCTCCTTATGCGTGGTAGATACCGGCCAAATTATCCCATTAGATGAACGCGAAGAATTCACGTTGGGTCGATCTGCAGAAGGCCAGCCTATTTTGCCAGATATTGACCTGGCTCCTTACAGGGCTTATGAAAATGGCGTCTCGCGGCTGCACGCCTCGATCAAAAAACAAGGCCGGCAGCTAACTGCTACCGACCTTGGATCGGTCAATGGCACCCGGCTCAATGGACAAAAAATTCCTCCCCATAAGCCCTGCCCATTGAACCATGCAGACATCCTTACCTTAGGAAAACTGAAGATTCAAATTCTCATCCGCCGCTAAATGAACGGAAGGAAACATGGCACATAACATTATATTGCACATCCAGGGAGAAGAACCGATTCTTGGCGAAGTCGATGAGCTACCTGATCCCGCTGCTCTGATGATCATGGTAAACAATCCTCGTCGGATTGATGGGAAAGATTTGACTTATCTTGAAGAAAATGTTACCACCGTATTTTGGCCAGCTTTCCGGATTAACTTTATCGAGATTTTACCAACCCGTGAAGAAGAAGAGATTATCGGTTTTGTGAGAGAGTAAAGGAATGGCAGATTCACCATTCAAGAACCGAAAAATCCTCGTCGTCGATGATGAGGAACGCATGGTACGGTTCATCCGGCTTAATCTCGAACACGATGGCTTCCAAGTTTTGGAAGCCTACCGGGGAGCGCAAGCCATCGACCGATTACGAACTGGGCTTCCCGACCTGGTTTTGTTGGATGTCATGATGCCAGATATTGACGGGTTCGAAGTCCTGCGGATGATCCGTGAAATCAGTTCAGTTCCTGTAATTATGCTGACCGCCAAGAGTGAAGAAGATGACCGCGTGCATGGCCTGGAGCTGGGCGCAGATGACTACGTGACCAAACCCTTCAGCCCCAGGGAATTGGTCAGCCGGGTAAAGGCTGTCTTGCGCCGCACGGAAGGCACTACGGGTACGATTCACGGCCTGCTCGAAGTCGACGACCGCCTGAAGATCGATTTCGACCGGCATGAAGTTTGGGTGGAAGACAAGCTGGTTAACCTTCGCCCTACCGAATACCGCCTGCTCTACCACCTGGTACAGAATGCCGGCTGGGTGATCTCTCACGATCAAATCTTGACCAATGTGTGGGGATATGAGTATCGCGACCAGCCTCACTATGTTCGTCTCTATATAAACTATCTTCGAAAAAAACTGGAAAAAGATCCTGCCAACCCGAAATACATCCTCACAGAAAGAAGCACCGGCTACCGCTTTGTCGACTTCCGTCGCAAAGAACTTTCCGAGTCTATCTCTCAACCTTAGAAAAAAAATGACAACCACCAAACACCGCATTTTACTGGTAGATGACCATGAAGTTGTCCGCCTGGGACTCAAAGCCCTCCTGGATCGCCATCCGACTTTTGAAGTTGTCGCCGAGGCCAGCACTGCCCGCGAAGCCGTCGAGCGCGTAGAAGCCTTCCATCCCGATGTCGTAGTGATGGACATTCGCCTGCCGGGTGGCTCAGGGATTGAAGCCTGCCAGGAAATTGCCGACAAATATCCCGAATCTAAGGTCATCATGCTCACCTCCTACGCCGAAGATGAAATGCTCTTTTCGGCGATCCGCGCTGGCGCATCAGGGTATGTGCTCAAGCAGATTGGCGGAGAAGACCTGGTGCGCGCCATCGAAGCAGTTGGGCGTGGTGAAGCATTGCTTGACCCCGCTGTAACACAGCGTATCTTTCAAGAAGTGCGCAAAGCCGCCCGCGAGGAAGAAGCCTCGGCTTTTTCCGCTCTAACCCAACAGGAGAAACACGTTCTCTTGCTTGTTTCCGAAGGCAAGACCAACCGCGAGATCGCCAAAGCACTTTTCCTGGGCGAAGGCACTGTACGCAATTATGTGAGCAGCATCCTCTCAAAGCTGGTTGTCAGCAACCGGGCCGAAGCCGCTGCCTACGCAGTCGAACACAACCTCAAGGATTACCTTTAATAAAATCCTTTCTAATGGTGTAAGGAATTAATATCCGAGTTTTGCGATCGGGTATCCTGGTGCTGCGCTTGTACAACCAGCGCCCATATCCAATCCTGAAGATATCCTTCAATATCCTGCAGCAGCAGGTAGCGCGAGCTCAAGGTCTCGATCAAATCCCGACTGTCTTTTAGAATCTGCAAACACGCCGTCTTCGTTTCATTATCGTGGATTTCCTGCGTCCTCAGTAGAGATAGGAAACCTACCTGGCTCAGCCCGGTAATTGCTTCTACATTCCCGCTCCCATTAAGGTTCACCCCGAAACTCTTGAGGCTTTTCTCGAGATCTTTCAAGAGTTGGTGTAAATCTTCCTGGATCTGCGATTTGCGCTGCTCAGTTTCTGCCAGGGTTTCACGCAAAGCATTCAGGCTGCTTGGGCCTGCCAGCACAAGGCTTTCAACCATTTGTTGAATGGGTGTTGTGGAACTCTCCTCCAGGCAGCGAAACAGGATATCCCCAGCTTGCATACGCATGTAGGCTCGCTCCACAAAGGAATAGACTGACTCAAGAGGATCATCTTCCATGACAGGAACCTAACCTCCCCTGCATTCAGAGCAAGGACATAAAGCCCTCAGATAACGCCAGGTATAAATTCCGTGATGGTGCCCATCTTCCCATTCAATCGAGATCGCATAGGCCCCCACTGCCTCCAGATTACGCATTCGTGCGGTAGGCCCAACTGAGAGGGGAATTTCAAATACATCCGGATCAGGCACCGAGCCCATTTTATCGTGACCACCACGGCATTCAGCACATGGGCAGGCATTCCGCACCAACCCAAAAGGATAAGCGCTGACATGACCATCATTCCAGGAGATGGTCATAACCGATTGGTTGCGATCTGCAGTAATTCCGGTAGGACGAAGGTCAGTGGACATTGCGCGTCTCTCTATAACTAATATATACCCAAAAAGCCGAACGCGCAAACACCTCACACCTCTATGGATTTTGAATAATTTCTAAATAATCTCCCACTGCCCAGCCATTCAGCGTCTCATCATACGGCGCAACCAATAACCACCAGGTATACCCATCCGCTTCTCTGGGCCCATCTTTAACCTGGAATACCTCAGCCTCAATACCCACAAATTTAATCTGTCCTTGCAGGCTGGGGTCAGTGCGAATCCTTAACCCATCCAACCCTGTCCCGCTGATCTGCACCAACGCCCCCAGGCTGATCCCAATCCCTCCTGGAGGTGGTGGCAACTCGCTTGTAGTCGGGGTCAGCATTGCCGTTGGTTGAGGAGCTGGGATTGTATCCGTGGGTGCTGGAATTAAATTTAACACAGCCGTTCCTGACGGCCAGCGCTCGGGCTTAGCGCGCAGGGTGAAAATAGAGATCAGGAAAACCACAAGCAGCAGCAATGCCATCCCAATCCCCCCCAAGACTACCCAGGGAGAGATCAGCCTGCGTATGGCATCCAAAGGGCTTTGTTTGTTCACGCTGGTAACAGAAAGAATGCCATGCCTAAGATAATATAGATCGCCAGCAGCTCAGCCCCCTCCAGCCAGTTCGATTCGCCATCCGCCGAAACCAGGGCCGCGATCATAACCCCCGCGATCAAAGCCAGCAGCTCAAAAGGGTGGAAAACAAGTGTGAGCGGGTGCCCCATGAGCAAAGATAAAAATACCAAAACAGGCGCCACAAACAATGCGATTTGCAAGCTAGACGCCACCGCAATCTCCACGCTCAGTTCCATCTTGTTTCGGACAGCCATTTGCACCGCCACCAAGTGTTCGGCTACATTGCCGATGATTGGAATAAAAATGATGCCGATAAAGAATTCCGAGATTCCCAGGGTTTCTACCACCGGTTCCACTGCGCCAACGAAAAGCTCCGAGAGAAAAGCTACTCCAACTGTGGAGGCTGCCAAAACCGCTAATGCTTGCTTGAGCGGCCAGGCTGCATGAACCGCCATGCCTTCTGCCGGCTCGGGGGTCAAGGGACCTTTTGGCATCTTGAGGCTGAAAATTAACCCCAATACATACAAGACAACCATCACGGCTGCCACGCCCAGGCTCAGTGCCTCGACTTTAATGCTGCCTTCAGGTCCAATCTCAATATTATGGCTGAACAATGAAGGGATCATTAATACCAACACAGTCAAAACCAATAGAATCGCATCGTTGCTGGCTCTTCGGCGGTCGAATTTCTGATCACCATTCCGCAGCCCACCCAGCAGCATAGCCATCCCCAAAACCAGGAGCAAGTTCCCCAAGATGGAACCGGTGATCGAAGCCTTAACCAGATCTAATAACCCCTCCCGGATGGCTACGATCGTGATGATTAGCTCCGCTGCATTCCCCAGCGTAGCATTCAGCAGCCCGCCAAGGCGCGGCCCCGTATAGTGAGCCAGCGATTCGGTCGATTCTCCAATATAACCTGCCAGCGGAATCACACCCACCGCGGCAAACGAGAATACCCACACTGCTCCCCAGCCCAGGTATTCTGCCAGGATCGCCAATGGCACGGCCAGGAGTAAGAAGGCCATTGGTTCTTTCTTGATAAAAACCCAAATTTTTCTCACGATAACTCTCCTTTGCATTCTATTCTACACGATTTTCGCGGGCTGGTATAATCCCCCCGTAAAGGAAACTCCTGCATGAAAACTGTTGTGGTCGCCTCGAAAAATCCAGTCAAGATCCAGGCCGCTTTATCTGCCATTCAGAAAATGTTTCCAGAAGAGCAGTTCCAGTTTGAAATGCTTTCTACGCCTTCAGGGGTGAAAGACCAGCCAATGTCTGATGAAGAAACGCTGGCAGGCGCGCTGAACCGAACCCGCAAGGCGGTTAAAATCGCAGATCATGCAGATTATTGGATTGGCATTGAAGGCGGTATTGAAGATGCCAAAGAAGGCATGACAGCCTTCGCCTGGATTGTTGTTTATGGTAAAGCCCCAGATGGCTGCTTTTACACCGGTAAGGGACGTACGGGGACATTTTTCTTACCCTCTCCCGTAGCGGATTTGATCCACCAGGGGAAAGAGCTGGGCGAAGCTGACGATATTGTCTTCAACCGGAACAACTCCAAACAAGAAAACGGCGCGGTGGGTTTGCTGACGGGCAACGTGATAGACCGCCAACAACTTTACGAGCAAGCAGTGATCCTGGCGTTAATCCCGTTCAAGAACCCCGCCCTTTACTCAAAAACCGTGCTAGAATAGTTCTTGATGCCAGACCCAACACTTCTCAACCAACGATATCAAATCGAAAAGAACCTCGGCAACGGGGGCATGGCAGTTGTCTACCGCGCCCACGACCTGACACTGGAACGAGTCGTGGCTATCAAGGTGCTGCGCGAGGATTACTCGAGCGATCCCGCCTTCCGAGAGCGCTTTCGCCAGGAAGCCACGGCTGCCGCTAACCTGGCTCACCCCAATATCGTCACCGTACACGATTTTGGCATCGATCAAGGCCATTTGTTCATCGTGATGGAATACATACCAGGCACAGATCTGAACACCATTCTACAAAAACGCGGCCGCTTCACCGTCGATGAAGCCCTGCCCCTCATCCGCCAGGCCTGTGCTGGAATTGGCTATGCCCACCGGGCCGGGCTGGTGCACTGTGATGTTAAACCCCACAACTTCCTCATCACCCCCGATAACCGGCTGAAGGTCACCGATTTTGGCATTGCCCGTGCCTTGGCTTCCATCAATCCGCAAGAGAAAATCAATGTTGTTTGGGGCTCTCCCCAATACTTCTCCCCCGAACAAGCAGCAGGCAATGCCCCATCCCCAGCCTCGGATGTTTATTCGCTGGGCGTAGTCATGTACTATATGCTGACCGGTCGACTGCCTTTCACTGCCGCCTCCATCCCTGAGCTGGTTGAAATGCACCGCAGCGCCCCTCCCCCACCGCCACACCAGTTCAACCCGGCCATCCCCTCTACCCTCGAAGAGATCATGCTGAAGGTCCTTTCTAAAGAACCCTCAGCCCGATATCGCACCGCAGACCAGTTGGGACGGGTTCTGATGACTTTCGACGATCAGCTTAGTTCTCAACCGGCAAACGTTCAAACAGCCAGTTCTCAGCCGGCCTCAAGGCCTGTACCCAGCCGGCCTATCTCGCAGCCCCGCCCGGAGACTTTATCGCCAGGAGCAACTCGCCAGTCACCCCTGCCTGTGGGGGCGCATCGCCAGGCTTCAACACCCACCCGGACTGTTCAAACTGGAGAGAAGCCCCTTCCCGTCCCACAGGTGGTAACCCCGACCAAAGAAAATCCCCTCGATATTGACTGGATCACGTTGATCTTAGGCCTTGTGACCTTCCTGGCTGTTGGCGGATTGATCCCATTCTGTTTGTGGGTTTACCTGGTTTATAACCCCCCCATCAGATAACACACAGGCACTTATATGCCCGGAAAATATCTCATCTCTGCTTCGATTTTATCAGCCGATTTTACACGGCTGGGTAATCAAATTCAGGAAGCCGAGCAGGCCGGAGTCGACTGGATCCATGTCGATGTAATGGACGGTCATTTTGTCCCCAACCTCACCATGGGACCTTTCATTGTTGAAGCCTGCCGCCGTGCCACTTCGCTTCCCCTGGATGTACACCTGATGATTAATTCCCCAGAACACTTCCTGGAGGGTTTTGCCTCGGCAGGAGCCAGCTTGATTTCGGTTCACGTAGAGAACTCTGCCAACTTGTATCGTACCCTGCAAAAAATCCATGAGCTTGGCTGCCAGGCTGGGGTGGTACTCAATCCAGGTACTTCGGCTCATAGCATTGAGCCGGTTCTACACCTGGTCGATCTGGTCTTGGTCATGAGTGTAAACCCAGGCTATTCAGGGCAAGCCTTCCTGCCCGAAGTTCTCCCCAAAATTGCCCTGATCCAGAGTTGGCTAGATGCTTCTCATTCTGCTACGTTGATTGAGATCGATGGGGGAATGAACCCACAAACCTTACCCCTGGCCCTATTGGCGGGTGTCAGGGTTTTTGTAGCTGCAACGTCCGTCTTTAAACACCCGCAGGGAATCGCAGCCGGTGTCCACAGCCTGCGCGCCTGCCTGCCCGGGGATTGAACCGCAAAAAAGGGTTTTGCGAGGAACGTTCCTCGCAAAACCCTTTTTTATTATGAACAATCCAAATTGTTAGCTGGTCTTTACCAAAGTGCGGATACACTTGGCGCACAGAACCTTCTGGACTTTGCGACCCCCTTCAACCAGCGTGATGGTCTGTAGATTCGGACGAAAAGTCCGCCGGGTAGCCTTATTCGACCAGGGGCGGTTGCGACCAAACGTTGTCGTCTTTCCACAATGTGCACACTTAGCCATTTCCTTCATTCCTTTCTCAAAAACCGGCCTGAACGGTTTTCTTTCGTTTCAGCTATAGGTAAAAAACCAAATTCAAGCTATAATCACGTTTCGGCAACTTCTTGCCTGATAAACCGCTGCTTAAGCGGGGCAATCTTACCACAGATCGCATCCTCTTTCAAGTTCAGTTGTTAATTCTGTCAGAGGTGAATGCATGTCCGACGAAATTACTCCCATCGGTAGTATCAAAATATCTCCCCGGGCGATCGCAACCATCGCCTACCACGCCACGCGCCTGTCCTATGGTGTAGTAGGGCTGACCTCGAAAAACTTGGTCGATGGATTGACCCAGGCCCTTGTAAAGGATCCTACCCACGGTATCGAAGTCCATTACGATGGTCAGAACATCACGATCGACCTGTACGTGATCATCGAATATGGAATCCGCATCACATCTGTAGCCAGCAGTGTCAGCAGCACGGTGCGATATTCGGTAGAGAAAACCATTGGCATGCCCGTCAAGGAAGTCAACGTTCACGTACGCGGTCTGCGGATCAGCGATGTGGACTAGGAGCAATAGATGAGCTCTGATTTTATTGTTAATCCATCTTCACAATCCTCGAAACAGCTC
>Ga0315273_10005584_pt1 | contig 15572 bp, 15 predicted proteins | sample YL17G02_0_MG_FD_205753 | JGI IMG/M metagenome (GOLD analysis project Ga0315273, IMG submission 205753) | Sediment microbial communities from Yellowstone Lake, YNP, Wyoming, USA - YL17G02_0 | ecosystem: Environmental > Aquatic > Freshwater > Lake > Sediment | place: USA: Wyoming | collected...
CCCGACGACGCGCCCGCCGCACCCGCCGACTACGCCGTCCTGCGTGCCGCCTTCGCCGCCGTGCGCGGGCGCGGTGAGACGCCACGCGTCAACGACGCTCCGCGCTGGCTGGCGCTCGCCGCCGCCATGCGGGAACGCTGGACCTCACCCGCGACCGCTCGGGCCGCGACCGCCCCCGCCACATCCGACCGGGAGGATGCATGAGCCATCGCGCGGTGACGTTGAGCCAGTTCGTGCTGCAACAGGAGCGCGTGCACCCGGAAGCGAGCGGTGAGTTCACCAGTGTCCTGCTCGACATCGCGCTCGCCGCCAAGATGATCAACAAGGCGGTGACGCGCGCCGGCCTGGTGGACGTGCTCGGCGACACCGGCGAGACCAACGTGCAGGGCGAGCGGGTGCAGAAGCTCGACGTGTTCGCGCACGACACGATCATGCGCGTGCTCGGCTCCACCGGCCAGCTCGCGGTGGTGGCGTCGGAAGAAGACGAGGGGATCGTGCCGATGCCCGATGGCGCGCCGATCGGCAAGTACGTGGTGAACTTCGACCCGCTCGACGGCTCGTCGAACATCGACGCCAACGTCAACATCGGGACCATCTTCTCGATCCTGCCGCGCATCACCCGCAAAGGTCACGGCACCCTCGAGGACTGCCTGCAAGCCGGTCGCCGGCAGGTGTGCGCCGGTTACGTGCTGTACGGCTCGAGCACCATGCTCGTGTACACGACCGGCGACGGCGTGCACGCGTTCACTTACGAGCCGAGCATCGGCGAGTTCCTGCTCTCGGTGTCCAACATCCGCACCCCTTCTCGCGGCCGCATCTACAGCACCAACGAGGGTCACTACGCACAGTGGTCCGATCCGATGAAGCGCTACATCGACTGGCTCAAGGTCGAGGACCGGACCACCGGGCGCCCCTATAGCGGCCGCTACGTCGGCTCGCTGGTGGCCGACTTCCATCGCAACCTGCTCTATGGCGGGATCTACCTTTACCCCGGCGACGCGCGCAATCCCAACGGCAAGCTGCGTCTGCTCTACGAGGCCGCCCCGCTCGCGTTCGTGGCCGAGCAGGCCGGCGGATCCGCGAGTGATGGCTCGCGCCGCATCCTGGACCTGGCACCCGGCTCGCTGCACCAGCGCACGCCGCTGTTCATCGGCAGTCCCGAGAACGTGTGCGAGTGCGAGGCGTTCCTCGACGGCAAGCACGCCGAGGTCGCCTCGGACCGCCGGGGCAACGGCGAGTCGCGCGCACGCTCGTAGGCCCGGCCGGTGGACCTCCCGCGGGCTGCCCGCGGAGGTTTCCGGGAGTGAGCCACGGGCGCCCGTTCGCCGCAGCGGAACGCGAACGCCCGGGTCGGACGACCCGGGCATTCGTGCATGGCGCGGCGAAGCGCGAGCGGTTCAGTCGCCGCGCACCATGACCAGCTTCTGCACCGTTGCCGGACGCCCCGTCACGCCGGCGCGCGCGAAATAGACCCCGGAGGGGACGCGTCCGCCGTCGTCGCGGCGTCCGTCCCAGTCGAATCCGTGCACGCCGCTGGCGAGCGGGCCCGAGTGCAGCGTGACGAGCCGGCGTCCGGCCAGGTCGTACACCCCCAGTTCCACGACCGCCGGCGCGTCCAGCGTCAGCCGGATGAGCGTGCTGGTGGCGAACGGATTCGGCCGCGCCGGATCCACCGTGAGCGATACGCCCGCGCCGATCCGAACCACCGGCGTGCCGAAGTCGGTCGCCAGCAGCACGCCGTCGACGCCGCTGAAATCGCTCCCGGCCAGCGCCACCTGCCCCACCACCTCGGCGCCGGACGACAGCCCCAGATGGATCGTGAGGTCGAGCCCGGTGGGCAGCGGCGCGAATGTCGGCCCCGGCGGTCCGAGCCCGATCAGCCCCAGCGTGAGCGTGCCCGCCGTCCAGGAGTCGAGCGCGAGCCAGTCCCCCGAGGCGGTGGCCGGAACCACCGAGGCCGCGGCGATGCCGCTCGAGGGGATGCGGAACTCGAGCCGCGCGGCGCCGATGCGATCCACACCTTCGATGTGCACCGGCACCTCGATCCCGGTCCAGAAGCGCGCCGGCGCGCCGAACGTCACCGCGATGCGCGGCTCGGTCCGCGTCGAATCACCGGGGCCGTGGCCGTGCGGCAGACCGAGCACCGTGCGGGCGCAGCACAGCACATCGGCGAGATCGAAGTCGAAATCACCCTCGCAGTCCAGTGTGCCAAGACTATCGGGCGGACACGGCCCGGTACCCTGGAGGCACCGCACCATGCGCACCAGGTCGCGCACGTCGGCGCGCCCGTCACGGTTGAGATCGCACTCTCCGCTCACGCACACGGTGCCCGCTTCCGCCACCAGGCGCCCGGCGTCGCGCACCGGGCAGGGCGGCACACCGCGTGCCGTCGCATCGGCGCCGAGCAGATCGTCGGCGTAGACGTACCATTTGCGCGTCGTGTCGGGCGCGAAACCACCCGGGTCGAGGGTGACCAAGCGCTCGAGCGTGAAGCGCAGGACCGGCGGCGGCGGGGCCCCGGGCACCACGGCCGGTATGGGCGCGCCACCGGCGGCGAACAACACGAACTTCGCACCCTCCGCGACGGGCTCCCACGTCAGGTGCATGCCGCCGGCCGGTCCGATGGCCTCGATGCCGATCACCGCGAGTCCACCCGGGCGGCCGTCCTCGGCGTGGACCGAGACCCGCCCCTGCAGGCCCGCCAGCGCCACCGTCGAGGCGATGTCGAGCGTCAGGCGGGCGTGCCCTTCACCGTCGAACCCGGTGTCGCATCCGCCCACGCGCCCGGAATGATCGAACACGGGCAGCAGGCACGCGAGCGGTTCCCCACAGCTCCCCGCCGGACCCACCACGAATGGCACCGACCGGGTCGCGCTCGGATCGCCGGGCTGCACCGTGTCGCGACAGCACACCTCGACGGCCTCGACCATGAGCTGGTAATCCCGCTCCGGCAGCGGCGGGAGCGTGACCTCCGCGCTCCACGGCGTCGGCGTGGGCAGGCAGGGCATCTTGACGCAGCACATGTCGTCGAACAGGAGCTGCACGACATCCGGCTCGGGCATCGGCCCGACGATCGGGGACGGCAGCAACCGCACGCCGCGGAACAGGTGACAGTTGTCGGGGAAGTGCCCGGCGAGGAAGACGCGGATGCTGTCGCCCTCGCACACTCCGCCCAGGACGCTGTCGGCGGCACCGATGCGCACGACATCGAGGTAGCGCAGCGGGTCGGGCGCACAGCCGGCGGTGACGGTGAAGCCGAATGGCACCCGGTAGAATGTCGAATCGGGCGGCGAGACGCAGTTGTCGACCACGGCCAGCGTGACCACCGCGAGATGCGAACCGGCCGCGAGCCGGCCGAGCTCGAGTGTGTCGGCCCATGGGGTCATCACGGTCGCGCACGCGACGCTGCACGACGCGTTGGGGCTCACCGCCACCAGGAACCGGGCCGGATCGTGACCGAGCTTGCGACCGCAGCCGTTCGTGAACGTCCCCGACAGCACGAGTCGGGTCGGCACATCGGAACACGGGACGGCCGGCAGCGTGGTGATCGATGCGAGGTACGGGACGCCGGTGCTGTCGGCGACCGACGCTCGGGCGGGCGGCGCGGACGTCGCAAGGGCGAGTCCGAGAAGGATCGCGGCCGGGACACGAAGTCGGGATGGACGCATGGAGACCTGCCTGGACATCTCGACGCGGGGATCCGCGTGCGTTCGATGGCGAACGTGCGTCTCAGACACCCGTGACGGAGATGCCGGTTGGAGCCCGGGACGACCCCTCAAGGGTGCGCCCCTCCCGGGGCAGCGTCAAGAGCAGGACCGGCCGCTCCAGGACCGGCGTGGCGATCCCCCGGCCAGCGTTCGCTCTACCGCTCTACTCCCCACCCGGCCAGAGCGAAGCCACGCGCCAGCGGATCTCGTCGCGCACCTCGCGGAACGCCACGAGGCGTTCGGCCTCGGGTGCCGCGGCGGGATCGGGCAGCAACCAGTGGCGACGGCGCACCTCGGGTCCGACCGCGGGGCATGCCTCGTCGGCCTCGCCGCACAGCGTGATCACCGTATCGGCCTCGCGCCACGGCACTTGATCGATGTGCTTCGAGGTCTGGCCACTGATGTCGATGCCGGCCTCGTTCATCACCTCGACGGCGAGCGGATTCACGCCGCGCGGCTCGGTCCCCGCGCTCTGGATCTCGACGTCCTCCGGGGCGTAGTGACGGGCGAATCCCTCCGCCATCTGGCTGCGCGCCGAGTTGTGCACGCACAGGAACAGCGCGCGCTTGGGCGGATGACTGATGAAGGCGGGGGGATGAGCGGGCAGACGATTCTCGGCCACGGCGGTCTCCTGGGTCGGCAACGGGGGCCGTCGCACTCCGGCGCCGGATGCGGCGGCCGGGTTCGCGTATCGCGCGCGCGGGAGTTTGCATCCCCGGGCACCACTTCACGTTAGCACACCGGCGCCGGGACCGCGATGGGCAGCGCTCGTCGGGCGGGCCTCCCCGGCTCCGGAGCTTCCCTTAGTCTGGCGGCCATGCCCGACGAACACGAGCCAACCTTTCCGCCCTCCGGCACGACACAGGGTGTGCACATGAGGCCGACGGCGAACCCGCCCGCGGATGACCGCGCCCTGGCCGAGGCGTTGCTCTCCCACGGCGAGGAGCGCGCGTTTCGGGAGCTCTATCGTCGCCATACCCCGGCCCTGTACCAGGTCACGTTGCGACTGCTCGGCGGTTCCGAGGCCGATGCGCAGGACGTGGTGCAGGAGACGTGGGTGCGGGCGAGTCTCAAGCTCGACGGCTTCCGCTGGGAATCGAGTCTGAGGACCTGGCTGACCGGCATCGCGATCAACCGCGCGCGCGAATTGCTGCGGCGACGATCGCGCCGCCCGACCGTCGGCCTGGATGCAGTGCCCGAACCGTCGGCGCCGCCGCCGCCGCAGCTGCTACGCATGGATCTCGAGCGGGCCATCGCCACGCTGCCCGACGGCAGCCGCATGGTGCTCGTGCTCCACGACATCGAAGGCTTCACGCACGAAGAGATCGGACATCGGCTGGGCATCTCGCCCGGAACTTCCAAGAGCCAGTTGTTCGCGGCCCGCCGCGCCCTGCGGACGCGACTCACCCGGAGCCAGGAGCTACCCCATGCATGAGCACGACGACGATCTGACCCCGGCGGAACGCGAGGCGTTCCGCGCGCTCCCCCGCGAGCGCGATCCCGGTCAGCTGCTCGAGGAACGCACCGTTCGCGCCCTGAGCGAGCACGGATTCTTCTCCGCGCGCGAGCCCCGGACGCGCCGCTTCACGCTCCATCCGGCGTGGGTGGCAGCCGCCGCGGCCGCGTTCGTGGCGGTATTCCTCGGCGGCTTCACGGTGGGCCAGGAACTCGCCAACCGCCGCGCGAGCGCCATGGTGCTCGAACTGCGCAAGCAGGACGCCGCGCAGGCCGCGGCGATGGTGCAGCAGACCGGTTCGGCCTACGTGGCCGCACTGTCGGCGCTGGCCGACTACGCCAGGGACCCGCACGCGCGCGGCAACGAACTGGCGAGCGCGCGCGAGGTGGCGACCAACAGCCTGCACGCCGCGGCCAGCGAACTGGTGCGGCTCTCGCCCGAGGAACCGCTCGCGGCGCAGATCCTGCGCGGCCTCGACCAGGCGGCGCGCCGGGACTCGCTCACCGGCAACGGCGTGAACGAGCAGAGGAAGGTGGCGTGGTTCTGATGCGAACGTCCGCCCCCCTGCCGCACGACACCGGCCCCCGCCCGCTGCCGGGAAGACCGTGGCTGATCGTCGGCATCGCGCTGCTGGTGTTCGCAGGTGCGCTGATCGCGGCACTCGCGCTCACCGCTCCGCTCGCACGTGCGGCCGACACCGAGTGCCCCGAGGGCACACCCGCGGTGGGCGACCTCGGCATCACGGAGCTGACCGGGCTCGCCCGTTTCAGCATGAGCGGCGACGAGCGCGGCGGCTACCAGCGCCTCGCCCAGTTCCGCACCGAACCGCAGATCACCGCGCTCGCCGATGGCACGCCGGGCACCATGATCCGCGACGGTGACGTCATCGTCGCGGTCGACGGCGCGCTCATCACCACGCGCGAGGGTGGCCGACGCTTCGCGAACCTCGAGCCCGGCAGGGCCGTGGTGTTCGCGATCCGGCGCGACGGCCGCCGCATGGATGTGCGCGTGGTGCCGGCGCTCCGGTGCGGGCCGCTGCCGGGGTGGGTCGCGTCACCCGAGGCACCAGAGCCGCCGGCCCCGCCCACGGCGGTCACCGCGCCCGAAGCGCCACGCGTCATCACGCTCGCGCCGCGCGTGTACGGCATGAAGCACCTCGCCGACGGCAGCCCGGGGCCGGAACCCATGAGCGCGCCCGGCGCGTCCCCCGAGGGCGCGCGCGCGCTCGAGAGCGCCCGCGCCCTGGCGATGATGTCCAACCGGGGCTGGTTCGGACTCGGCATCGACTGTGCGGACTGTCACTGGGCGTCACTGCCCGGCGACTCGGGCGTGATGTGGGTATCGGGTGAGTACCCGACCATCTATCGCGTCGACTCCGGCAGCCCGGCCGAGCGGGCGGGTTTGCAGCGTGGGGACGTGCTGACCCACATCGACGGGCTGTCGCTGCTCACGCCCGAGGGCGGACGACGCTTCGGCGCGGTGAAGCCCGGGCAGAAGGTGCGCCTGAGCTATCGCCGCGACGGGCGCCTCGCGAACGCCGTCGCGACCGCCGAGGCGCGCCCCGGTGTGTTCGGCAGCTACGCGCGCTCGATGGACGAGATGCGCGAGCAGCTCAGGCGGCTCGCCGAGACCGATTCGCACGACGACGCGATGCGCCGCAGGCTGTCCGAGATCGAGACGCAGATGCAGGATCGCGAGCAGATGATCGCGCGCCAGCGCACCCAGCTCGGCGGCATGCAGCGGCTGCGCTGGACCGGCTCGGTGGCCGATGCCGACGTCGAGGTGAAGGGACTCGGCAACGTGACCGTCACCACCGACGACGCCACCGGCGAGATCGTGGTGACCACCAACGATGCCAGCATCCACATCCGGCCGAGCGGCGGCGCGACGCGCACGCCGCGCGTGCCCACGGCCCCGAAGGCGGCGAAGGACAAGAAGTAGCGCCGCGGCGCGGCGCCCGCCGGGGGCGTGGCGGCTTCGACGCGAGCCACGGTCCCCCCCCGGCGCTCGCGTGCGGGGGACGGGTCGCGGGACCCGGGCTCGCCCTGGGAACTCCGCGCAAGCGTACGGAGTTCCCGGACAGAGGCAGGCCGGGTGCCCGGGCAGGACCGGAACCGGCTGCGAACGGGCTCAGCCCAGCAGACCCTGCTGCCGCAACAGCTCCTGCATCAGCTTGGCGCTGCGGGCGGCCTGCCCGGCGTGGCAGTTGTTGAAGAACAGATAGACACGCCGGGACTGTTCGGCGAGCCGGGCGATCTTCTGCATCCAGGACCCCAGCTCTTCCTTCGAGTAGTCCCAGTCGTAGCGGTCGCCGGTCTTGCGCGTGTCGGGCGAGCCCCACCAGTTGGCCGCGTTGCGGCCATGGAAACGCACGTAGGCGTCCGGGGTGGTCGCCATCACGAGCGGCGGAAGCAGCCCCGGAAGCTGCGGCTCGTCCACTCCACAGAATCCGATGCGGTGCTCTCGCAGCGACGGCTCGAGACCCGCGGTGAGCCACGAGTCGTGACGGAACTCCACCCACATCGGCTCGGTCACGAACGCCTCGCGCAGCGCCGCCAGATGCCGGCGGTTCTCGACCGTGCGACGGAACCCCCACGGGAACTGCAGCAACAGCCCGTCGTACTTGCCGGCGTCCTTGAGCGGCACGAGCACGTCCTGGAATCGCCTCACCAGTACCGGATCGCGGGATTGCTCGTGTGTGAACGCCTGGTTGAGCTTCACCACGAAGCGGAAGTCCTCGGGTGTCTTCTTCTCCATCGCCGCGAGCATCTTCGGCTCGGGGATGCGGTAGTAGGTCGAGTTCACCTCGACCACCGGGAAGTGCCGCGCGTAGAACCCGAGGAAGTCGGCCGAACGCAAGCCGGGTGGATAGAACGGTCCAACCCAGTCGTCGAACGAGTATCCCGAGGTCCCGACCAGGATCTCGGCGGTAGCCACGCTCGTGGGGGCCTCGTTCATGAGCGAAGTGTCGCGCCGTGAAGCCATGGCGACAAGTCCGGTCGCGCCGTGTCGCGCCGCGGAGCCATGGCTACAAATCCCGGTCGCGCCGTGTCACGCGTCGTGGAGGCGTCGCGTCACCGCGCCGACGCGGGTCGGGGCCGGCGCCGTCACTGCCCGGCTCCCCATCGCGCTGGGTCGGGTGTTTCGGGCCCCGATCGGACTCCGCTCGCGGTGCGAACCTGGGCGCGCGGGCGGTGGGGTCCGGCCAGCCCTCCGGTTTCCCGCCCCGCCGGTCATCGCCGGTCGCGGCGTCCCGCTTCGCACCCTCCCCGCGGCCGGTGCGCGGCGAGACCGCACCGAACGGAACGTGGCCGAGCGCACGACGGTAACTGAGCGAGCCCGCCGGCACGATCACCGCCTCGCCCAGCTTGTCGCGCACCTTGTCCATCGCCTCGCGCAGACGCGTGGCGCGGTCGTCGACCGCGAACAACTCGCCCTGCTGGCTGTCGTCGGCCGGGACGAGCCCCGACACCGAGACGCCGAGCAGGCGCAGCGGCTCGCCCTTCCACAGCTCGCGCCACAACGCCCGGGCGACCTCGTACACCTGCGCATGATCGTCGGTGGCGCGGCCGAGCGAGCGCTGGCGCAGGCGCGTCTCGAAGCGATGATCGCGCAGCTTGAGTGTCACGGTGCGGGCGCGGAACCCCTCGCTGCGCAGACGGCGAGCGACCTGGTCGGACAATCGCAGCAGCGTGCCCTCGAGCGCGAGGGTGTCGCGGCAGTCCTCGGGCAGCGTGACCTCGTGTCCCATCGATTTCGGATCGACGCCTTCGTGGTAGGGGATCAGCGGCGTATGGTCGATGCCCTGGGCGGAATCGATCAGGTGGGGACCGATCACGCCGAACATCGCCTCGAGCCGGCGTCGATCCGCATTCGCCAGCGCGCCCACGGTGGCGAGCCCGAGTCCTTTCAGACGGGCCGAGGTCTGCTGGCCCACGCCCCACAGCTGTTGAACGTCGAGCGGCCAGAAATGGGCCTGGAACGCGGCCTGGTCGAAGGCGGTGAGACCGAACGGCTTGCTCACCCCCGAAGCCATCTTGGCGATGAGCTTGTTGGGACCCACCCCGATCGAGGCGGTGAGCTCGAACTTGTCGAGCACCCCGCGCTGGATCCCGGCCGCGATCGCGCGCGCCTCGTCGATCGTGCCGCCCACCCGGCCCACGGCGAGGAAGGCCTCGTCGACGCTGAACGGCTCGACGTCGGGTGTGAACGTGAGGTAATGCTCGAGCAGCCGCAACGACATCGCGACGTATTTCTCGGGATCGCCCTCGACGTAGTGGGCGTGCGGGCACAGCCGCTTCGCCTCGGCGAGCGGCATGCCCGCGTGTACCCCCGTCGGACGTGCCTCGTAAGAAGCCGCGGTGACGACCCCGCGGCGCGACGGATCGCCGCACACGATCACCGCCTGTCCGCGCAGGTGCGGGTGACACGACTGCTCGACCGACGCGAAGAAGGCGTCCATGTCGGCGAGCAGGATCCAGCGTCTCGGCGTGTCGCGGCCCGAGCGGGCGGCGTCGCTCATCCGGTCCACGCCCGGCTCAGCACCCAGCGCGGACCGCGCGGGTCGTAACACAGTTCGTAGGTCTCGGCGCCGCCGCCTTCGACCGCGAAGTATTTCATCAGGGCGTTTCCCTCACGCCGCGTCCATTCTCCGGTCACGCGCTTCACCCGCACCACGCGTCCCTGCCACCGGAATCGGAGCGGGCGCACGCGACCGTCCACGAACGCGGTCAGCACATCGACCGGGTCGTTGAGTGTCTCGAACATGGGTTTCTGGCACCGCGGGGAATCTACTGCACAAACGTGCAGATTCCAATCGTATTCATCCCGGTCTCGATGCCCCGGACGCGGACATCCTGCCGGCTTCGAGTAGGCATTCGGTGAGGCTTTGACGAGGGCCCCAGCAGACATGCGGGCCGGGGCGGCCAGACGGACCCGGGCGACCACGCGGACGCGGCCAGACGGACCCGGGCGGACTCAGGCGGCCACCCGATCCCTCTGCGGGATCCGCTCAACCCTTCGGGCTGAAGATCCGAACCAGGACCAGGATCACCACCGAGGCCAGCGAGATCGCCAAGAAGCGGAGCAGCCAGAGCTTCCTGCCGGCGCCCTCCTGCGGGCGCGGCTCGAGCATCACCAGCACCTCGGCCGGGATCCCCGTCCTGGCCGGCTCGACCATGCCCGCCCGCAGCGCAGCAGGCACCGCGGCGCCGCAGTAAAGGCAGGTGGGACTCTTCAGATGGGCCACGGGCCGTCCGCAGGCTTCGCACAGTGCCTTCGGCACCGGCCGGTCGGCGGCCGGTGCCACAGGGGCGCGCGAGCCCGTGGAGGCGGGGGCCGGGACACGCCGCGGCCGCTCGCCACTGGGACGGTCGGACAGGATCACCCGTTGGTCTTCGGCAGCGGAACGGCTCCGCTTGATGGCTTCCCCGCGTGCCCCCACCCCGACCCGGCAACGGAAGACCCCGGCCCGGGACCCCAGGCCGGGGCTCATTCCGAGGCCCCGCGCGGCCAGCTTCCGTCCGAAGGATCCCGCGCGCTCGCGCGGAGTCCTCGAACAGAGCCTACGTGGAGGGCGCCAGCTTCTTGAGGTCCAGCACGCGGCGATACACGGTGAGGAATGCCGCGCCCAGCATGATGATCGAGCCGATCCAGACGAAGTTGATGAGCGGCTTGGTGCTCACCTCGACCGCGAGGATGTCGCTCTTCTTGGTCTCGGCCATGCCGGGCAGTTCGACCTGCACGCTCTGCGTGTTCGGGTCCGCCGACACGATGTTCACCGTCTGGCCGCCGGGCAGGTAGGCGGGCTTGTGGTTCATCTTGCCCGCGCCCCGGTCGATCTCGAGCACCGGCTGCACCGGGACCGTGCGCCCGTTCATCTCGGCGGTCATCAGTGCGGTGATGCGGATGACCTCCCCCATCTCGGGCAGGAAGCTGTTGAAGGTCCAGGTCACGCCGCCGATCTTCTTGGACTCGCCCATCTTGAACCAGACGCCGTTGCCCTGGTCGCGGCGATCGCCCTCGCCCACCATCTCGAGCGGCGAGATGTAGAGGTCGTACTCGGCATAGCGTGCGATGTACGGCTTCTTCATGTAACCCTGGTTGAACTCGCTCCAGTACAGCGCCGGCGTGGCCTTGAAGCTCCTGCCCGGAGCGCTCACCGCGACCACGACACGATCCTGCCCGCGATCGCCCGCCAGAACGCCTTCGTACCGCATCTTGTAGCCGAGCACCTCGCGCTCCTCGCCGCGCGGCAGCTGAACCTGCTCCGACACGCCGTAGCCCGACGACGAGATCACGCCGATCAGCAGCACCGACACGCCGAGATGGGAAAGGTACGGCAGGCCGTGCTTCCAGCCGGCCTTGAAGCCACGGAAGGTGACCACGACATTGGAGGCCAGCGCGAACCCGGCGCCGAACAGGATGCCGAGCGGCATCGGCTTGCGCACGCCGAGGAAGGCGGCAGCGGCGGCGACCGCCAGACCCACCACCACCGACGGGACCGCGGCGCGCACCAGCGCGTTCGCGTCCTGCTTGCGCCACCGCATGAGGGGCGCGATGCCGAGCAGCAGGCCCATCGCGATCGCGAGCGGGGCATTGACCAGGTTGTAGTAGCTGGTCTGCACGTTGGACGGCGGGCCGAACAGCTTGGTGATGAGCGGAGCACTCATGCCGACGGTGACCAGCGCGCACATGAGCAGGAACACCAGCTGGCCGAGCCACATCATCGATTCACGCGAGAAACTGCCGAGTACGTCCTTGGGACCCGGGATGTCGCGCAGACGCCAGATCCACATGCCGTAGCCGAGTGCGGCGGCGACGCCCAGGAACGACAGCAGGAAGCCCGTCAGTCCGAGGTTCGCGAACGAGTGCACCGAGAAGTCGGCGAGCACACCGCTGCGGGTCAGGAACGAGGCGTACAGCACCAGCACATAGGACGTGATGGCGAGGAAGAAGTTGGTCTTGCGAAGGCTGCCGGTGACACGCTGCACCAGCAGGCCGTGCAGTAGCGCGATGTTCGAGAGCCAGGGGATGAACGAGCCGTTCTCGACTGGGTCCCAACCCCAATAACCGCCCCAGCCGAGCACCTTGTAGGCCCACACACCGCCCATGATGAAGCCGGTGGCGAGGATGGCGGTGGAGAACACCACCCACGGCAGCGCGACCGGGATCCACTCGTCGTACCTGCGCTTGAGCAGCGCCGCCATGCCGAGCGCGTAGGGCACCACCAGCGACGAGAATCCGGTGAACAGCACCGGCGGGTGGATGGTCATCCACGGGTCCTGCAGCAGCGGGTTCAGACCCTGCCCGTCGAGCGGCACCTGGCCGGCCGGGAACATGAGGAACGGCCCGCGCATCACGGTCACCAGCCCGAGCAGCACCAGCGGCAGGTTGAGGAAGAACATCGCCGGCCGGATGAGCTCGTGTTTCACCCGCATCAGCACCAGGCCGAGCGTGGCGGTGACGAACGCCCACAGCAGGAAGGTCCCCTCCTGCCCGCCCCACAACGCCGCGTAGATGTAGTGCCCCGGCATCGCCTTGGAGGAGTAACTGGCGACGTACTGGTATTCGAACCGGTGGCCGAACAGGATCGACCACAGGAACGCGACCGCCGCCAGCAGCGCGACCCACTGCCCGATGAACACGGCACGGCCGATGCGCCAGCCCTGGTCACGGCCGCCCGCGGCGGCCAGGAACCCGAGCCCCGCGGCGAGCGCGGCCAGGAATGCGACCCAGCTGAGCAGGTGGCCGGGGTTCATGAGGTGGGTCCGCCCTTCTGCTTCTCCGCCATCGCCTGGTACTTCGACGGGCACTTCACCAGCAACTGGTCAGCCACGAACTTCTCATCGTGGTAGCGGCCGATCGCGACGATCGAGGTGGCCTGGTCGAAGTTGCCCGGCACCACACCGTGGTACTCGACGGGAAGGACTTCGCCCTTCTCGTCGCGCAGTCGGAAGCTGAGGTACTGCTCGTTCGGCTTCATCACGTACTGCTTGTCCGCCAACACCCCGTTCACCTGCACCAGACCCGACGAACGCCGCGCCTCGGCGAAGTTGATGTACGGCGTGACCGATTTCTTGAAGCTCGTGACACCCACACCGACTGCCACGGCCAGCAGTCCGAGGGCGACGATCACCTTGACGTTCATCGCTTCTCCAGGTCCCGGATGCGGCGGTCGAGCCGGGACAGATAGAAGAACAGCAAGCCCCACGTGAGCAGGGCGACTCCCATGACCACCAGGTTCCCGTCCAGGATTTCCTCCCCGGGGCTGGCCCCGAATGCCTCAGTTTGGATGCAGGCGGCGTTCCAGCCGCACCACTCGAACTCGCAACTGCTGGACCCAGAAATAGACTCCGGTCATCCCGATCAGCATGGCCAGAAAGACCCAGCGGATCCGGGGGTCCATGTCGACCTTTCCCCGGACGTTGATGATCGGGTCCGGGTGGAGGGTGAAGTAGATGCGAGGCACGACGAACATCAGGAACGGCACCGCGACGAACGCGATCGCCGAGTAGATGGCAGACAACCGGGCCCGCCGCTGCTCGTCGTCCACCGCGGCCCGGAGCGCCAGGTAGGCGGCGTAGATGAGCATGATGAAGAAGATCGAGGTCTCGCGTGGGTCCCAGTTCCAGTAGGCGCCCCACATCGCCTTGGCCCACAGGGCGCCGCTGACCGCGGCCGTGATGCAGAACAGCAGCCCGATCTCGGCCGCCGCCGCGGCGTGGTCGTCGTGCCCGATCTTCCGCGTGCGCAGGTACAGCACGCTGTGGAGCATCGACCAGCCCAGCGCGAGCACGGTCACCCATGCGGCGGGGATGTGGAAGTAGAGCACGCGCGTGGTGGGCCCCAGCACCGGGACCAGCGGCGCCCACACGAACGCCAGCACGATGAACAGCACGATCCACGCGAACAGCAGCCATCGCCAGAGCATCACGCCTCCGGGACCGGCCAGGGGCCGGGTCTCTTGTGCGCCAGGTGCTCGGGCCGCCGCGGCCGGGCTGTCCCGAAGCTCACCTCAGTCTTCCCAAAGATGATCGTAGAGTAACAGGCTGGCGGCGAACAACGCCACCGCGTAAGCCGCGAGCAGCCGGATCTCGGCCGAGACGGGATTGCCCGCCCACTGCGACTTGGTCCCGCTCACCGCCGCCGCGAGCACCGGCAACAACAACGGGAACGAGACACCGGCGAACAACGCGCCGCGACCGCGGGTCTGGGAGATCACCGCCCCGACCAGGGTCGAGCTGGTGGCGAGGGCGACCGAGCCGAGCGTCATGAGGGCCAGGAACTCGCCCCAGTGGACCGGCGGGGCTCCCATGAGCACCAGGAACAGCGGCACGGTGACCAGCTCGATGACACCGAGGAACAGCAGGTTGAACACCAGCTTCCCGATCGCGATCTGCGTCGGCGAGGCGACCAGGCGCAGGAAGGTGAGGGTGTGCCCCTCGACCTCGCGCACGAAGGCGTGACTCAGCGACGCGAGCGAGGCGAACAGCAGCACCACCCACAGCAACGCGGCCAGCACGTCGCTGCGGTCGCTCAGACGCCCGATCGCGAAGCTCACGCCGGTCAGGCTCGTCACCGCGAACAGCAGCGCGGCGTTGAGCCCATAGCGTGTGCGCCACTCGCTCCGGCACTCCTTACGCAGGATGGCCCAGACCGCGGCCGGAAAGCTCGACCCTTCGTGCGGCAAGACTCCACTCCCTCGGTTCATTGGTGGCCAGGACCACCAGGTGGGTTCGCGCCTCCTCGGCGACGATCGATTCCAGGCTGAGACGCCCCTCCTCGTCCAGGTGACTGCCGGCCTCGTCGAGCAGGAGCACCGGCGGACGGTGCAGCAGAGCCGACGCGATGCGCAGGCGCTGTTTCATACCGGAGGACAGCGCGTCGACGCGATCGCCGGCGCGGCTGTCGAGCCCGACGCGCGCGAGCGCCAGTGCCACGGCGGCGTCGGGCCCGGCCAGCCCGCGCGCCTCGGCCGCGAAACGCAGGTTCTCGGCGACGCTGAACTCGACGTAGAACTGCAGTTCCGGCGCGGCGTAGCCGATGTGATGCCGGCGATCGGGCGGCGGCACCTCGCGCCCGTCCAACGTGAGGGTGGTGGCGCCGTGGCTCGGACGCAACAGGCCGGCGACGATGCGCAGCAGCGTGCTCTTGCCGGAACCGTTCGCGCCCACCACCGCCACCACGCCCGGGCCGTCGAGATCGAACTCGACCGGGTCGAGACCGCGATGGCCGGCATAGCGGTGCTGGAGTCCCTTCGCGGTGAGCGTCACGTGCCCGGCCGCGATCGCGGTGGCCGGGACGGTCACTTGCGCGCCGCCCCGGCGCTCTCGCCGGGCGCCACGCCCTCGACGATGCGCACCAGCTCCGGGAGGATGCGCGCGCGCGCCTCGTCCGTGGTGCAGCGC
>Ga0315273_10005586_pt1 | contig 15572 bp, 19 predicted proteins | sample YL17G02_0_MG_FD_205753 | JGI IMG/M metagenome (GOLD analysis project Ga0315273, IMG submission 205753) | Sediment microbial communities from Yellowstone Lake, YNP, Wyoming, USA - YL17G02_0 | ecosystem: Environmental > Aquatic > Freshwater > Lake > Sediment | place: USA: Wyoming | collected...
CGGCGGCCACGGGCGGGAGCGCCGCGGCCGGTAGCGGGAGCGCGATGTCGTATCCGGAGTAGGTGAGGAAGAGCAGCAACACGAAGAGGATCATCCCGACCCCGTTGGCCGGCGACAAGCGACCGCAGCCGGTCGCGCCACCCGCTCCCAGGCCCGAGAACAGCGCCGCCACCAGGAGAGCGAACGCGAGCTGCCCGGCCAACATCTGGAACGCCGCGAGTGTGGCGCCTCCGAGAGCGGGGATGGTGAGTCCCACCAAGCCCACGCCGGCGCCCGCCACCCAGAACCATCCCCGCCGTGACACACGCCCCACCGCCCACGTCGCCAAAGCAATGCCCGCCACCTGTGTCAAGACCATCCAGTCGTAGGCCGGCGGAAGCCGCCAACCCCCCAGGGCAGCGAGCCGGGAGATATTCTCGAACTGGAGCAGAGCGAGGGCCAAGACGGGACCGATCGCCAGCCAGACGAACCCCACCCCACGAGCGAGGGCAGCCCCGTCCGTGGTCGACGCACCGCCCGTGGTCGACGGAGCCCCGTCCGCGGTTGGGGCGTCGACCGCCGTCGCGGCGGCAGTTGTGACAGCGTCCGCAGCCGTGGCGCCGTCGGCGGTCGACGCAAGGCCGTCCGCGGCGGTGCCCGCATCCGCCATCCCACCCCGCGCCACGAACCCGATCTGCACCACGACCAGCAGCGCCACGAAACCGATGGTCCACAGGCCGTCGCGCCACACCAAATCCCAAGTGAGGAGCACGCCGTGCAGAGCCGTATCGACCGCGAAGCCCAGCAGCACAGCGACACCGTATCGAGCGGTCGCCCGGGGGCCCCGGGGCAACACCGATAGCAGATACGTAGGCAGGAAGAGTACGAAGAGCACCGTCGCGGCCAGGACCAGCCCAAAGGTGATCAGCGGATCGCCCCTCCAGATCTGCATGACCAGACGCAGCAGGCCCAGGCCCCCCGCAGTCGCCAGCAACGATCCGCGGATGCCCACCACCCGCCAGAGCGGGGCCGCCAGGAACGCGGTCGCGAACACCGCAAGCGCCAGCAGGCCCAGCTGCACGGCCGTCCATCCCACACGATCGCGGAGCCCATACACCAACAGTGGAAGGAGCGTGCGCAGTACCTGCATGCCGAACATCACCGAGAGCGCGGGCACCACCAGATCGGCCCACGACCCCTTGTCCTCTCGAGACGTCATGTCAGATACCCTCCCCCTCGATCACCGCGGATTCCTCGATCGCCGTGGACACGTGTGCGGATTACAGCTTCCCCGCGAGAACGTGCAGCATCTGCGCCACCTCGCCCCGAGTCGCCGCCTGCCAGGGGTTCCAGTCACGGCCGAAACCCACGATGCCGGCGAGCAGCCCGTTGTACTCGGCCGAGCGCATGGTCGACCCGTGGTCGGCGGAAAAATCGCCCATGGTGCCCAGGTAGACCGCGGGCGGATCGGCCAGCGCGCTGGGCGCCAATCGCTCGGTACCGCGAACCAGCATGGTCACCACCTGGGCCCGGGTGATATCGGCATAGGGAGCGAACACCCCGGGGTCGACGCCCCGGGTGACGCCGGCCAGCGCCGCGGCCGCGACGTAGTCATGGGGATAGAGATTCTGCGGGTCGTCGATGCCCAGATCGGTGAACGGAGCGACCAGACTCTCGTTGACGGGCAGCCGGAACACACCACTCACCATCTTGGCGAACTGCGCCCGCCGCACCGCGTCGTCCGGTTTGAAGAGGATACTGCCGTCGGCTCCCTGATAGCCGGACACGACCCGCGACCCGGCCAAGGCCACGATAGCCTCACGGTAGGGGTGATCGAAGGGCACATCGGCGAAGCTCAAGCGCGAGGGAAGGGTGGTCTGATACGCGCCGATCGCATGGCGAGCGGGGTCTCGAGCCTCGAGTATGAGATCGAAGGTCGGAGCGGGCGGAGCAGGCGTGCCCGCCCCGAACAGCGGGCTTGCCGGTCCGGGATGGAAGTCGCCGCGTTCCGGATCGACGAACCTCGGGTCCACTACCTTGTTCCCCGACCCCAGCTGTGCCCCGACCGATCCCGCCATCGCGGCCGTGTCCCAGCTCCGCTCCCCCCATTCCACCAGTCGGTCGGGGAATCCCCAAAAATCGCACTGCTGCACCCGCACGTTCATCCCGGCAGAGAAGAACAGCGGTCCCGGCTGTTCGTAGAATGCGGAGTTGATCAAGGCGACGTCGCCGACCGAGCCGGGGTAGCCGAAGGTGGCCGCGTAGGAGCTCCCCCCTTGAGCCACATCCCCGTCTTGAGCCACATCCTCCCCCTGTGCCGGAGCACCGGCAAAGGTGCAGTCGATAATGCGATAGCTTCCTCCCTCGGTGACCAGCTGGGCGTCGGCACCCGTGCCGAAGACGAGGCAGTTGACCGCGTCTCCCCCCGCCCCCAGCCTGATGCCGCCGCGACCCACCCGGCGCACCACTGCGTTCACCACGGCTGCCCGCGTCGCCTCCAGGTCGATGCCGTCTCCGGCCGCGCCCTCCACGATCGTGTTCTCGATGAGCACGTTGTCCCCGGCCGCGAACGCCAGACCGTCGCCGCCGGACCCCGCCGCCAAAACGGCGCCGGGTGCGGCGGCTACGCCGGACGTCGTCGGCGAGAGCGGCGCGTCAGGCGCTGCCGCGGTGGTGGGCGGGCCGCCCGTGCCGGTCGTCCCAGTGGAGAGAGGCGCGGTGGCCGTAGCTGCGGCAGGAGGTACCATCTGCACATGTAGCCCCGTGATGCGCACGTTCCTCCCCCCCGCCCGGCCGAACTGGAAGCCGACATCATGGATCTCGCTCAAGGTCATGCGGCGGACCACCAGGCCGTCGACCGCCACCGCACCCGGCTGAAAGGTGCCCGCGAAACCCCTATCGGAGCCCACGACCGTCACGTCTTCGAGGGCAAGCCGATATACCGTCCGCGGATTGCCGGCGTAGATGCCCACGTCGGCGAAGCCATCCAGGCGCAGACCGCGCACGGTCACGTCGTGCTGGCCGGGAGCAGCGATCGTGAGACCGTACGTGCTCGAAGCCTCCGCCGGTTCGATCGTCACGGACTCGCCCGGATAGGCCGACAGAAGAAAGTCCGACTGAGTGACCACCAATCCGGTCGCGGCGTACGCGCCCCCGCGCACGTAGACGATATCCCCGTTCCCGGCCCGGCGAAGCGCGGCCTCGATCGTGCGAAGCGCGCGGTCGGGGGCGCCGGTAGCCTGGTCATCGCCGGTGCTGGCTACGTACCAGGTGCGGGCGGTCGAAGGCGAAGGGACGTTGACAGTGGGAAATGCGGCGTAGTCCACTCGAGTCACAGGAGGCAGCTCGCCCTGACCAAGGATCCGGGCGTCGTCGCCCGCACGCGCCGACACGGTCCCGGAGACCGCCACAGCGAGAGGCGCCCTCCCGCCGGTCCGTGGCGTAGAGCCATCGTTTCCAGAAGCCGTCGGCTCCCCCACCACAGACGCGACCCATCCGCCCCCGGCAACAGCAAGGGCCGCGATCAGCAAGATCACCGCAGCGAGCGACCTCTGCAATCCCTACTCCTAGCGTGCTCACGGTCTGCCGAGTAGAGTACCAGGGTGAGCCACCCCATACAGGAGGACGCTATGGGTTCCGAGACGGCGATCGATATGGCCGGCGCAGTAGTGCTGATCACCGGAGCCACCGGGGGTGTGGGCACGGTCGCCGCCCCAGTCTTCGCGGAGGCAGGGGCATCGCTGACTCTCGTCTCGCGCTCCCGAGAGAAACTGGAGCACCTGGCGTCATCCGCCGACATGCCGAACAACCGCTGCCTGCTCCATCCGGCCGACCTGACCGACCCCGTGCAGGCCCGGGATGTGGTGGACGCGACCCTGTCCCGCTTCGGCCGCCTGGACGTGGTGGTCAACCTGCTGGGCAGTTGGGCTCCGGGGAAGATCGCGTCCACGAGCGACGATCTCTGGCACGGCCAGCTCGCCACGAACCTGCACGCGGTCTTCTACGTGCTGCGGGAGGCTGTGCCCCGGATGAGCGACGGTGGAGCCATCGTGAACGTCGCGAACGCCGTGCCGGTGGAGGGCCGCGGCGGCCAACTCGCGTACGCCGTGGCCAAAGGAGGCGTCATCACCCTCACCCAGAGTCTGGCCCTCGAACTCAAGCCGCGCGCGATCCGGGTGAACGCCGTGCTGCCTCGCAATATCGACACTCCGGGCAATAGAGCGCTCCAGCCGAATGCCGATCCCACCTCGTGGCCGTCGGCCGAAGACGTGGCCCAGGTAGTCTTGTTCCTATCCTGCGCGAGGTCCGCGGCTGTGTCGGGCGCGCTGGTTCCGGTGTACGGAGGGTCGTAGCTCCCCCAACGCATCTCGCCCGAAGCGACCGGCGGAGCCAGCCGCGCGTTCCAAGATGAAGGGGGGACGCTCGGGTCGAGATGCTGTCGTTCGCGATGCGCGGCATCGCCTCCAGCCCGTACACTGTAGGAATAAAAGTACACGAACTCATAGCGCTCATCAAGTAGTCCTCGAGAAAGGCCCTACCTCCTATGGAGCTCATGTTCCCGATCTCACCGGCTGTATCGCGGTGGGGGAGACAAGGGAAGAGGTTCTCGCGCCTATTCGTGAGGCCATTGAGTTCCATCTCGATGGACTCAAGCAGAACGGGCAGCCGATTCCGGACCCCTCATCCACCGGCGAACTTGTGGAAGTGGCAGCGGCCTGACGGCTTCGCGACCGGCTGGGCCGCAGGCAGGGCGTGGACTGGCTGCCGGCTGGTGGAAGCCACCGCCGGGGCTCTGCTACACTATGCGTCCGCGTGGAGGCGACGCACCGCGTCGACGGACGGCGCCCGAGCGTGCGAGGAGAAGTGGCCGAGCTGGCTGAAGGCGCTCGCCTGCTAAGCGAGTGTAGGAGTGAATGCTCCTACCGAGGGTTCGAATCCCTCCTTCTCCGCCACGTTGCGCCCGTAGCTCAGCTGGATAGAGCGTCGGACTACGAATCCGAAGGCCACAGGTTCGAATCCTGTCGGGCGCGTAACGAAACCCCTGCTCAGGCGGGGGTTTTTCTGTGTCTCCCGCCCGCCAAAGACAGCTCCTGGCCGGTTTGACAGCCAAACTAACAGCCAAGCGACATTGTGCGGTTCCGGTAGATGATTGACACATCGGTTCCGGTACCTGCGCGACACTCTGGGACACGGTTCCGGTACCTGGGCGACACCAGTTCCGGTACCTATGTGACACCCTAGGGGTCCCTCCGGGCCCGGTCTTCCTCCGATAATGGCCTCCTTGAAGGGTCAGGATCGGAGGGAGGTTCGTCGTGCTCATCAGGCTGGATCTCATGGAGCAGCGCCAAGTAGCCATATGCATAGTATTTACCCAAGGCCTCCTGCGAAGCTGGGAGCACCGGGGGCTCCCTCACGTGTCGTAGCCCAGGGGCCGAGGGGAGGCGGTCACGCCCACCGCCTCGACGCCAGACGGGCGTGAGCATCGTCGAGAAGACCGCCACCTGCGACGGTGGCGGGCACGACGAGCTGCTCGCGTGGGCGCGGGGGTTGGACACGGAGCGCCGCTTCGCTATCGAGGACTGCCGGCACGTCTATGGCAGGCTCGAGCGCCACCTGCTCGCGTATAGGGAGCGCGTGGTCCGCGCGCCGCCAAACATGATGGCAGGTGCGCGTCAGCCGCTCGCACCCACGGCAAGTCCGACCCCATCGACGCCACCAGCGTAGCCCGAGCCGCATTGCGCGAACCGGGTCTTCCGGAGGCGTTGCTGACAGGGCCTGAGCACGATGTGCGGTTGCTCGTAGATCACCGTGGCGACCTGGTTGACGAGCGACAGAGATCCGCTCACTCGAGCGCGAGATCCGCACCCGCATGCGCGAACTTGCCCCGGACCTGCTGGCGATCCCAGGTTGCTCGGCCATCAACGCTGGGCATCTCATCGGCCAGACGGCCGGCGCGTCCCGGTTCTGCGGGGAGGCGGCATTCGCGAGGCACGTCGGGACGGCACCGCTGCCGGTATCATCGGGCAAGTCGTCGCGCCATCGGCTCAACCGCTGTGGCAACCGCCGCCTCAACTCGACCATCCACATAATCGCCGTCACGCGGGCTCGGATGCACCCTCCGGCGATCGACTACATGGAACGCAAACAGGCCGAGGGTATGAGTTACCGAGAGGCGCTGCGCTGCCTGAAGCGACACTTGGCGAGAGTGGTGTTCAAGACGATACTGAGGGCGGAACATGAGACTGCATGGCGGGTAGTGCGGGCGGAGTTCGCGGCCGATTCCGTCGCGATCGAGGTGTAGGATTGACATAGGAGCAACAGCGGACGCGCAGGGGCGCGTCAGGCGCTTCGCGCAGTACACTGAACCCGCGCAGCTCATGCGCATCAACGTTAGGCGGAGAAGAGGAATCAGAATGGCAAACAGAACGCTGAAATTAGGTTCGAGATTCCTCTACTAATGGAGCGGCCTCAATCTCCTAATCTCCTCGCTGATACTGACCATTGTCGTCTTTCATCTTGGAAACTCACCGCTTCTGGGAATGGTGTTTCAAGCACCGGAAATCGCCAAGCTGGACGCCAAAGTCATTTCGGCTCTCAATTGCCTGACAATCCTGTACAACTCCTACGCGGTTGCCCTCTCGGTTCTGGCTTGGTTCGTTGTCCGGACGAGTCTGAGCAAGGGCCAGAAATGGGCATTCTGGGCGTTGTTGATCACGATTGGCTTTGTCGAGATACTTGCTTTCATTGCCTCCGCACCCCTCGGAAACGTGCGCTGGCAGGTGAATATTGTTTTGAGCGCTTTGTACGTTGTGGGCATTGGCCTGTCGGGCTATTCCCTATTCACTCGCGGGGGCTGAGAGACACAGACGCCATCAATCGCGGCCGGCACATGTCTCATCAAGGGAGGAGGGACCGGGATGAGTCCCAACATCACCGATCACCTGGAGCAGGACAAGATAGCCAGAATCGCGGGCGGCTTCTACCTCGCGTTCGTCCTGGCTTCCGTGCTTGCCGGCGTGCTTGGGCACATCGGGATGGGTGGGGCGGAGCAGGTCTACCAGTCGATAGTCACGAATGCAGGGTCGTTTCGCCTTGCTCTTGTTGTCGCGTTGTTATCGGCATTCCTCTTCCTCACGGCTGCTTGGTCTCTCTACGTCCTTCTGCGGCCGATCAACGAGGACTTGGCGTTGCTCTTCTTACTGCTCAACGCAATCGGCGTGGCCATACAGTGCGCAAGCATGTTCCCGCTCATATCTGCGCTGCTACTTGGAGACGGTGCCAGCCGGATGCAGGCGTACTCGGCGGCACAGCTGGAGGGACTGACCTTCCTGTCCATCAACCTCTACAAGACGGGCTTCGTCACCGCCCAGCTGTTCTTCGGCACGTGGTTGTTCCCGCTCGGCTATCTGGTCTACAAGTCCGGATTCCTTCCCAGGTTCCTGGGCGTCCTTCTGATGCTTGACGGAATCGGTGTCCTGATCTGGTTCCTTCAGGCCCTGCTGCTGCCGGCATACCCCGCGATCAGCTATCCAGCGTTCGTCCTGGGCTTCGTCGCGGAAGTCGGACTGGGGTTGTGGCTCCTTGTCAAGGGTGTGAAGGTCGTCGACTCCGAAAAGGGCCTGCCGGGCTGATTCGACTCGCCCGACGTAGCCCACTCCCTCGCAGCCCACCCCCGCGTAACAAGCGGATCGTTAGACAAGCCGCCGTGAGCGGTAGACTCGGGTCGACGCGGATGACAAGGCGGCTTGCAGCTCATCCGCACACCGTCCGGCGCGGACGACTCCCGCATGACCGTGTCTCGTTCTCGGACAGGTCCGCCAAGCTGTAGGAATGCTACGGATTCCTCGGGGGCATAGACACCCCAGGGCCCCTCATTCAAACGCACATCGTGCCATTGCGCACGAGTTCTGCGGCAAGCGTGGCCTCGTTGGTTCATGGATCGTTGGCAACAGCGTCGCCGGAAACAGCAGCCCCAACCGCCTAGCTTGGCAGCTTCCAATCGGGGGGCGCGCAAAGACGGAGGCCCGGAAGGACCTTCGTCTTTCTGTCTGTTCTCACTTTTGCCGGCAGAGGAACGATGAAACACCAGGCACACGAGTGCCATGAAGAAGTTGTCAGTACCCCACCTGAACCTGGATGTTGCCGTTAAGAAGAGGAAGCGGGTCACCAGGGACATACGATGGATCAGTCGGAGCAAGATCGATGTCTTGCGGCTCCCAATGGGGGATGGGATTGTCCTCGGTGGGCATGAATATGTACCACTGCTCCATATCGGTCATCTTCCCAGGCTCACCGTAGTCGATCCAGAGGAACTTGACGGGCACACTGGGTACCGGTACCACTTCCCCCTCCACCGGGACGTAAGTCACGAATTCGGCTATGTCAGCGCCCGAATAGGCTCCCGTCGTCGCATGATAGAAGTCGGCCAGGCCATAATCGACAAATCCATCCGGGCCTCCAGCCCAGAAGTCAGAGGGGCTATGGGGTGACCCGGCAGAGGATGCACCGGTGGCTGAGAAGGTATGGATGCAACGGTCTTGCCGGTTTCGCGGATCACTCCTCCCGTCCCGGGAGTTGCCCCCATCAGATGCCGCCAGAGATCGAAGCCCGCCTCATCACGCTGCGGGTCGAGCACCCGGAGTGGGGTGCGCAGACGCTCAGGCACGAACTGAAGGCAGTCAGCTGCGGCCGCGTCGACCCAGTGCCCCTGCACCGGTGGCCCTAGCGGTCAACCCCCTATAGCGCTACGCTCTACCACGTGGTGAGCAATGTACGGTGCGAGCTCCCGGACGCAGCGAGGGCCGGAGCGACCCGAGACGCGTCGGGAGCACACGCCGTCCCACCTGCTCGGCAAACCCCGAGGCGCGCTGAGGTGCCGGGCTGTAGGGGGACCCAATGGACAGGGGGACGTGATCGAGTTCGTCGAGGGCAGTAACGCCGCGCTGGGGGTGGGCATCGAGGCGTTGACATCGCGGGCCCGGGGCGCCTGCTGCGGCACGGAGCGGGCCATACAGACACCGCCGGGAGCGACACGGGAATCGCCCCCGCGCAGCCTGGCCGGCGCCTCCAAGCGGCCGGCAGCGATTCGCTGATGGGGATCGCCTTCGCGCTGCTCTCGGCCGCCGGCTACGGAGCCAGCTACTTCTTCACACAATTGGGCCTGAGAACAAGGCGCGTGCCGGCACTGCACGCGATGATGGTCAATCTGGTCTCGGCCAACCTAGCTCTCTGGTTGGTCTTTGTGGGGTCGCTCTTCTTCCAGCCCGTCGTCTTCCGATGGAACGGTCTGGCGTTCTTCGTGGGGGCCGGGTTGTCGGCGCCGCTGTTCGGGCGCTACGCGAACTTCATGTCCATCCAGCGCATCGGCGCGGCGAAGGCCTCAGCCCTGGTGCTCAGCGAGAACATCTTCGCCGGCCCACTGGCCTTCCTCCTGTTCGGGCAGGTCCTCTCGTTGATGACCATCGCGGGCATCGTCGTCCTCGTAGGAGGCATGGCGCTCTTCATCAATGAGGTCTATGCGAGCGCCGGCGCCTCTCCCGCCACCTTGGAGCGGCCAGGTAGCGCCGGCCTCTCGTACGCCGGCGTCGGCATTGCGTACGGCGTGGCGTCGGGACTCTTTGCCGCGGCCGCGAACCTCTTCAGACAGGCTGGGGTGAACGCCATTCCGTCGGCCCTACTGGGCTCCGCGATTGGGACTCTGGCGGCGTTAGTCGTCGTCAGTGTAAGCGCACTGAGCTCCGGGCAACTGGTCAAGAGCTTGCGCATGGACCGTCGCGACGCCACACACTTCGCGGCTTCCGGCATCGCCTCCAGCATCGCCATGCTGGCCCTCTTCTGGGCGCTGGACGCCGGGAGCACGGTGGCGGTAGCCACCGCGATCAAGAACACCTCGCCACTGTTCACCTTTGCTCTCGTCGCTGCCCTCTTGTCGCAGCACGAGAAGGTGACCTTGCGCCTCGGCCTGCTGATCGCCGTGGTCGTCGCCGGTGCCGCGTTGATCGCTGCCGGTCGACTGCACTGAGGCCGCTCCAGAGAGCGCGCAGATCCGCCAGAGTGCCGCCATCCGTCATCCATCGAGTACGACCACGGTTGGCCGACTACTCACCGGGCGGCTCCCGCGTCAAGGCGACACACCGACGATTCTATCCTTCGCGAACTGACCGTGAGCAACTAGAACACGGCAGACCCTCCCGCGCGTTCCCTCCTGTTGACAAACCGACACGCTTCCGGAAGTATCGTGGCCTGAGGCGAAACCCAACGCCCCGCGTCTGAGGGTTTGCTCGGTCAGGGGGTGGAGTTCTGACATTCCCGATCTTTGATGGAGTTCGGGAGTTCGTACACCACTCGAAAAGACGTGGCCGTTCGATCTGCATGGATGGACGACAGTGCTGGATTGGACCATCCCCATCTACAAGTATCCTGGGAAAGGCGTCGCACGCAGTCGAGGAGCGCGGGCGGGAGCCAACTCGCACGCACCATCTGCCGATGAGTCCAACATGAGAGACGAGAGTCCAGTCGCGCCTGCCGACGGGAGGTCGCCGGCCATGGTCCAACGCCTCGGCCCAGCCGGGCACGCGGGCCGGCTCTCCCGGCTCCTGGGGAACCCGCGCGACCGGTGGGTGAGACTCGCCCTGGCGGGAGTCTTGGTCGGCTCGTTGGCTCTGCGGTTGGCTTTTCTAGCCGGGCAGCACGCGGCTCCGTTCTCCGACATGACAGGGTATGACGAGCGCGCTCTGCTGCTGCTCCACGAGCACACCTTTCAGACTGGAACCGCGTATGGAGCCACCTACCACGGCCCCGGCTACGTCGTGTTCCTGGCCGCGATCTACGGTGTCGCCGGTCACCACTGGTGGGCCGTCTACGTGGTTCAGTCGCTGCTCGGCACCGCGACCCTCTTTGGGATCTATCTGCTCGCAAGGCGCCTCTTCTCGCCTAGTGTCGCCGTACTTGCCCTTCTCCTGGCTGCTGGGTATGTCCCGTTTCTCGCCTATGCCCACGTCCTCATGCCGGAGACACTCTTCATCACCTTAGTCGTCTTATCGACGTACGCCTTCGTGCGAGGAGTCCTCGAGAGCTCACGTCTTTGGCTCGGCCTCTCCGGGATCCTCTGTGCGGCTGCCGCTCTTACCCACTCCCAAGCCCTGCTGCTGCCCGTGGTCTTCTTCCTTTGGATCGCCCTTTCCCCGGGAGGGTGGCCCATCCTCCGCCGGCTGAGGTCAGGTCTTGTACTTTTTGTCGTCTCCATGGCGCTGGTGCTCGCACCCTGGACTGTTCACAACTACCTGGACCAGAGACGCTTCATCCCGGGGGACACCGTAGGGGGCTGAACCTGCTGATCGGTAACCACGCAGGCGCCGACGGCTCGTTCGACGAGGCACCGGTATGGTCGAACCCGGCTGTAGCCAAGGCACTGTCCGAGGGAAAGCGCGAGGGTGCCCTCGACGAGGTCCTTCGCGACCAAGCTCTGGCCTGGATCTCTTCTCACCCGGGTGATTTCCTGACCCTGACCGGCTGGCGGATGCTGCTCTTCCTGGGCACGCCCAACGACTGGCTGCTGGACGGAATCGGATCGAACACTCTCGACGCTGTTTCTGGCCCCCAGCAGGTCTACACCTGGGCTCTGCTGTTCCTTGCCCTCGTCGGTGGATTCGCCGGTCTTGGGCGAGGGTGTCGAACGTTGCTGCCCCTGCTGTGCCTATTCTACTTCCTGGGTGTCGTCTCCCTCTTCTACTTCCAGGCCCGATACCGTCTTCCGGCCATGCCCTTCGTCCTCATACTGGCTGCCTACGAATTGAGTGTGATCGGCGGCCACTCGCCCTGGCCACGCCGCGCTACGCCCGGTACACCTCCGATTGCTCAAGAGCCGCGTCCGGCGCCACCAGGAGCACGTTCTCTTGGAGGTCGTTCAGGTGGGCCTGGACGGCCGCCGGATCAACCCCCGGGGGCGCATAGACGGTGAACACCGCGTTCCGCGTATCCGGCGTGATGCGGGTGCGCTGGTCGGGGCCGTAGACCACCACCGAGATGATGCCGGCGGCGTCGGACATGTACATATCCCCGGCCTTCAGACCTTGCTCCGTCCCGTTGATGAGCGTGAACGACTCGGTGCCGTCCGCCACCCGCAGCGTCACCGGGAGCTGCAGGCTGTCGAAATCGTGGCCGGCTGTCAACAGCTGGTTCTTGAGCTCGGCCGTGAACATAGCGGTCACCAGCGCCGAGACGCTGGGGATGTGCTGCTCCTTGAAGACGACGGACTCCAGCTGCAACTGGACCGGGTAGGTCTTCCTGAACCTCTTGAAGTAGGCCGAGTAGGCGTCCAGAGGCGCCGACGCCACGAGTCGGGCCCGGTCCATGCCCCCGAACCGTTCGCGCAGGGCCTCCTCCACCTGCAGGCGTCGCGCCTCCAGGGCCGGATGGCGCTTGGGGTTGCAGAGGCCGCGCATGACCAGGATGCCCGCGGTGGCGCCCGGGTAGGCTGCCTTCCACTCCTCAGAGACTACGAGCATGGCCACGCCCTCGTCTCGGTTCCGACCCGGGTCAACACGTGACATGCACAATGGCGAAGATCTCCTTCGCCTGTCGCTCGCGGATCAGCCTGCACGCCTCTTCGGTGGCCAGAGCGACGATCTCCACGCCGCGCCGCTCCGCCTCCTCGTACACCGCCGGCATGATGGGCAGACTCCCGTAGGTGCCGGTGCCCACGATCAACTGCGTCCCGCCCCAGGGAATCCGCTCCTCGGCTGAGAGAGGCGTGTGCCCGTACTGAGCGCGGTACGGCTTGGAGGGCTTCTTGACGCGCGTACGCACCGTGCCCGCGTCGATCACCAGGTCGCGGTCGTACTGCCGACCCTCTATCTCGATCCGTCCAAACCCAAGCAACGTGGCTTTCACATTCAGCTACCTGTGCACCTACGGAGCCGGTTGGCTCCGACGCCGAGCGGCGCTCAGGGCATAGGCGGTGAAGACGACCAGCAGTGTCACCGGCGCCACGACCAGGCCGATGCTTGCAAGTCCGAGTACGGACAGTACGAGCAGCAAGAGGGCGGCCGCCCACACCGGCCCTGGGCGTCCCCGCCAGGCGGCGACCGCGGTCAGCACCCCAAGCAAGACCACGAACCCAGCCCAACCGACGATGGCGTAGTCGTGGTTCTGCCGAGCGTATGCAAGGGCGTTCTCCCACCCCTGGGTGGTGGTCACCGAAACCACCGCGCCGTCTGTGCCGGCCGAACCCGAAACCGTCTCGTAGGAGTAGCCAAAGCCGAAGAGCAGGTATGAGGCACAGGCAAGGGCCGCAAGGAACGAGCCCAGGCCGAGCAGCCGAGGTCCCGGGGAGAGGCGAGGCAAACGAGCGAAGAAGGACATAGGCGACCTCCGTGGCCCTAGTCTACCAGCACGCCGCGTGATCCTGCGGTGCGGCGTAGAGGGTCTGATGACTCGGGCACAGCATTACCTTCGCCCACTACAATGGCCGTGCCCCCACCCAGTTCTCGATTCGCAGGCCGGGGTACTCCAGGAAATCCGCTTCGTTGTTCGTCACCAACACGACATCGAGTGCCACCGCGTGGGCTGCTATCAGCTTGTCAAGCGCGTCCCGATTCCGGTCGCGTGTAGCCGCTCGTATCGGGCCGTATGCGCCCGCGGCTGCAGGGTCGAAGGGCACGGCGGTTATGTCCTGCAGAAGGAGATCGAGTGCCCCTCGATTCTGCGCGCGCTTTGCACCGGAGCAAACCACCCCGTACTCCAGTTCCGCCAGGGTGATGGCGGAGATAACCACCTCGCCGACGTAGCAGCCGGCAAAACGCGCGGCCACTTCGGGCGGTTGATGCTTCATCAGATAGATGCAGATGTTGGTGTCGAGCATGTACTTGAGACTCACAAGGCATCCCGCTCGGATTCACGGCTCTCTCCTCTGCCCTCGGCCATGAAGTCCTCGGAGAAACCTTCGAATCTCGCCAGTACCTGGGCCAGACTGCGGTGGGCCGGGCGTATGCGGATCTCGTCGCCGATTCGTTCGATCTCCACATCCAGGTCGGAACGTTCATAGGCGAGTTCCGCGGGAATGCGAACCGCTTGGGAGTTGCCGTTCTTGAATACTCGGGTGATGGTCATGGAGCCTCCTCCCCTGTGTGTACGTGTACATACTACTCCACGTGGGCCGAGAAGTGAAGTGCGCTGTGCGACAGGGGAGCGGCGACGCAGGCCGGGTACCCCGGGGAACAGCTCGCAATCAGACTTGCGCATGGGCCAATCGACTTGTAAGATGCGACTACGGAGGTGGATATCGTGCAAACAGCTGTCACTAAACGCGGCCAGACTGTCGTCCCGGCCGCCATCCGCAAGCGCTACCACATAGACCGCAGTGTCCGTCTGGTGTGGCTGGACGACGGAGAGACGATCAGGGTCGTCCCGGTACCGGCTGACCCTCTCGGAGCCCTGCGAGGGCAGGGTCGAGGAGAGAGATTGACCGAGTGCCTCTTGGCGGAACGAGCCCACGATCGCGACCGTGAAACCCACTCCTGACGGAACTCCGATGGTCGCAGTCGCTGAAACAGGACCACGACCATTTCTTCTTGACACGTCTGCCCTCTTGTCGTTCATCGAGGATGAAGCGGGCGCCGACCGCGTCGAGCAGGCACTGAAGCAGCCGACAACCCTCGTGCCGTGGCCGGTTCTGCTGGAAACGCACTACATCACCCTACGGGAACGGGGTGAGGCAGAGGCCTATCGCCGGACCGCCTTGGTAAAGCAACTGAACATCAGGATCCTGTGGGACATGGATGAATCTACCTTGCTCACCGCAGCACGCCTGAAGGCTCGACATCATCTTTCCCTGGCAGACGCCATCATCGCAGCGTTCGCCCTCCGAACGGATGCGGTGCTGATTCACAAGGACCCGGAATTCGACGTCCTCGTCGGACTGGTACCGATGGAGGCCCTGCCCTACAAGTCGTCCACGGGCACCCAATAGCCGAGTTCGCGGCGTCGTCGGGGGCGATACGGTAGGCGGCCGCTGTGGACCGTTGCGATTCCGGTGGTCTACATCCTCCCCTCGAAGACGCTGTTTGTCCGCCGCCCTGCTCCGCGCATCCGCCAACACGCGGCCAGGGTCCCGACCGGATAGCGGCATGCGCACCTTGCTCGTATCTTCCGAGGCTAAAGTCCCCCTCGCCCCCGGCCGATACTCCATTCCACGCGAACGACGCCGGCCGTGGCGTGCGCCGGCTGCCGTCGCAACAGACCGCGGAAGGCCTGCGGAAGGAACGCAAAGAAAGAGGAGGCTCTTGGAGTCATCCACGAACGCGATAGATGCGGGGCCCTCGCGGCTGCTGATGCCGGTGGCTGTTGGCGTTCTCGCGACCCTCACGGTGGTGATGGTCGTGGTCGCAAACGCGCCTGCGGTCAGCCCCGAGACAAAGAGCGCCGTCCTCGATCTCTCGGTGATCATCGTCGCCCTGACCGCGGCCGTTCTCTGCCTGCTCACCTCCCGCGCGGTCCCCACCTCGAGGGAACGCTGGGCGTGGCAGTTGTTCGCCCTGGCTTTCCTCTCGAGCGTGGTCGCGGAGGTCATGTGGGCCTACTACGAGCTGATCGCG
>Ga0315273_10005587_pt1 | contig 15571 bp, 20 predicted proteins | sample YL17G02_0_MG_FD_205753 | JGI IMG/M metagenome (GOLD analysis project Ga0315273, IMG submission 205753) | Sediment microbial communities from Yellowstone Lake, YNP, Wyoming, USA - YL17G02_0 | ecosystem: Environmental > Aquatic > Freshwater > Lake > Sediment | place: USA: Wyoming | collected...
CTCAGCACCGAAGTTCAGGTCGTGAACGCGACCCGAACCATCGACCGCGTGAACATCGAGCACATCATCACCAGTATGCCGATCAACAACCCGACCGGCGTCTCCATGACAGTCAAGTGGAGTATCGGCTACATGGACGGAGTCGTATTCTTCCCGACCGAGCGGGGCAGTGCCGAGCTGGCCGGTGAAGCGTTGCTGGCCAAGATGGTCGAGCCAGTGATTCCAGGGGCCTCCCACTACAGCGACCACAAGGCTGCACTGTATGAGCTGCTCGTTGCATTGGGCCACATCCCGGCTGGGGCAATCGTGTGAGAGCACTGGTTCTCAGCGGTGGAGCCGATAAGGGCGCCTACCAAGTAGGCGTGCTCAAGAAGTGGATGTACGAGGACGGCGTCGACTACGACATCCTGGCGGGTGTGTCGGTCGGCGCCATCAACGCGGCATACCTTTGTCAGCTGCCGCCTGGGAACCCAGTAGAGGCCTGGTCAGTACTACGGGACCTTTGGTCTCAGGTTTCAAACGCCAAGGTCCGAAAGAACTGGTTTCTGTTCCGTGAGCTCGCAGCCTTGTGGAAGCAGTCGGTCTACAACTCAGAGCCACTGCAGCGGTGGATCAAGGGTGGGCTGGACGACCGTAGGATTGCGAGATCTGGTAAGCAGCTCAGGATCGTGGCGGTGTCGTGGGACTCTGGTGAGGCCAAGACCATCACCGAAGCCGACTCCAATATCGCCGATTGGGTGATCGCGTCGTCATCGTTCCCGGTGATGTTGAGTCCGATTCGAATCAACAACGAGCTCTGGACCGATGGCGGTGTCCGTCGAGTAACCCCCCTGGGCGAGGCGATCAAGGCAGGGGCCACCGAGGTCGACGTCATCATCTGCTCGGACCCATACGCACCGGACCCTTACGACTCGAAGGGTAAGGCCGCGATTCCCAGCCTGGCGCTCAGAGCCATGGACTTGATGAGCGACGAGATCATGAGGGCGGATTTGAAGATCTGCGGACTCAAGAACGAGTTGGCGGCATTGTCGGGGAAATACCGAGACGTCAAGATCCGGGTGATCTCACCATCCTCCCCACTCAACACCTCGATCACGCAGGACCTCGACTTCAGTCAGTCCACGATCACGCGGATGATTAACGTCGGTTACGCTGATGCCTGTAAGATGATCTGATGCTTCTCCCTCTGTTTCTCAACAACCTGCTGGGGGCTTTTCGGCTAGTTGCCGATGCGGGTGTGTATGAGGTAGCGGGTACCGACGTAAACATTCGCATCGGCTATCCAGTCGAGATTTTCAAGCAGGGTGGAGCCGCCCCCTTTGTCCAGATGGTCGCTCGAGTCCATCCCGACATCGTGTTCGGCACCAGCCATCCCAGCGTAGAGTTTCTGGACCCCGAGATCGTGACACCGTCGGCGACCCATCGGGTCAGGCCAACGATCGTGACGATGCACCGCCGGCGAAAGCCTAGCTAACGAAAAGGCGGCCATCCCGAAGGATGACCGCCCCTGACTACCTGACGATCAGGTGGTCTCGAACGTACTGGCCTACTTGATCGGCCGGTAGCGTCGCAGCATATCGAAGTGCTGCAGCTGTGATGAACAGCAGTTGGTTTTTGGCCAACTCGTAATCGATCCCTTGCTCGAGTCGTCGACTCATGAACTCTTGAATCGCGGTCGTCACATCGTCGACGGGATGGATGGCGCGATTGTGTGCTTGAACCGTGGCGGTACCGCAGTATCCGCACTTCTGGCAGAACCACCAACGGCTGGTTCCTTCCCATGTGATTGCACCGTCACACAGTTCCTGTGGCCCCGACCACGCGGGGTCCAGGATGTTGGTGGGTTGTCCTTGTCGGAGGCGCCACGGTTCACTGTTTACTACTTCTTGCACGCTCATCTGGCTTCCTGGCTGGTAGCTCCTGGAAGACAGCGGAAGTTATGTGACGCACGACTTGATCGCGCGTCATCGGTTCGTTGACGAGCAGGCCGTTGGCAGCGGCCAGGTCGAGCAGTCGTGAGTGATCGAGACCTCGCAGGTCAACGTCTACGAGGTCATCGGGCCTTGGGAGAACAGCACCGGGCCAAGGTCCCGTTACTATTTTCCCTGGACGGGGCTCCTGAGCGCACCCATCAGCTGCTCGGAGGTCCGAGCAGCAAGCTGCTCACGGATCATGTCGTAGATGACGCTACGGGGCAGCATGTCGTCGTTGACGCGCTCGAGGATGAGCAGGCCGATGATCACCAGGGTGTTGACCGAGGTGGCGATGCCCATGACCGCGTCTTTGAGCTCCTCGAGTTCCTCGAAGCCCGGCACCTCGGTGTCGATCTTGTCGAGCACCTTGCCGATCTGGGACGACAAATTCATCAGGCTGCTGGCCGCCACGGCCGCCTGGGAGGCTCCGTTGGCCCCTGGGTCCTGCTGAGTGGCGGGCGTCCTGAGAGGCTGCGTGGCGTGCTGCAGGGGCATCTGGACCGTGTTGGCACCGCCGATCTGCTGGGGCGGGGCGTAGCCGGTAGGAGCGCCCAGCTGCTGGGGCTGCTGCATGGAGTAGACCGGCTGTTGAACCTGAACGACCTGATGGGGGACCGGGTCGGGGTTCCGGATGACCTGAGCGGCCGGAGGTGGGGCCTGTGGAAGCTGACCGCCAGCCGCGTCGATCTCGAGCAGCTTGGTCAGGATGATGTTGGCCTGCTCGTCGAGTGGGCGAGTGGCCAGCGCGGCGATCGCATCCTTGTCGGACGGGATGGCGCCGACCTGCATGGCGATACGGTACCGGATGTTGGTCGGGAGATTACGGACTGCGTCGATCGTACGGGGGATGTCTTTGATGTTCATGTCACTTCCTGTGCAGTTGAATGGCTTGTTCGTACTGGGCGGTACCGTTCACGCAGGCGATGACCTGTGCGTCGAGACACCCCCAGCAGGATTTCGGGTCTTTAGATCTGATCGGACAAGTGAGTTGTGGTTCCAGCACCTTCCAGTGCTCGAACACGAAACCGGTGAGGCCGTACCGCCACGAATCGAAGACGTTGGTTGCGGCCTCTGGAGCGTCACTAAGGAACGCCTCGGACAGCTGATTCCTTGACATCATCGGCTCGACCTTCAGTCCTCGGCGGCGACACAGCTGGTAGAGCTCCGTGTGGTTGCAGCTCTCTAGTTGCTCGCAGAGATGTTCATAGGGATCGAAGTTGTCGGATGACATCTTCTAGTCTTTCCGTCTCGTAGTCCCAGACGATGATGTGGGTGGCCTCGGGACAGCCCACCTGCTTGACGGCCATCACCGCCAACAGCTGGCTGTCGTCGATGCCGAGACTGTCGACGATGGCGTCTTCCAGTAGCTTGATACGGTTGCTTACGTCAACCTTCTTATACCGGTTCGCAGCCTTTCCTGGCCACGTACTGTTGTACAAGTCTTCGAACGTCAGCTTGACCGCCAGTCCGTACGGCCAGTTCTTCTTGATGTCGCGGATGTCCTTCTGATGATGCTGGATGATGAAGGATGACACTGAGGTCTTGTACCCCTTGCCTTCTTTACTCAGCATGCGTCCGCCACGAGGCAGATTGGAGTAGGCGTTGTTGGCACTGGGCGGGAGGCCGCCCATCGATATCGAGATCACATGCCACCATCAGGATTTCTGCGGTAACCACGCCCACCATCCATGCTGCTCTCGAGATCTTGTCGTCGAATCTCGACGGTCCTGGACGTCAGCTTCTGGCCGGCTGAGTGCAGCTTGACCCTGGCCTCGACGTGGTTGAGGGACTGCTGCGTCTTCTGGAGCTCGACCATGATGCCGATGTAGCTGGGGTCCAGCTGCGCTTGGCGCTCGACGTCTTCCTTGGTCAGCTTCTTGGTCGACTGTCTGCCAAGGGCATCCTGCAGCCGTGTTCGCATGTGCTGCATCTGGTTGTTGTATTGCAGGACACGGTTCTCGAGTCTGGCCTGCAGGCCAACACAGTAGCTGTACCATGCCGAGAACTGCATGTTTTTGAGCGTCAGCATCTTGCCGTCACCGTTGGTAATGGTGCTGTACAGCTGTGTATCGATCGTTGGCTCCGCTACGGCCGGGGCTTCGAGCGGAGGAAGTCCTGCCATCGTCATCCCGAGCTCCACTTCGTCGATGGTATCCCACCGATCGTGAATCTGTTGTTCGGCGACGGTTCCGAGATGGCCCATGCCAATCTCGGGATCGCCTTGAATTCCCAAGGTCATGGTTTTCCTAGTCGGCGCGAGGCCGTTCCACTGTTGAGAGTTGCGGACGATCTGTTCAGGATCGTGGGCTTGCAGTCGTAGCTGAAGGGGCACCAGCGACACGCCATCGACTCGGTACGCTCGGGGAGCTGACCGGTCTCGTGCATATGGATGCTATGGATGAACCGGATCTCGAGGTCACTCCAGAGTTTCTGGTTGAACCGCAGCAAGAACGGAGCCATCGGGTGTGTGAAGTTGCTGTTGCTCTTGTTGTAGTAGAGAAACCAGATCAGTGGAATGTCGAGGCATCCCATGTAGACGTGTCCCTGCTCGGTATGCTCAAGCTTCGGTTCCTTGATCTTCTCGAACTCGTCCTTCGATGCCGTCTTGATCTCGAGCAGCGTTCGGATGACTGGCTGACCATCCTGCCAGAATGTGAAGATACCGTCGGTGCTGGACTGCACGTTGAACTCGGCGGCGGGCCCACCGATGCTCGGATCGATCCTGGTCTCAGGTTCGAACGTCAACGTGTAGGTGCTGCCGTTCGGAGCATTGTAAGGCACCGCACACATCCGAATGAAGTCATCTTGGATGGCGTGGTGGACGGCGGTACCAAGACGAAACCGCATCCGCATGTTGGCGTCGGTGGTGGTCGGGTCTGGCCTACGCTCGGTTGGACCGATGCCGTAGACCAGACGCCGAGCGCACCCCGACACCTCGGAAGCGTGGATGCCAGGTTTGCGCCCACTCTCGGGACCGGCCGAGACTTCGTACTGGTAACCGTTGAGGTCGTTCTCGATGAACCGTATGTAGTGACTACCTAGCCCCTTGATGACCTCGAGTATGGGCTTCAGGTCTTGAGTCTGCAGGTCAGCGATCGTTATCAGCTTCATTGGCAACCTTTTCGAAGAACGTGAAAGGGACGACAGCGAATCGTCCGATGGTTCTGGCAGAGTCCCCATCCTTGAAGTCGATGACGAAGACCGGTACTTCCATTTCGGTGGTCTCGCTCGCGATCTTGAAGAGCTCCTGCAGCTCCAACCGGAACGAAGCCTTGGTCGTGTACTTGGTCTCGATACGGAAACGTCCGTAGACTCTACCGTCTCCCTTATATCCTTCGAGGCTACCGGATGCCGGCTGGACCCTCCCGCCCAGCCGGTCCATCACGTCCCTGTCCTGTAGTTTCGAGATGTGTCGTTTGCGCTTCGCCTTCATCATCGGTAGCGGCAGTCCACATTGGCGGCGAGCAAGACTTCCTGACGAATCGCTTGCTCGAAGTCGGGGTCCAAGCTCATGCTGGCCTGTAGCACTTGGAAGCTCGGGGAGCGGTCCACGATTTCACGATCTTGTTCACTGGGCCTGACGACGAACACCTCACCGGTCTTCGTGCTCTCTCGGATGACACCATAGCGGATGCCCGCCACCACGACTGACCCGATTGTGTCGATGGGGGCGCCGTTCGCTGAGTACTCCGGATAGATCAGACTGGTCGATCCAGAGACGTGATCATGAGCACCGGCCTTGCCCTTGGTAAGCTTCCACTTCATCTCCTTGCCGATCGTGACGTTCTCGCCCTTGATGGACTTGCGGATCTGCTGGCCGCTCGTCGTCGTGATCTCGATGAGGTGGTAGTGCTTCATGGCACGGGCCAGCTGTGCGACGAAGTCGGGGGCGTATGGGTTGGTCCCCTTGTCCGGGTTGGACCTGACCTGGCTGAGTGCCACCAACGACGTGAAGTTCGGCTTGGACAACCCCGCAGTCAGCGGGATGTAGTGCTTCATGAACTTGGTGATCATCGTGGCGAAGGCCGCACGCTGCTCACGCTCGTCCATCTCCTTGTCAGCATCGGCCTGGGGAATCAGGCCTTGCAGTGAGTCGATGCCGACAAGCCCGAAGGCGTCGCTCGCTACTGCTGCGATGACAGCATCGAGCGTGTCTTCGCCGGAACTACCGCCGATGAACACGAACTCGCCGATACCGAACTGAAGGTACTCGATCTCTTCCCTAGTTAGGTCTGGCTGCCCTCGTGACGCACGGATCGAACGACGCTCTTCGATGATGAGCTTGGGCACTGAAACCTGCAGGCCCATCCGCTTGGCTCGCCAGAAGTCAAACTGTCCTTCTGTGTGACACAGCGCCAACCTCGAGTCGTGCCCGTAGATGCGCTGATGCTGGACCATATACAGGTAGAGCAACTCGCTCTTGCCTGTACCATCGGGCCCAACGATCGTGCAGAGACCACCGGCCGGTAGACCACCAGCGCAGTCGATATCGAGCTGCATGATGCCGCTGGGTCGACGCAGTCCATACGTGCTGGTCGCCTCGTTAGCCATCATCACGACGTTGCCGGCTGTCTTCATCTGGCCGAGGAAGTTCCGCATCGCCGCTTGCTTGGTCTTGTCGACCGCTTGGTCACGAACCTTCGGCATGACCACGCCAGCGGTTGACGCCGGCGTGGCCGTACCAGGTACCTTGATTGACTTCTTGGCGACCTTCTTCTTCGAAGCCATCAATCCTGCTTCTCGAAAGGCTCGGTGCCGTGGGTCGGGCACATCAGCACGGTGCCGTGCCGCTGTACCTTGGCTCCACAGAGCGGACAGCCTTGGGCTGCCTGCTTCTCGAGTGTCTCTTGATCGACGCCCTCATTGACGCCGAACTTGTCCATGCCGCTGTCATCGGTGTTTTGATTTGACACTTGCTTCTCCTTGTATGTCGTAACGCTGTTTCAGTACTTGCTTGAGTTGACTTCCCTTACGGAACACAACGCGGATTTTGATCGGTACGTCGACGCTGTTACCCGGTACCACCTTCTTGCCGAACTGCCTTCGGGGCAGCGCTTGTTGACGAGCCGCCTGAGTCATGATCGAGAATGTTCCGAACGAGTCTATCTGAACAACCCCATCGTCGACCAGAGCGGCCTGGATGGCTTCGACCCACGCCCTCGTCACTAGCTTGACGACGTAGGGCGGGATCTTTGTTAGTTCTGAAGCGGTCCTGTCGAGATCGCCCTTCTTCTTCATTTCGCTGCCAACCAAGATGGTCCCGAGTTGATGTCGACGCCGAGCGGTACCGGCAGGTCAACAGCGAACGGGTGTTCCATATACTCTTTGATCTCGGCCTTGCATTCCTCGACGTTCTCGTCTGGACACTCGAAGACGAGCTCATCATGTACCTGCAGCAGCATACGGGCACCGAAACGTCGATCGAGTCCGGCTTGCCAGCAGTGTAGCTGAGCCATCCGGACGACGTCGGCGGCAGATCCTTGAATCGGCGTGTTGACGGCGATGCGCTCGGCCTTGCTGCGGTCTCCACGGTTGTAGCTGTGGATGCCGGGCAAGTTACGTCGCCTACCCATGATCGTGAAGACGGCGCCGTACTCGGTGGCGTCACGCAGCATCTCTTTCTTGAACGATGCGACGGCCGGGTACTTCTCCATGAAGTGCTTGCTCTTGGAGGCGGCGTCTTCCTTGGTAATACCAAGGTCTCGAGCAAGCTTACCGTCACCCATGCCGTAGACCAGGCCGAACCCGATCGTCTTGATTTCGGCTCGATAGATCAGACACTTCTTCACGTAGTCGGTCATCTCGGACTCGGGGAGCTCCCCGCTCTTGACCTTCTTCTCGACCTTCTTGGCCCTCTCGATATCCTCGTAGGGAACGCCGTAGATCATGGCGGCGTTGCCCATGTGGATGTCCCAACCACGTCGAATGACCTCGCACATGCCCTCTTCACCGGAGCCCACGGCCAACAGCCGCATCTCCAACTGGGCGTAATCGGCGACGATCAGTTGATGGCCAGGCGGCGCCACGAAGGCACCACGCAGCTTCCACTTGTCGTTCTCGGCCCTGGGAATGTTCTGGAGGTTCGGGTCCGAACTGCTGAGTCGTCCGGTTCGGGCAACGTCCTGGTTGAACCGCGTGTGTATGCGGTTGTTCGGGTCCTTCACCTCGTCGAGTCCATCGATGTAGGTGCCCTTGAGCTTGGTGAGCTCGCGTAGCTTCAGCACCTTGTCGGCGACGGCGTAGTCGTCCGAGAGGAACTTCAAAACCTCCGCGTCGATCGCCAGCTTCCTGATGCCGGACTTGCCACCCTTCGTCATCTTGGTCAGGGGTGCTCCGATGCTATCGAAATACGCGAGCAGCTGGGCACCGCTGTTCGGGTTCATGATCTTGCCATCAGTGTCGTGGACGATCTGACGAGCGAGGTCATCGATCTCGGCGCCGGCGGTCGGCGCGATCTTCTGCAGGTACTCCTGGTTGATCAGGATGCCGTTGCGCTCACACTCCCATAACACCTTGGTGTAGGGCGCCTCTGTCTTCTCGAACAGGTCCCAGAGCGTCATGATGTACGGTGGGATTGTGGTGAACCGGCTGTCGGTCTGGACAGCCTCCAGCTGCTTCCGAAGTACTCGGTAGCCTTCGAGCGTGCCCCAGGCGTCGTTTGCTGCGTACTCGACCAGCAGGTTGAAGTTCTCAGCCTCGGCCTTGCGGATGACGTCTTCGGCTGACTGCTTCTTGTTGATGCGGCCGAACGTGTCCTGGAAGTCACTCCACTTCCAACCCAGTACGTGACTGGCGATATCCTTGAGACCGTGCGGTCGGTCCTCGTAGAGCAGTGCGTGCATCACCTGGATGTCGACGATGGTGCCGGCTAACTCGATGCCGACGTTCGCCAGGATGTGCATGTCGTACTTGGCGTTGGCCAGTAGCCAGCGCTTGCTGCGGTCAGCGAAGATCCCTCTGAACAACGGCAAGGCCTTGGCGTGGATGGTGGCTCGTCGGTTGTCCCAGGCCAACGAAAAGTACAGCGGGAGGTCCCGCCAGACGACCAGTCCGGTCGTCTCGGTATCGATCGCGATCTCGGCGGCTCCTTCGAGCGCCTGAATGAGCTGCTCTAGTGGCCCGGTTGTCTTGCCGGACAACTCGCACACATCGTAGTACTCGGCGGTTGGGATACTGATGTTCCATTGCATGGCTATGGCAAACGGGCCCACACTTTCGTGCAGGCCCGTTCCCCTTCTTTGCTAGATCACGGCCGGGTGTAGGGCTGTGCGTGTTGGACGTTGGCCTGCTGGCCAATGGTGATGCCCCAGGTCACAGCCTGATCTTCCAACGCCGTCGGCTTGAAGCTGCCGGGCAGGTCCAAGGGCTTGGCGATGTCGGCGAACTGCGGGTCGATGGCTGCCGGTGCAGTGTACCCACTGATCAGCAGCGTGTGCTTGTTGGGATCGTCTATCTTCTTGATGAGCTGGACCTGAATGTCGACGTCCCAGATCGAGGCTCGCTTCGGACTGGTGCCTCGCTGTGCACAGGTCGGGCAGCTGATGACTTCGATGGCGAAACCGCGGGTCTGGCAGTGAGCGCACGGCATCGGCAGTTTCACCAGTTCGGAGATCTGGTTCGGTGCCATTGTCGTGGTCTGCATGTCGATCAGGACGTTGTTGCAGTTGCCGCAGCTGTACTGCGTCGTCCGGAGCATCGGCTGCATGGCGTGGCCCCAGGTGCCACATCCGCTGCAGCACATGCCGATGTTGGTGTCGCTGTAGGCCGTGAGCATGTCGAAGTCGGTCTTGGACATGGCCCAAGGCATGACCTTGCCTCGCTTGAGCTTACGGTCTGCCGCCGCCGGGTCGTTGGGGTAGCGGAGCTTCCTCCACTCCATCCAGGGCTTGCCTTCACGGTTGAGCTTGATCTGCCCGGTGCGGAAGTCGATCTGCTCAGTCTCGAAGTACTCGCCGGGGTCCAAGATGGTCAGCACGTACTTGTTGGACATGCTGATGCGCTTGGGAGTCTGGACCTTGGTGCCGAGCTGCTGTGACCTGGCCTGACGCTCGGTGTAGTCCTCCCAGAACACCTCACATCCATGGCAGGGTGCCCGCTTGTTTCGGTTCATACGGTGGGGGCCAGCCGAACAGATCGCCCCCTTCTTGAGACCACCGTGGTAGTGCTCGACGAACGGGAAGTACGGAAGCGTCGACTCCATGATCTCGCCGGTAGACTCGTCGACTTCCTGGACGGGGTACTCTGCGTAGATGCAGCGGATCGTGTCGGGGATCTCGTTCGGATGGAAGTTGTCCATCCAGTACTGACGGCCCTTGCCGCCGGTGGACTCACGCCCAGCAGTCTCTCGTTTGTGCGAGAGAGCTGCACGCTGGCTGAGTGTTCCTTGAAGTCGGTTCTTGTTGTTCTCGTCTTTGCCGAAGGCCATGGTTCTATCCTGTGCTTTGGTGTGGTGCGTTGAGGTTGTAAAGCCAAGTTACGTAGTCAGGTGCTGTGTTGAACGAGTGGTGTATTTCTTCTACCGTCAAGGAGTCTGGTTGAGCACTGATTTGTGGGTGCTCGGCGATGCGTGGCGGATACTCCATGATCCGAAGTGGGATGCTCTTGGCCGTCCGTTCGATGGCCTTGATGGTCCCGGTGTGCCCCGCTTCGTTATGGTCCAGGAACAGGTAAAGAGTAATACCTAGCCGCTCTAGAATCCAGCGCTGTTCTTCCGACATATAGGTGCCGAGCAGGGCGACTACGTTCCTTATCCCAGCTTGTCGGACCCACATGCAGGCCTTGAACCCCTCGACCACCACAACCGTCCGTTCCCCTCGGTTGAAGAGCAGGTCTGGGTAGAGGGTGTGGACGTTCCACAAGATCTTCCGCTTGTCGAACCCCCACCGGGCAGGCATGTCCCAGTGCTGATACTCCCGGTCGTAGACCTTGTATCGAAGGTTATTGCCGGTCACATCACGACCGCTGATGCCAGACAGCCTTCCCTGGTAGTCCCGGAGTGGGAAGGTGATGCGGTTGTGGACGCTATCAAAGCCGACATCGAACTGGTGTAGCGTCTCCTCGGTGAATCCAGCGTTCAGCAAGGAGGTCGGGCAAGCGTCAAACAGACCCAACATGGACTCGGGCAAGGGTGAGAGCTCCAGGACGTTGGGATCGAGTGGGTTGGTTCTGGCCGGCGTGTTCTTGGCCGCAGCCTCCAGGAGATTGCCGAACCGCATCGTGATCGACTGCCTGTCGATACCGACGTCCCGAAGGAACGTGTAGAGGTTGCCCTTGATTTCGCAGGCGTGGCAGAAGTAGAGCCCGTTCGACAGGTTCATGGCGAAGCTGGGGTGGCGCTCCGGTGAACCATCGATCTTGGCGTGGAACGGGCACAACGCCATGATGTTGTTGGACCCCGAGGACTTGATGCCCTCGAGGTACTGCTGCGCGATCTTTGAGACCTCGTCCTCTACGTTCAGCAGAATCATGTCTCAGGCATCCTGTGTCTTGTCTCCTGTCGTACTCGCTTTTCACCGAAGCGTTCGGCGCTTGCCTCTGTTGTGGTGTCGTTATTCCGCTTCTTCTTCTTAGCGAGGAGCTCTGCTTCTTTGTCGTCCGCCTCTTTGGCCTTGATGGCATCGACTGCCGATAGCCTCGAGTGGAACGAGAAGTCGGTGGCAGGTTCTGCGTTGATTCTGAACCCATCGAGCACACCGTTACGAAGCGCTCCAATCACCAACGACACTGTGGACTCGGACTTGCCCTCCTCTGGCTTGTCCTTGATTGTGCGGATCACAGCAGTGGCATCCTGCCCCAGTGCGTCGGAGTAGGCGATCTCGTCGAGGTTGGCATCCTGGTTCTTGGCGGCCGCACGGTTGGCCTGAACCGTCGCGATGACCGGGATCTTGGTCTGGATGATCATGGAACGGACATCTCGTGAGATGTTACTGATCCGTTCCTCCCGCTTCGTCGCCTTCCTCGCGTCAGTCATGAGGTGTAGCCCGTCGATCGCTACGAAGTCGGGCTTGTACAGGTCTACCTTGGACCTAAGCCACATCACCGAGTCGTTGCCGGCTGCGTCTGACCCGGACAGTACGATGATTCTGTCGGCAAACTCCGGCAGTTTCATGACCATGCTGACCTGGTCAAGCTGCGCTTCCTCTTCAGGGCTAAGAAAGCCCTGCCTGTAGTTCCAATGGCGTATTAGCCCAAGGCAGCAGGCAAGACGCTCATAGATCGCGTCGGACGTCATCTCCTTGGTGTAGATGATGACCCGCTTCTCAGCCTCGTACAGCGTGGCAATCAGGTAGATTAAGATCCAGGACTTGAAAGACTTGGGCCTCCCGAACAACACGATGTAGTCGTCGTTGCTGAACCCGCCGGTCTCCTGGTCCATGATTTGCCAGGGCCAGTGCCCCACCGACGTATCGACCCCGCTCTTCTTGAGCGCGTAGGTTGCCTGGACACGGTCGATGCCGACGGCTCCTCGTATGTCCGTCGTCTTACCGACACCAAGGTTCAGCACGTCATTGCCGGCAGAGGTCAGAAACTGAGCCCGCTCCATCGGGTTCTGAATCTCCATTCCCTTGGCGATCTGACCGTTCAGCTGCAGGTCCAGCCGTACTAGACGAACCTGTTGGCACAGCGCCTCTGTCGTCATGCCGGTGTCGTCGCACAGAACGAAGTTGGGAAAGTAGTGGTTGGCCGCGTTTGTTCCCAGCACCGAGCCGGATGTACCCGCTGCCATGTTGTAGGTAGTGATGAGCCCGAACATAGACTGGCCTTCGTTCGTTACGAAGTCGTCAGGTCCGATACCCCAGGACAATACTGTTGCGAGATCGCCCGTTCGGACGACCCTCGAGATGAGTTGCATCTCCCATGTAGCCATACCGATTGGTTCTCCGTGGAGCTTATGCCGCGAGACGGACGTGAAGAGGGTCGGCCAGAGTAGAGGCCGACCCCACGCTGTCAACACGAAAGCACCGACACCAACTGGTTGGGCATCGACGTGTTCGACACCACAACCAGTCGGTATCGTTCAGACTGAGTGCGCCCCGTCTTCAGTGGTGGTGCCAAGGAACTCGCTGATGCCACCGACGTGTTCAGCCCTCGGCGGTCCCGACGTGTTCAGGGAGGAGCCACCTGTGCTGAAGTGCCGATCAGCCAGATCTTGCTCCATGGAGTCACGAAGCTGCAGCAGCAACGTGCGAGTCCTGTCCGAGAAGACGTTGCCGCCACGAGTCCAGCCGTGGGTGTCGCCCGTCTTGGTGTTGATGAAGGCGGCCTGCACTTCGATGTGGACCGGGTTCTTCAGGAAGTCGATCTCGATCTTGGCGACGGCGATGCCGTCGAACTTTGGTGATCCCTGAATCATCAGATCCTCTTGGGCAACGGTAGGGCGTCCGGCACGATACTGCAGAAGCCGTCGTCGACCAACTCCTTGGCCTTCTCATAGGCGAGCTCGCCAGCCAGGTTGATGAACGCTTCGGTCTGTGGGCACTCCAGCGTGACCGTCACCGACGCCTTGAACTCGCCGTAGCTAAGGCTTCTGCCGATTGTGTAGCTAACCTTCGCGCGAGTGTGTGGAACCTCGACGGAGTCTATGCTGATCATGCTGCCGGGCGTACCCCTCGTTACCCTGACACCAGACACGATATCGAACGGGTCCGACTCGATGCCCTCGTTGGTACGGACTCCCTGATGGTCCTGCAGGACCTGTTCCCACTTCACGCCGACACCTTGTCGGGCATGTGGTACCGAGGTGATACCTTCTTGAAGGACTCGACCGCTTCGAGGGGGATGTGGTTCTGCTGAATCGCAACCTCGACCTTGGCCTTGTCCACCTTGTAGACCTTCTCGGTGTGGACGCTGCCACCGACCTGGAGGAATCGATCGTGGCCGACTGCGTCGTACAGGGCCTTGGGGTCGTAGCTGGTGCTGTAATTGTAGAGGTCGAATGGTCCACAGCTGATACCGAGCTGCCGGCAGGTCTTGTCAGCAGCCTCGAGTCGCTGGTTGTACTCGTGGACCAACTGCTCGTACTGATCGAACACGTTTCCGTGCTGAGCTTTGAAGGCCTCGAGCTGGCTGAGTGTCTCGATGAAGGATGAGACTTCGGGAACTTCGGAGGGTTGAAGGATCTTGGTCTTAGAGTTCGGCGGCATAGTCTTCTATCTCGCTTGCATTGAGGTTGATGTTTTCTTCTCTGTCGTATCCCATGACTTCGTGTACGTATCGATTGAACGTGTGGACAGCGGTCTGGATATCCTGCCAGAACACCGTGAAGTTGTTCTTGTCGCGGTAGTCCTTGGCAAACCTGAGCGCGAATGACGGATGTACCGTCAGCATGGCCAGGTACCTGACTTGGTTCTGTTCGGTCGGCGCTACGATCGCACCTTTGGCTTTCCTGACCCACTGTTGCTTCTTCTCGGTCAGAACGGCGTTACGCCAGACACCTGGCACTTCGATCTCTTTGAAGGTGCCGCGCTCCTTCGTGATCGTCACGGACTTGCCCATTAGCGTTGTCGCCGCCGATGTGCCCAGCGAGACAATCAGGACAGGGTCGACCAAGTAGATCTGCTCGAGCAGCCTGGCCTTGCAGGCTTCAGTTTGTACGGGTGTCGGTGCTTCGTCGACGATCCTGGGCTTGTTCTCACGCGTCAGTATGGGACGACCCAGCGAGTCGAACATGGGCGCGCAGCTGCGGCACGCTACCGCGTTGGTCAAGTAATAGTCGGTGCAGTTCAGGCGGCTCAGTATGAACTTGAGGAACTGGCCGGACTTCCCGACGAACGGCCGTCCCTCCTCTTCTTCTCTGGTGCCAGGACCCTCACCGATGAACATGAGCTTGCCAAGCTTGCCGCCGCCGAATACGAAGCGACCGTTTGCTTCGTATCGGCGGACACCGAGTTCACAGCGTGTGCAGCTGCTCCACTCGTTGGCCAGTACGTCTAGAGACTTGCGTGCGTCAGGCACTGCCAATCAACTCTATTCCTGACGTCTTGGCTCGCTGCATCATGAACGCCCGTTCGGCCGACTCCACGAAGCTGTAGTGCTCACGACGGTCTACGTCGGTCAGGTCTGTGAAGTACCGGATCTTGGTGATGTACAGCTCCATTGACACACCACCCAGACACAGGGGCTCCTGAACGTGCATGTTCTGCAGGACCATCTCAATGCCCTGCCCGGTCGGAGAAGGACGGCGCATCTCCAAGATCTTGAGCTCGAAGGCCTTCTTGATCTTTATCCAGTTGTGTTCACGCTCCACAAGCTCACCGACGTAGTTTCGGCCATCGCTCACGACTATGACCCAGTCGCGGTAAACATCTTTATCTTGTTCCATTGAGACTTTGCTTTCGGGTGATTGAACAGCTTGTAGGTGAAGGGACCGCCCTCCTCCTGTGACCATTCGTTGAGATGCTTCTGTAGCTTCCGGCACATCGCGATGAGTGGACCGACGTTGTCCTCGTAGAACACGACGACGGGCTCGAGCTTGTCGACCGATGCCCTGGCGACCCTGCCGATCAACTGCTGCAGTCCGTTCCGCTGGCTGAACGGGTCCAACACCAGCACGGTATCGATGGCAGGGGCATCTAGGCCTTCCTTACCGTATTTCATTA
>Ga0315273_10005588_pt1 | contig 15570 bp, 15 predicted proteins | sample YL17G02_0_MG_FD_205753 | JGI IMG/M metagenome (GOLD analysis project Ga0315273, IMG submission 205753) | Sediment microbial communities from Yellowstone Lake, YNP, Wyoming, USA - YL17G02_0 | ecosystem: Environmental > Aquatic > Freshwater > Lake > Sediment | place: USA: Wyoming | collected...
GCCGGGTCGGGTCACCCCCGATGTGCTCCGCAGGTCGATCAGGTAGTCGCTGTCCACGGTCGTATCTCCGCATCCGCCGCCGCAATCGAGCGCCCAGTTGCTCGCGAACAGGATCCGGCGGCCGTCCGGCGAGGGCGCCGGGTGGGGCTGGCAGCGATAGCAGCCGGCGATCGCGCTGTGCTGATGCGCGAGCCGCTCCACCTGCAGGCTGCCGTCGAGCTTGACCGCGATGACCTCGTCCGAGAAGCGGCTCCCCGGCACGTCGAAATAGCTCACGTAGGCCCATCCCGGTCGCTCCACGGCGCGGGTCGAAACGTGCAGCACCGGGGCCTCGCCGCCCGGCGCGGTGAGTGCGGTGACCTGGCCGTCCCGCAGCCTCACCTTGACCACGCGTCCGAGGCTCGAGCCGGGGCAGGAGCGCCCGCCGACGATCACGTCCTGGTCACCGTCGAACGGGTCCAGCGCCATATCGGCGTGCTTGAGCGGGAAGATCCAGCCGTCCGGGCGTGCGCGGAACGAGCCGCGGCGCCGGAATACTTGATGTCGATGTACCGGCCCGACGGCGAGATCGAGATGTTGCCGATCGGACAGGTGGTGGGTGATGCGACGGTGAGACTGCACGGCGGCAGGGTGCAGACCGGGCCGATCCGTACCGCCGGGTAGGGCGCGTTCGGGGGCTGCGGGTCCATGTCCACCACGAACACCCGGGTGCCGTCGCCGAGCGCCACGAACCTGCCGCCGCGAGACGGGTTGCCCTCGCCGGATCCGATCCCGTAATCGACTGCGAACGGCAGGGTCCAGGTGCGGGTCTTCACGCACGCGACGACGTCGAACCACATCAGCTCGAGGCCGTCGGAGGTGACGTTGATCTGTTCGTGCGAGTGGGCGCGCGAGGGGTGCCAGCGGTAGTCGAAGCGGGCATAGCCTTTGCAGGGGGTGGCGACGGGCCGGTAGGTGTCGCCATCCAGCAGCAACGGGGACGGGGAACCGCCGCTGCGATTCTCGATGGTGATCAGCGTCATGTCGGAGTTCCACGGCTGCTGCTTGGAATACACGTGCCGCGCGTCCGATCCCCAGGTGCCCGGCACCGGCGCGGTGCTCGTGCCCGGATCCGACGCGATCCGCTGGATCGGGGTGTGGAAGGTGGGATCGACGCTCGCGACCCGGTAGCCGGGACGGGCGACCGTCGGCTCGGTGTAGACCGCCATGGAGTCGCTCACGAGCGGGATGAAGCCGTGCACGACGCCCGTCTGCGCGCCGCTCGCGAAGGCTGCGAGCGCGCCGAGCACCAGCGGCGTGGCCAGCCGGACGCAGGCCCCGCTCGCGCCCGCGCGGTGGAGCGGGGTGCCGGACGATCGGGGTCGCGCCACGGGGAGAACCCTCCATTCGGACATGACTCGCCATGGCCGAGCCGGGGACGGCATGTCAGCGTCGAGGATGCGAGAACGGGGCTGGGTTGGCAAGCGCGAACTCGCAGCGGCGCAAGGGCGGAGCACGATGTGCGCGGGTGCGTTCGGTCCGCTTCCCTCGCGTCACGATCGGCATCGGCGGATCGCGCCGGGACGGAAGCGAGTGACCCCGCCGGGGTGGAGCCGGGGGGGTCGCGGAATGCACTCGGAGAGGTTGTGCGGAGCCCGATCCCGACGCTATGTTGAAGCGATGCGAGAATCCCACGGGACCCCGGTGCGGGGAGCAGGGTGATGCGGGTGCTGCTGCAGCGGGTGTCCTCGGCGAAAGTGTCCGTGGAGGAGCGGACGACCGGCGCGATCGGTGCGGGCCTGCTGGCACTCGTCGGCGCCACCCACGACGATGGCCCGGCCGAGGCGGATTGGCTCGCGCGCAAGGTGGCCGGTCTGCGTGTATTCCCCGACGAGGCGGGTCAGATGAATCGAGACGTGCGCGAGGCCGGTGGTGCGGTGCTGGTGGTGCCTCAGTTCACGCTGTACGCCGACGCTCGCCGCGGGCGCCGGCCTGACTTCATCGCGGCGGCGCGCCCCGAGCATGCCGAGCCGCTGATCGATCGCTTCTGCGCGACGCTCGCCCGGGAGGGGGTGCGGGTCGAACGCGGCGTGTTCCGTGCCCACATGCGGGTCGAGCTGGTGAACGATGGCCCGGTGACGATCGCCCTCGACTCGCCACGGGCCGCGTCGTCGAACCTGGAGGACGTGTGAGGGGGAAACCACCGGCGCTGTTCTGGCGCGGTTCCCAGCCGCTGGTGCTCGCATCGGCGTCGCCGCGCCGGGTGGCGCTGCTCAAGCAGGCGGGCGCCGAGTTCACGGTCGTCGACCCGGGGCCCGATGGGGCGTGGCCGGGCACGGCCGAGGCACGGCACGGCGTGCGTGCCCTGGCACTCGACAAGGCACGCCGGGTCGCGATCCGGCGCGCGGACGCGGTGGTGATCGGCGCCGACACCGTGGTGGTGCTGCGCGGCGAGCGCCTCGGCAAGCCGTCGGGAGAGGACGAGGCACTCGCGATGCTGCGGCGCCTCCACGGTCGGCGCCACGAGGTGTGGACGGGCATCGCCGTCGTGGGTGGCGGCGAGGCGCGCACCGCCTCGGAAGGGGTGACGGTGCACGTCGCGCGGATGAACGACCAGGAGCTGGCGGACTACGTCGCCACCGGCGAACCGCTCGACAAGGCTGGGGCGTACGGCATCCAGGGCCGATTCGGCCAGTTCGTGAAGCGGATCGAGGGTGACTACACGGCGGTGGTGGGCCTGCCGCTGGCGAGACTCCGGGCGGTGCTGGCGGACTTCGCCTGAGCCGGCGCGGGTGACCGCGCGGAACGACGCCGGGGATCGGTGGCGCGCTGCACCACGGGTCCGCCTGGGCGCACCCACGGCGCCGTAGCGCACGTCTTGACAGGCTTTTCCGGCGCATGCTACCTTCCGGCGTTTCTTACGCCTCGACCACTAGGACCGGAGTCGTTCCGCTGCGCGGCGGGGGGGGTTCGGATGTCCGCCGTGGGGTGGCTCGACCATTCGGAGGATGAGGATGAAGACGTATTCCGCTCGTGAGGCCGAGATCCAGCACCAGTGGCTGCTGGTCGACGCTTCCGGCAAGACCCTGGGACGGCTCGCCAGCCAGATCGCGACCGCACTTCGGGGCAAGCACAAGCCCATGTACACACCGCACCTCGACACCGGCGACCACGTCGTCGTGATCAACGCGTCGAAGGTGGCGATGACGGGCGCGAAGCCACAGGACAAGAAGTACTTCCATCACACCATGTATCCGGGCGGCGCCTACTGGGTGACCATCCGTACCCTGATGGAGAAGCATCCGGAACGGGTGGTCTCGCAGGCGGTCAAGGGCATGCTGCCCAAGACCAAGCTCGGTCGCGCCATGATCAAGAAGCTGAAGGTCTACGGCGGTCCCGAACATCCGCACACCGCGCAGCAGCCGGTCGTGTGGGAACCGAAGTACTGAGCCCGGGGGAAGCATGTCGACGACGATGACGCGTCCGGAAACCGGACGCCGCAAGGAGAGCATCGCCCGTGTGCGCCTGATGCCGGGCACCGGCAACCATCGGGTGAACGACCACGCGCCAATGGAGTACCTCAAGCGCGACACGCTGGTCGGGCACGCGTTCCACGCACTGGTCGTGGCCAACCTGGCCGGCAAGTACGACGTGGTGGCGCGTGTCAACGGTGGCGGCCTGAGCGGTCAGGCCGGCGCCATCCGCATGGCGATCGCCCGCGCGCTGGTGCGCCAGGACGAGACGCTGCGCGGCCTGCTCGGGCGCGAGGGGCTGCTCACCCGCGATTCGCGCATGAAGGAACGCAAGAAGTACGGACAGCCGGGCGCGCGCAAGCGCTTCCAGTTCAGCAAGCGCTAGTCGACCCGCCGCCTCGGGCGGCGCGTCGCGGCGACATCCCATCCCACACGCCCGGGCAAGGCGCCGGGGTCCGCGAGCGATGCTTGCGGTTGGCGCCTCTCCGAGAACGCCGGGCGGAGGCTTCAACCCCGCAGGAGGAAGTGTGCCGGACATCAGCATGAAGGACCTGCTCGAAGCGGGAGTCCACTTCGGGCATCAGACGCGACGCTGGAACCCGCAGATGAAGCGCTACATCTTCATGGAGCGGAACGGCATCTACATCATCGACCTCCAGAAGACGCTCAAGTGCATCGAGGAGGCGAAGAGCGCCATCCAGCGCGCGGTGCGCGGCGGCGGTCACGTCCTGTTCGTCGCCACCAAGAAGCAGGCCAAGCAGCTGGCCGCCGAGGACGCCGTTCGTTGCGGCCAGTTCTCGGTCACCGAGCGCTGGCTGGGTGGCATGCTGACGAACTTCAAGACCATCCGTGGCAGCATCAAGCGTCTCAAGGAACTCGACAAGATGGCCGCCGACGGCACCTTCGAGAAGCTGTCGAAGAAGGAGGTCTCGCGGCTGGGACGCGAGCGCACCAAGCTCGAATTCGCCTTCTCGGGCATCAAGGAGATGCCGGGACTGCCGGCGCTGGTGTTCGTCATCGACACCAAGAAGGAGAAGATCGCGGTCCAGGAGGCGAACCGGCTCGGCATCCCGATCGTCGGTATCGTCGACACCAACTGCGATCCGAACCTGATCGACTATCCGGTCCCGGGCAACGACGACGCCATCCGGGCCATCAAGCTGTTCACGTCGCTGGTCGCCGACAGCGTCGCCGATGCCCGCGGCGCGGCGCTCGAGGGGGTCGATCAGCAGACCGTGTCGTACGGCGGTGAAGGCACGCCGGGCGAGGAGACCGTTCCTACCGCCGCGCGCTGACGTCACACGCATCGAGAACGAGTGTCACGACGACGCCCGCCCGTGCCGAGAACCGCGGGCGGGCGTCTTACGGAAGACGAGGGGAGACCATGACCATCACGGCGGATATGGTGAAGCAGCTCCGGGAGATGACCGGGGCGGGGATGATGGAGTGCAAGAAGGCGCTGGCCGAGACCAACGGTGATGTCGAGAAGGCGATCGACACGCTGCGCAAGGCCGGCATCGCGAAGGCCGAGAAGCGAGCCGATCGCGCCGCCTCCGAGGGCCTCGTCGAGGCCTACATCCACCCGGGCAACCGCGTGGGCGTGCTGATCGAGGTGAACTGCGAGACCGACTTCGTCGCCCGCACGTCCGAGTTCGGACAGCTCGTGCGCGACCTCGCCATGCAGGCCGCCGCCGCCGGCGCCGACTACGTGCGTCGCGAGGAGGTCCCGGCCGAACGACTCGAGCGCGAGAAGGCCATCTACGCCGCGCAGCTCGCGCAGCAGGGCAAGCCGGAAGCGATGATCGAGAAGATCCTGGCCGGCAAGCTCGACAAGTTCTACTCCGAGGTGTGCCTGCTCGAGCAGCCGTACATCAAGGACGAACACGGCAAGAAGACCATCCAGGACCTGGTGCAGGAAGCGTCGTCGAAGACCGGCGAGAACATCGTGGTGCGCCGTTTCGCGCGTTTCCGGCTGGGGCAGGAGTAGCGGCATGGCCGCGCGCTGGCAGCGGGTGCTGCTGAAGCTGAGCGGCGAGATCCTGGCGGGCGAGGACGGTGGCCACGGCATCCAGGAGACCGTCCTCTCCGAACTCGCCGACGAGATCCGCGACGTCCACGCGCTCGGGGTCCAGGTCGCGATCGTCCTCGGCGGCGGGAACATCTTCCGCGGGGTCGCCGCGAGCGCACGTGGCATGGACCGGGTCGGTGCCGACTACATGGGCATGCTCGCCACGGTCATCAACAGCCTGGCATTGCAGCACTACCTCGAGAAGCGCGGGTGCTACACACGCGTCATGTCGGCGATCGAGATGGCGCGGGTCTGCGAGCCGTTCATCCGCCGGCGTGCGGTGCGGCACCTCGAGAAGAACCGTATCGTGATCCTCGCGGCGGGAACGGGGAACCCGTACTTCACCACCGACACCGCGGCGGCGTTGCGCGCCATCGAGACGGGCTCCGACGTCATCCTCAAGGGAACCAAGGTCGACGGGGTGTACAGCAGCGACCCGCTGGTGGACCCGTCGGCGACGTTCTTCCCTCGGATCGGCTACATGGATATCCTGAGCAAGGGCCTCAAGGTGATGGACTCCACGGCGATCTCGCTGTGCATGGATAACCGCATCCCCCTCGTCGTGTTCGACATCCGCAGGAAGGGCAACCTCATGCGGGTGGTCCAGGGCGAGCCGGTGGGGACCTGGGTGGGAGACCAACCGCGATGACACAGAAGATCCTGGCTGCTGCCGAAGAACGCATGAAGAAGTCCGTCGAATCCGTCCGTCACGAATTGTCCGGCGTGCGCACCGGCAAGGCCACCGCGGCCCTGCTCGACACCATCCGGGTGGAGGCCTACGGCTCGGTGGTGTCGCTCAAGGAGGTCGGTGCGATCGCCGCCCCCGAGGCACGTCTGCTCACCGTCCAGCCGTGGGACAAGTCGCTGGTCAAGGTGATCAGCCGCGCCATCCAGGCGTCGGATCTCGGTCTCAATCCGACCGACGACGGCAACCTGATCCGCATCCCGCTGCCCGCCCTTACCGAGGACCGCCGCAAGGACCTCGCCAAGCTGGTGGCGAAGTTCGCGGAGGAGGGCCGCGTGCACGTGCGCCAGGTGCGGCACGACATCAAGAAGGAGATCGAACACCAGCTCAAGGACGGCAGCATGTCCGAGGACGACGAGAAGCGCCTGCTGGCCGAGGTGCAGAAGCTGACGGACCGGTACGTCACCCAGATCGACGAGCTCATGAAGAAGAAGCAGGCCGAGGTGATGGAAGTCTGACCCGCGTGACGCCGGGTCCTCGAGCCCGGCGCGCCGCGCTGCCCGAGGTCCCCGTGCCCAGCCGCATCCTCTCGTCCGCGGAACTGATCGCGCGTGGCAACATCCCGCGCCACGTCGCCATCATCATGGATGGCAACGGGCGCTGGGCGAAGGCGCGCGGGGTGCCGCGCCTGATGGGCCACCGTGCCGGCCGCGAGTCGGTGCGCGACGTGGTGCGCGGGTGCGACGAGCTGGGCGTCGAGGTCCTGACGCTCTATACCTTCTCGACCGAGAACTGGAACCGCCCGCGGCGCGAAGTCCAGGCGCTGATGACCATCCTGCGCCAGTCGCTGCGGATGGAGCGGCGCGAGCTGCGCGACCGCAACGTGCGGCTGCAGGTGATCGGACGGCGCGAGGACCTGCCGCGCGAGGTGCTCGACGTGATCGAGGAGACCCAGGCGTACCTGTCGGGCTCGACCGGCCTGCTGATGAACCTCGCGCTCTCTTACAGCGGCCGCACGGAGATCGTGGACGCGGTGCGCCGGATCATCGCCGACCAGAAGCGCGGCGGGTTCGATCCGAAGTCGATCGACGAGACGCTGGTCGCCTCCTACCTGTACACCGCGGGGCTTCCGGATCCCGACCTGCTGATCCGCACCAGCGGCGAGATGCGCGTTTCGAACTTCCTGCTGTGGCAGCTCGCGTACACGGAGTTCTGGGTGACCGATACGCTGTGGCCCGACTTCCGCAAGCGGCACCTGTTCGAGGCGGTGGCGGAGTTCCAGGGCCGCGAGCGGCGGTTCGGACGGACGGACTAGGGTGAGCGGCGCCGCCTCGCCCGCGACTCCCGGTGGTCCGGCCGGTCCCGAGCCGGTGGCGGTCCCCGCACCGAAGCGCTCGTCCTGGTCGCTCGCACTGCGTGTGCTGAGCGGCGTGGTGTTCGTGCCGCTGCTCGTCCTACTGGCCGTGGTGGGGGGGCTGCCGTTCTGGGCCTTCGTCGCGATGGAGGTCACGGCGGGCCTGCTCGAGTTCTACAGCATGATGCGCACCCGCGGACTGCGGCCCTATCGCCGGCTCGGCATCGGTGCCGGCGTCATGCTGCTGTGGGTGTGCTTCCGCCCGCATACGCCGCACGTGAGTCTGCTCGTCACCGGCACGCTGCTGCTCGTGCTCGCGCTCGAGCTGCGCCGGCCCGAGGCGACGCGCCGCGTCGAGGACATCGCGGTCACCTGCTTCGGAGTGCTCTACGTCGGCTGGCTGAGCGCGCACTTCGTGCTGTTGCGCGAACTGCCGTGGCGCGCCGGCACCGGCTATGCCGACGGCGCGCGATACGTGTTGCTGGCGTTCTGGCTGACGTGGTGCTGCGACACCGGGGCGTACGCGGTGGGGCGGGTGTTCGGACGCAACCGTCCCTGGTCGCGCATCTCACCGCGCAAATCGCTCGAGGGCTCGCTCGGCGGCTTCGCGGCCGCCATCGGCGCCGGCGCCCTCGCCCGCGTCTGGTTCGCGCCATTCCTCGGCGTGCGCGACGCGCTCGTGCTCGGGGTGCTGGTGGGTCTGTTCGCGCAGGTGGGCGACCTGGTCGAATCGCTGATCAAGCGCGACGCCGGTCACGGCGATTCGTCGGAGCTGATCCCGGGCCACGGCGGCATCCTCGACCGTTTCGACAGTCTCTACTTCGGCGCGCCGGTGGTGTTCTACTACCTGCTGCTCGTCGTGTTCCGGGTGCCGTGACGCGTCTCGCCGTGCTGGGGGCGACCGGTTCGATCGGCCGCCAGACGCTCGAGGTCGCCGCCCTCGAGCGCGAGCGCCTGACGGTGGTGGCGCTGGCCGCCGGCCGCGATCTCGACGGGCTCGCCGCCGCCGCGCGGACCTGGCGGCCCGAGGCGCTCGCGCTGGAGCACGCCGCGGATCCGGCCGCCGCCCGCCTCGCGCTCGGGGAGGCGTGTCCCGGTGCCTCGGTGTGGGTGGGCCGCGACAGCGCGGCGCGGATGATCGAGGCCACGGCGTGCGACGCGGTGGTGAACGGCATCGTCGGCGCCGCCGGACTCGCCGCCTCGCTCGCGACCCTGGCGCGGGGCGCGCGTCTGGCGCTCGCCAACAAGGAGACGATGGTCGTGGGTGGGCCGCTGGTGCGCGCCGCCCTCGCGCGCGGCGGGACGCTGGTGCCCGTGGACAGCGAGCACAGTGCCGCGCTGCAGTGTCTCGGCGGGCGTCCGCCGGGCGAGGTCCGGCGACTCACCCTCACCGCGTCGGGCGGGCCGCTTCGGCGGCATCCGGACTGGCGTCGTGCCACGCCCGCCGAGGTGCTCGCGCATCCGGTGTGGGCGATGGGGCCGCGGATCACCACCGACTCGGCACTGCTGGTGAACAAGGCGCTCGAACTGATCGAGGCATGTGCCCTGTTCGATCTCGGCTGGGAGCAGGTGGACGCGGTGATCCATCCCGAGGCGCGTGTGCATGCGCTGGTCACGTTCACCGACGGGGCGATGCTGGTCCAGGTGGCACGGCCCGACATGAAGCTGCCGATCCAGCTCGCGCTGAGCTGGCCCGAGCACTGGGGCGAGGCGGTGCCGCCGCTCGATCCCGCGGCCCTGGCCGGGATGAGCTTCGAGCCGATCGTGCCGGGACGATTCCCGGCGTTCGACCTCGGCGTCGCAGCTGGCCGCGCCGGCGGCACGGCGCCCTGTGTCTACAACGCCGCCGATGAGGTGGCGGTGGCCGCGTTCCTCGGCGGCGCGATCCCGCTCGCCGCGGTGCCGGAGGTACTCGCGACCGTGCTCGCCGCGCACGAGATCGGCGCGGTCGAGTCCTACGAGCAGCTGCTGGCGGTGGACGCGTGGGCGCGCGAGGCGGCGCGGCGCGCCGTGGCGGCACGATGAGCCGCGGCGGGATGGGCGCATGAGCCCGCCGGTGCTCGCGGTGCGGTTGCGCGCGCTCGGCGACGTGGTGCTCGCCACACCGGCCCTGCGCGCTCTCAAGCGTGGCCACCCCGACGCGCCGCTCGATGTCGTCACCGACCCGCGCTACGAGTCGCTGCTCGCCGGATTGCCCTACGTGCGCCGCGTGCACGTGCTCGGGCGCGGTCCCTTTGACGCCATCGCCCTCGCACGGAAGTTGCGCGATGAGCGTTACGCGTGGGCTGTGGACCTGTTCGGGAATCCGCGCAGCGCCCAGCTCGTGGCGCTGGTGGGCGCGACACGCACCGCGGGGTACGAGCTGCGCGGTCGCAAGCACGCCTACGACGTGCGCGTCCCGGTCGAGCCGCCGCGCGCGGACGGCCGGCGCGAATACGCCGCCGCCGTCCATGTGCGGCTGGCGGAGGCGGTCGGTGGCATCGCGGACGGCCTCGGCTGCGACGTCGCGCTCGATGCGCGCGCGCGCGGCGAGGGCGCGGGGCTGCTCGAGCGCGCCGGTGTGCGCGATCCGTCGCGCACCGTGGCGCTGGTGGCCGCCGGCACGTGGCCGACCAAGACGTGGCCCGTGTCCGAGGCCGCGATACTCGCACGCGAGCTGCTCGTGGCCGGCTGGGAGGTGCTGCTGGTGGATGGCCCGGGAGAGGAGCGGGTACGCGCCACGTTGCGCTCGCTCGTGCCACGACTCGCGGCGCTCCCGCGCTGCGATGTGCGCGGCCTGGTGGCGTCACTCGCCCCGCTCGCCGCGCTGGTCGGCACGGACAGCGGCCCGCGGCACGTCGCGGCGGCGCTCGGGCTCGCCACCTTCGCCTGGTTCGGTCCGACCCATCCCGACACGTGGCAACCACCCGGCGAGAGGCACGGTTTCTGGCGCACCCCGCTGCCATGCGCGGGTTGTGATCGCACCCGCTGCCCGCACTGGAACTGCATGCCCGGGCTGCCGCCCACGCTCGCCGCGGAGCGGGTGCTCGCGCACCTCGCACGTCACGTCGCGGTGAACCGCCCGGCGTGATCGTGGCGGACCGCGTCGGGGGCGGCGCCGGACGGGGTCACGCGTGCCGGCACGGAAATCCTCGCGGGCGGCGATGAGCCGGTCGATAACGGTGGGAAGGCTCGTGCGCCATCCGAGGCCGACGACGCTTGACGCTCCGTTGGGCGCGGGGTAGCCTGCGCCAGTCCCTTAGCCCATAAGGAGTTGCCGTGGTCTGGTCCTATATCGTGCCCGGCGTCGCGCTGCTCGGTCTCGTGATCTTCGTGCACGAGCTCGGCCATTTCCTCGCCGCCAAGTGGCGGGGGGTCCGGGTGCTGTGCTTCTCGCTCGGCTTCGGGCCGGCGATGGTGAAACTCCAGCGTGGCGAGACCGAGTACCGCATCGGCTGGATCCCGCTGGGCGGCTACGTCCAGATGGCCGGCGACAGTCCCGGCGAGGACGGCCGCATGCCCGAGCGTGACGATGAGTTCCTGTCGCACGCGCCGGTCGGCCGCATCATCATCGCGGCGGCGGGTCCGTTCATGAACCTGGTCACCGCGTTCGTGGTGCTGGTGATCGTGGCGTTCAGCGGCGTGAGCTTCCCCGACTACCCGAACCGGCTCGGCGTCACACCCGACACGAGCGTCGCGTACCAGCAGGGCCTGCGCGAGGGAGACCGAATCACCGCGGTATCCGGCAAGCCGATCACGAGCTGGGTCCCGATCTTCGTGATCAACGACCAGCTGGGGAAGGACCGTTCGCTGCCGCTCGAGATCCGTCGCGGCGATTCGACCTTCACGCTGTCGGTGTCACCCCTCGATCGTGAGCCGCTGTTGTCGAGCATCCGCCGTCCCTCCGATCCGCCCATCGTCGGCAACGTGGTGACCGGCATGCCCGCGTACAAGGCCGGGATGAAGGAGGGCGACCGCATCGTCGCGGTGGACGGCAGGCCGATCGCGACGTGGGAGCAGCTGCTGCCGAACTTCCATGGCAAGGTCGATCACCCGGTGCCGGTCACCGTGGTGCGGGAAGGCCAGCGCTTCACGCTGACCGTGACCCCGATCGATCCGAGTGGCGCGCGCGACGGTCAGCAGGGACGTATCGGCATCGAGCCGCCGGTGCATGGTCTGTACGTCGAGCGCCACGCACTGCTCGAGTCGTTCGACATCGGTCTCCGCGCCACCGGCGAGGCCATCGTGAGCGTGTACGGCGGGATGTGGCTCACGGTGAGCCGTCCGCTCTACTATCGCGAGTACCTCGGTGGCCCCATCTTCATCGCGCAGGCCGCCAGCGAACAGGCGCGCCGCGGGCTCGATTCGTACCTGCGCTTCCTCGCCATGATCAACATCGCGATCATGGCGTTCAATCTGCTCCCCATCCCCGTGCTCGACGGCGGGCACATCCTGTGGGCGCTGCTGCAGATGGCCGTGGGCCGGACGTTCTCGGCGAGCGGTTACATCCGCTACCAGAAGGTCGGGCTGGTCGTGGTGGGGACGCTTCTCATCCTCATCCTCGCCAACGACCCGCTGCGGCTGGTGCAACGTCAGCGCGCACTCGACAAGGCTCCCCAGGGGGGACATGTTGTTCCGGGTCCGCCCTGAGGGCGCACCCCTCGCTCGACTCGTCGTCCTGATCCTCGGTTTCGCCACCGCGGTTCGCGTGGCCCAGGCCCAGGATGAGCTGCTGCGGGAGTTGCGGTCGGTCGGCGGCGTGCGAATCACCGGCAATCGACACGCGGGCGACCGTGAATTGGGACAACTGCTCAAGACCCGCGCGCGCGGGCCGTGGCCGTGGTCCGATCGTCCCGCGCTGCGCGTCGACTTCCTGCGCGCCGACACCGCGGCGGTTCGCTCGTACTACCGCCATCTGGGCTACCTCGACGCGAGCGCCGGCTGGCGGCTGCTGCCACGGCGCGATCCGAACCAGGTGGACATCGAGTTCATGGTCGAGGAGGGGATGCGCACCGACATCCGCTCCGTGACGCTCGACCTGCAGCGCCGTGACCTGGAGCGCGACCTGCGCCGGCACCTGTACGCGCGCGAGCGCCGGCCGTTCGACCCGGCGTTCCTCCAGCTCGACACGCTGGTGATCTCGAGTCTCTACCAGGATCACGGCTACCGCCCGCATGTCACCGCCGCGGTGACGGTCGACTCGGCCGCCCGCGCCGCCGATGTGCGCTACCTGGTCCACGAAGGCCCGCTCTACAAGGTCGGCGACGTGTACGTCTCGGGCTACGTCAAGGTGCCCGAGCGTCTGGTGACGCGTGAGCTGCTGATCCAGCGCGGCGACACCTACAGTCGCGACCGGGTGCTGCGCTCGTCGGAACGCCTGTACGAGACCGGGCTGTTCGACCAGGTGCAGATCACCAGCCTGCCCGATTCCACCCAGACGCTGGTCGAATACGACCTGCGCGTACGCGAGCGCAAGCCGCGGTGGATCGACGCCGCGATCGGCAGCGGCACGGACGAGCGATTCCGTGCCACCGCGAGCTGGGGGCACCGCAACCTGTTCCGGCGCGGCGTTCAATCCGCGGTGACGGGGATCGTGGCCTGGTACGGCTCCGGGGACTTCGAACGCGCGCGCGCGGAGTACTCGCTGGTCGAGCCATGGCTGTTCGGCAAGCGCATCCGCGGGCAGCTCACGCCGTTCATCGAGGCCAAGGACGACCGCCCCGACCCGCGCTGGATCACCCACCAGCGCTTCACCGGATTCAACATCGAAATGCGGCGCCAGCTCAACCGCTGGTCCAAGGTCGCGCTCAGCGAGCAGAACATCTGGGCGCGGCAGGAGTTGCAGGTGCTCGTCCCGGTCGACTCGGCGACCGCGGATTCGATCGATCGCGCCACCGTCCCGAACTACCGCACCCACCTGCTCCAGCTGTCGTTCGCGCGCGACACGCGCGACAACCCGATCCTCACCACCCGCGGGGGGGCGCTGTACGTGCTGGGAGAGCTGGCGGGCGGTCCCCTCGGCGGGAACACCAACTACACCAAGGCGGAGGCGGTGCCGGCATGGTACACCCCGATCCGGCGCTTCCTGCTCGCCACCCGGGTACGCGCCGGCGTGATGGCTCCGTTCAAGGAGCAGGCCTCGATCAGCCCCAGCCAGGACCCGCGGGTCGCGAGCGTGCCGCTCGAGAACCGCTTCCGCACCGGCGGCGTGAACGCGCTGCGCGGTTACGCCGAGAGCTCGATCCCGCCGACCGGAGGACTGGCCGTGATCGCGGCCACCGCCGAGTTACGTGCTCCGATCGCCCGGATCAGCAAGCTCGGCTCGATCGGCGCCGAGCTCTTCGTCGATGTGGGCAACGTCTGGACGCGCCCGGGCGCGATCCGCATCAACAAGTTCGCGCCCTCGCTGAGCCGCGTGCCGCTGGGCGGCGACGACGTGCGCTGGGTGTTCGGTGTCGGCCCGAGACTCGAGACGCCGATCGGCCCGCTTCGTTTCGACTGGTCGTGGAACCTGCGCCCGGTGACGGGCGTGCGCGGCTACCTCGCCCCGGTGCTCCAGTTCGCCATCGGACCTTCGTTCTGACGCCATGACCGAGCCCCGCGAACCCGATCCCGAACACGGCCAGCCCGAGACGGCACCACCGTCGGCGGAGGAGGGGCTGGTGCGTCGTCTCGGCGAGCGTGTCGAGGGCGCGGTGGAGCGTGCCGAAGAGAGCGTGAGCCGCGCCGAGCACGCGCTCGAAGAGGCGGTGGACGAGGTGATCGAGGGCGTGGTCGAGCACGTCCCCGAAGCGGCACGCGAGCCGCTTCGCTGGACGGTGCGGAAGATCGTGCTGCTGGTGGCCCTCGGAGTGCTCGCGCTGCTGCTCGCGGCGGCGGTCGGCGTGGGCTATTTCCTCTGGAACCACACCAGCTTCGCCGCCCACGAACTCACCGGGCGCATCAACGCCGTGCTCAAGGACCGCAGCGACGTCGAGCTGACGCTCGACGGTGTGCGTGGCAACCCGCTCGGCACCGTCACGGTGGTGCATCCGCAGGTGCGGTTCCGCGACTCCGAGGGGGCGCCGTTCCTCGAGGCCGATGCGATGCGATTGCGCTGGTCGACGTGGGACTTGTTGTGGTCGCGGCGCGGCGCGCTGGTGATCGAGGTCGATCATCCGGTGCTGCGGCTGGGACGCGGGCCGGACGGCAGGCTGCGAGTGCCCGCCTGGCACGCCGGACCACCGGCCAGGGGTGGCGCGGGCCGCGCGTGGAGCTTCGAGTTGCGGCTGCGTGAAGGCGAGCTGCACGCGCCCGAAGCCGATCTCGGCACCACGGGTCTCGACGTCAACCTGCGTTACGTGACCGATCCCGCCCGGCTCGACCTGCGCTCGTTGTCGTGGCGCAAGGGTCCGTTCGGGAGCCGGCTCCAGCGACTTTCGGGCGACGTGGTGGTGGGGGACAGCGTGGTGGTGACGGTGAACCGGCTCGAGAGTCCGGACCTCGCGCTGACGGCGCGGGCGGCATGGCCCCGTGGCGGAGGCGTGCGGCGCGTGCACGCCGAAGTGCGGCGCGTGCGCTGGGCGTGGCTCGCCCGGGTGTTCAGAAACGACGTGCTCGACGTGCCGGGCGAGGCGCGCATCAGCGCCGACCTCGAGGGTGACCGGGCCTGGAGTGGACGCGCGCACTCCACGCTCGATTGGGACGGCACGCCGGTCACCGCCGACGGCCATTTCACCTTCGACAAGGGCCGGCTCGTCGCCACGCCCGTCACCGGGACCTCGCCCGCGGGGCGTCTCGATGATGGCCGGGTCACGTGGAGCAAGGCCGGTTGGTCCGTCGAGGGCCGTGCCACGGACGCCGATCCGGCCGAGTGGGGCGCGCTCGGGGTCGTGGGCTGGCCGGCAGGCCGGCTGGATGGACATTTTCGCTATCTCGCCGAGACGGGCAAGGTGCGGCGCGGGCACCTGAACGCCGACCTGGCGGACTGCGAGTGGACCGGGTGGCGCGCCGACAGCGGCCAGGTCGCGGTGGAGTTCCCGCTGTCGGCGCC
>Ga0315273_10005589_pt1 | contig 15569 bp, 16 predicted proteins | sample YL17G02_0_MG_FD_205753 | JGI IMG/M metagenome (GOLD analysis project Ga0315273, IMG submission 205753) | Sediment microbial communities from Yellowstone Lake, YNP, Wyoming, USA - YL17G02_0 | ecosystem: Environmental > Aquatic > Freshwater > Lake > Sediment | place: USA: Wyoming | collected...
CATGTGATCTTTCTCCTCCTTCCGAAAAGATTACTGCAATTCTTGCGACATTCTACTGCGAAATGCATGGAAGTGCAAGAAATAAGAGAATCCAAAGTCTCAAGCGAGGTTAGCTAACCGTTAGCTGTTCTGGACATAAAGCACAAGAACTAGTATAATTTTGAACGAGGGGAGCGGTTGAGTCCCGGTGGGCTCTGCGGTCTTCAAAACCGTTGAGGGGCATTAAAAGTGTCCTTGGTGGGTTCGACCCCCATCCGCTCCCGCCACTATTTTGCAGTGTTCTGTTGCCCAAGCAGTTTATTGCCCCATAGTCTGGCTCTTCGATTCCTCGCTTTAACGCCGTGAGATTGTTTATTTGACACATGAAGACAATTTGAGTTACGATAACTTCATTACCAGGTAGGACGCCGCAATAGACTGCTGGAGTTAAGAAATGCCCACAAACCCGTCTATCGACAAAAAGCTTTGTGAGATTAGATGGCATGGCAGGGGCGGTCAGGGAGCAGTAACAGCCGCCAAGCTAGTAGCGCAAGCTGCCTTTATTGACGGCTACCGAGGGGTAACCGCTGCACCCTCGTTCGGTGCTGAGAGAAGGGGCGCGCCGGTAAGCGCATCAACCAGGATTTCGCCGGAGCAAATCCTTGTGGTGTCTCAAGTGGACAATCCTGAGATAGTGGTGGTACTAGACCATACGTTGCTCAAATATGATGGTGTAGTCAATGGGTTGGTAGAGGGGGGATGGTTGATTGTAAATTCCAAGCAGGCACCTGAGGAGCTTGAGGTTGAGGGCGAGTTTAACATCGCCACGGCTGATGCCACTACGGTTTGCCGTGAACTGGGGCTGGTCGTCGCTGGTCACACAATAGTGAATACGGCGATACTGGGTGCTTTTATCCGGGCAACCGGGATGATAAAAAAGGCTAGTCTAGAAACGGTGATAAGGGAGAGATTTCCCAGAGGCGATGTAGATATTAACCTCGCAGCAATCGCGAAGACCTATGAGATAACAAGAGTCAAGAAACGAGAGATTAAGAAGTAGTGGAAACGAGAGCCTGCGGACATATATGCGGTGAATCCTCGCCCGGTATCGGTGAGGGGGGAAAAACTGGCGAGTGGCGCGATTCCCGCCCTGTGATAGACCAGAAGAAATGCCTTCCGTCCAAGCAGAATAAAGCCAGTTGCTTCCAATGCTGGCTATATTGCCCGGATGCTGTCATAAGCAAAACCATTCCTGTGAAGGTAGACCTGGAGTACTGTAAGGGTTGCGGGATATGCGCGCAGGTGTGTCCGGTGCAGGCGATAACCATGGTGGCGGAGGAGGCGCCGAATTGTTCGCAGGATAAAGCCAACAAACTCAAGAGATAAGAGATTGGGTAGAAGAGAAGACATACAAATAATAGATGGCAATCGGGCTGCGGCTCTGGGAGCCAAGCTCAGCCGTGTGCAGGTGATAGCTGCGTATCCTATTACGCCTCAGACACCTGTAACCGAAGGATTATCGGAGTTTGTAGAACAGGGTGAGCTTGATGCCCAGTACGTTGCTGTGGAGAGTGAGCATAGCGCACTTGCCGTATGTACCTCAGCCTCCATTGTGGGAGCCAGGACATTTACAGCCACAAGCTCGCACGGCTTGGCTTATATGCATGAAATGCTGCATTGGGCGGCGGGGACACGGCTTCCTCTAGTCCTTGCTTGCGTCAACCGCGCTATCGGGGCGCCCTGGAACGTGCTGAATGACCAGCAGGACTCTATATCACAAAGGGACACTGGCTGGATACAAATATACGCCAGAAATAACCAGGAGATATTGGATTTGGTTATCCAGGCTTACAGGATCGCTGAGATGGTCTATATACCTGTTATGGTTTGCTACGATGGCTATATCCTATCTCACACCGAAATGCCTGTTGATGTTCCAAGTCAAAAAGATGTGGACAAGTTCCTGCCAGCGTACAAACCCCACACCACGCTTAACCCTGATAACCCGAAGAATTACAATCTGGTAACCCTGGCAAATCCGAGAATCAATGCCCAGGGTGTACTCTGTCATGGTTATATGGAAATAAGGTATCTCCTTCAGGAAGCCTTGCAGAACTCTAGAGAGACTATAATTGAAGTGGGTCAGGAGTTCGGCGAGTTATTCGGGAGAAGTTACGATTTACTCTGGAAAGATAGAATGGATGATGCCGACATAGTGATTGTGGCGATGGGCAGCCTGGCTATGGAGGCAATAGTGGCTTCGGATATTCTCAGGGAGGAAGGGTACAAGACAGGGGTATTGGGGCTGAGGGTGTTCAGACCTTTCCCCAAGAGGGACGTGGTGGAAGCTCTGCGAAAATCCCGGGTCATTGTGGTCTTTGATAAAAATATCAGCTATGGACAGGAGGGAGCCACCTGTTCGGAAATCAAGTCGGCTCTCTATGGCAGCGGATTGAATGCATTGATACGGAACTTCATCGTGGGTCTGGGCGGGCGCAATGTTACTGCCAGGGAGCTGGCAGACGCTGTAAAGAAGTCGTTGGCATCTTCTGCAGATAGCACACTGAACAAAGAATATCCTGAATGGATATGTTATATTTGACAGGATAACCGCAGTGGCAGTAAATGCAGTTAATCTCACAGAAAAGGAATATCTACTTCCGGGGAACAGGCTCTGCCCTGGCTGTGCCTTATCCCTTGCCTATCGGCACATTCTAAAGGCATTTGAAGGGCAGGTTATTGTAACCGTGCCAGCCAGTTGCCTCACTGTGTTGCATGGCATGTATCCTGTTACATCCGTTACTGTTCCCTGTGTTAACACGCCGTTCGCCACTACTGGGGCGTCTGCTGCGGGGCTGGTTGCAGGGCTGAAGGCGCTGGGAAAGAAGGGGCTAACCGTATTGGCTATGGCTGGTGATGGAGGCACACACGACATAGGAATCCAGTCGTTGAGCGGCGCTGCCGAAAGGAAGTCAGATTTCGTTTATATTTGCTACGATAACGAAGGCTATATGAACACAGGTAATCAACGTTCCGGCTCCACTCCCCTGGGAGCCATTTCTGGTACTACACCAATCCTGGGTAAGCAGCAGACCCCCAAAGATATTACCGCAATAATGGAAGCGCACGCTCTCCCCTATATAGCTACTGCCAATGCTTGCTACCCTCTGGACCTCTACGATAAAGTCAGGAAAGCAAGGGAAATTAAAGGGACAAGGTTTATGCACGTATTCACGCCATGTCCTCCGGGATGGAGGTTCCCTTTCAGTGATACCATCAGAATCGGTCAGCTCGCAGCGGAAACCGGATGGGACATTCTCTATGAGGTTGAGGGTGGCGTTTTCCGCCTCACTTCTGCCAGCGAATCTATTGCTCGACGAGGCAATCTTAAGCCCCTGAAGGAATTTATATCGCAGCAGGGAAGGTTCAGGAACATTACAGAGGAGCAAATCAATGAATTGCAGGAGGCGGTGAATGTTCGCTGGAAGCATTGTCTCAGTCGGGCAACTAAACTATAGTCTCCATTTGGGGGTGAGGGGTACATGGCGCTAGATTTTGACCTGACAGAGGAGCAGAACCTGACACGCCAGGCTGTGCGGGATTTCGCTGAAAAGGAAATCCCGCCCTTAGCTCAGCAACTTGACGAGCGAGAAGAATTCTCGGTAGAGCTCACACAGAAGATGGCGAAGATAGGTCTGCTTGGCTGCTTCGTTCCGGAGAAGTACGGCGGAGCAGGTATGGGATACATCTCCTACATCATTGCGGTGGAGGAACTGGCGAGAGTAGATGGGTCCCAGTCTGCTACTATTGCTGCTGCGAACTCGCTGGGTGTTGGACCGATATATCAATTCGGGAACGAGAAGCAGAAAAGGGAATGGCTCCCCAGGCTCTGTTCCGGAGAAATGCTCGCTGCCTTTGGTCTGACGGAGCCGGATGCAGGTTCTGACGCCGGTAGCTCTAAAACTACAGCAGAGCTAAAAAGCGGTAGCTGGGTCATAAATGGCAGAAAAATCTTCATCACCAACTCAGCCTGTTCCTTAACGGGTATTGTCATAGTGCAGGCTGTCACCGGACGTCGCGCAGATGGGAAGCCAGAGCTGAGTTGCATACTTGTTCCTGCCGGCACCGGGGGCTTTACTGCCAAGGAAATGAAAAGGAAGATGATGTGGAGGGCGTCCAATACTGGCGAACTCTTCTTTGATGATTGTACTGTACCTGAAGAGGATCTTCTTGGTAAGAGAGGGGATGGTTTGCACCAGATGCTCGCCACACTCGATAGAGGGCGGCTGAGCATCGCTGCTGTTGGACTCGGAGGCTGCCAGGGTGCCTTCGAACTGGCTTTGCAGTATGCAAATTCACGCATGCAGTTCGGGCGACCGGTGAGTTCCTTTCAGGTGAATGCGTTCAAGCTGGCAGACATGGCTCTTGATATTGAAATAGCGAGGAATCTGCTCTACAAAGCATGCTGGCTTCTGGAGAAGAATCGTCCTTTCAGCGTGGAAGCAGCCATGGCTAAGCTGTACTGTTCTGAGGCTATGCACAGGTGTGTCCATCAGGCAGTGCAACTTCATGGAGGCTATGGGCTGATGAAGGACTTCAGGATTGAGAGGCTCTATAGAGACCAGAGAATACTTGAAATAGGTGAAGGCACGTCGGAAATCCTGCGCATCGTAATTGCCCGAAATATCGGTGTTGTGGGGAGAGGTATGTAAGAGAGGGAAGCGAAATGGACGAAAAGAAGAAAAAAAGCAGACGCACCCCTGGTGGAACTGAGGATTTCCTCACTCATTCATCTCAGTTGGAACGTGCCAAAGCTGATGGCAGGGAGAAGGAATCCCTGGGCGAGAGAATCAGGAAGGCTCGCGAGGCACACAACCTTACAATTGACGAACTCAGCGCTCGAACAGGGATAGATGCAGATATTTTGAAGCACGTGGAAGCTAATATAATCATTCCTCCTCTGGGGGATCTGGTGAAGCTCGGCAAAGCTCTGGAAACCAGGATGGGCTTTTTCATCTCCCCCGGTGTCGACAAGACCATGACCCTGGTTCGCGCCCATCAGCGTAAATCGGTCAGTCGCCATGTCGGAAAAAGCAGCGCGCGCTATGGTTACTTATACGAATCGCTGGCTCCGGAGAAGGCGAACCGATTGATGGAGCCCTTTATGATAACCCTCACACCTGCTGAAGAGGTGGAACCGTCTACACATGATGGTCAGGAGTTTCTCTTTGTCTTGGAAGGGCAGATGATGGCACGAGTTGGTGACCGAACTGAGCACCTGGGACCAGGTGACGCCATCTACTATGATTCCAGCGAGCCACATTTCGTCAAATGCGTCGGGGGCAAGGAGACTCGGATACTGGCTGTACTTTATACCGGACGTTAATAGCTGCTATCAAATCTGAAGGATAATGTCATCCAAAGCCCGCTTCGGCACGTGATGTACACCTTTGCTATCGCGCCAGTACTTTATGTCTCCGTGGGGCTGGAGCGGCTCGATTACTACAGTTTCCTTTGGTTTACCCAGAGCTAGAACGAGAAGGATTTCGTATCTTTCAGGTATTTTCAGAGCCTCGCGCAGCTTCGGTTTGTTGATAGCGCCTATAATGCAGCCTCCGAGCCCTTTCTCGGTAGCACCTAGTAGTATGCTCTGGGCAGCTATACCGTGGTCACAACGAAGAGGATGAGCGACCTGTGTATCCTCCAGTATTACTATATATGCCGATGGTCTTTCTCCTTCAGGCGGACAGTGCCAGTCCTTAAGGTACATAGCCCAGGCGAGGTGTGCGAAAATAAGGGCATTCTTCTCGGGGTCGCATGAAAGAATATATCTGAGCGGCTGCAAATTGGCTGCCGATGCGGATAATCTGGCAAGGTCGACGAGCTCTCTCAATGTCTCATGTTTAATAACGAATTCTTCATGGAAGCGCCGATAGCTTCTGTTTTTTAATATGAAATCTCGTATCATGTTGCTGCCCTCAGTCCCAGGGTTATTGCTTTTAACAAGAATCTCCTATAATATCTTTATTCCAAACCATAATACAACTTAAATAATAGTTTTATCAAACGAATCGGAGGCATACCTCTGTGAAGAAGTCCACTAAGAATATTATCAGGATGCATGGATGGAGGATAGACCGCGTCATTCACAATTATATATATTTTGTATATTGGCCCCCCTACGTTACCGTTTTTCTTAAGGCTGGCCGTTTTCTGGCAAGCAGGTTTCTCTGGCTGAAGGCGATACGTCACGCTTTCGGTTTCGTCTTCGTCCGCTATCATGCCAAGGTGCTGACCAAGGACGATGCTCGGAAAATCATCACTCTGAACGAAGATCTGATAATAGGTCCCGACAAAAGCAAGCGCATAATTCCTTTTCACTACGCAAACAAAATAATTTTAAAGGAACCTGAGTTCATCGCCGTCATGGATTGCCCCTGTCGCCTGACTCGGGAAAAACCTTGCCAGCCTGTGGACGTATGCATGGCGGTAGGAAGAACCACAGCAGAATTCTGGCTCGAGCACTGCCAGAAATACCACGTTCGGAAAGTCAACCAGGATGAAGCGCTTAAAATAATCATGGATGCCCACGAGCGAGGTTGCATTACTACAGCATGGTTCAAAGTTGCCACTGGCGCCAGAACTGGCGTTATCTGCTCCTGTTGTTCCTGCTGCTGTGGCGGCATCGAGGGCATGCGTATAGCTCAAAAATTCGATAAGACCCTGTCCAACATCGCCCCGTCCGGGTATTCTGTAATGCATGATGCGAAGAAATGCAAGATGTGTAAGAAATGCAGTGAAATCTGCATGTTCAATGCAATTACTTTTACCCCCGATAATGAGCGCATGTATGATAAGACAGTCTGCATGGGATGTGGACTCTGCGTGGAGAAATGTAAGCAGCAAGCCTTGAACTTAGTTAGGGATCCTAGCAAAGGCGATCCTCTGGACGTCGATTTCTTGAAGGAAAAACTTAGAGTCGGCATGCAATAGAGCCAAATGAATTTCTGCTGGGAGTGCAGTCATGAAAGGTGAAACGCAGAAGCTGGAGACAGACGTTGTGGTGGTGGGTTCTGGGCCGGGAGGGGCTTCTGTGGCTCGGGACCTCTCTAAACAAGGTAAGAAGGTAGTTATCCTGGAGCGCGGCAGGCACTACAAACGGCTGGGAAATACCTTCACCACATTTTTGCTTACTGACAAGCAGAGCCTTCTATTTCCCAAAGAGGGCGTGAGAGTAGGAAGGGCTCTTACGACGGGCGGGTCGAGTGTGATTTACGCGGGGACGGCGGTACCGCCCCCGACATGGATAGCTGAGAAATACAAAATTGACCTTACTGAGTATGTCGAGGAGGCGAGGCGGGAGATAGGCATCAAGCCTCTGCCCGATAAATTGATAGGTGCCGCATCTCGGCGAATCATGGAGGCAGCCCGCGACCTGGGGTTTGATTGGAATCCCATAGACAAGTTTATCGACGCAGAAAAATGTGAACTCAAATGCCCTCACTGTATGCTGGGGTGCACTAAAGGGGCTAAATGGACAGCGCGGGACTACGTCCAGGAGGCGGTAGATAGGGGGGCAACACTTTTGAACCAGGCACTTGTGCAGGAAGTTTTGGTCGAGAACCGTAGAGCAGTGGGGGTGCAGGCGGTAACCCCCAGAGGTAAACTTACTGTGAATGCCAAGGTCACTGTGGTAGCTGCAGGTGGCATGACTACACCGGTGATTTTACAGCGCGCTGGCATCTTCGAAGCCGGGCAGGGTTTTTTTGTTGACCCTCTTATCATTACCTATGGTGCTTACAACGGACTGGGTTCCTGGCGAGACATCCCCATGACTGCAGGCACTCTGGAGTTTGCACCCGAGGGCATAGTGATGACCGACCTCGCTTATCCCTGGGCTCTGTACCTTCTGAACGCCTATTGGAAGGGGTGGACTTATTTACCTAAGTTTTTTGGCTATCGGCGCGTCCTCGGCATCATGACAAAGGTTAGAGACAGCCTCAACGGAAGGGTTAACCTTGATGGCACAGTCTCCAAGCCCATTACTTACGCAGAACGCTATAAGCTCGACAAAGGAGCCAACATGGCGGAGAAAATCTTAAAGCGGGCTGGGGCTGAACCAGAATCAATCTACTCTGCACCAATTGGAGCGGGTCATCCAGGTGGCACTGCTCGTATCGGTCACGTGGTTAACACCGACCTGGAAACTGAGATAAAAAATCTCTATGTATGCGATGCCAGCATTATCCCCGAGCCCTGGGGCTTGCCGCCAGTCTGGACGATTATTGCCTTCGGCAAACGTCTGGCTCGAAGGTTGGGTGCTGCGCTTTAGTTTGAGCATATGTCGGTTTTCTTTAAGGACGCTGGAGTGCGCGAACCTGCTACGTGCTATTGACATTTGAGACAGCCCATGGTAAATGTTAGTACACCTCGAACCTCTGGCTATTTTTTAGTCATTGGGTGTCTTCTAGCTGGTTCATATGTCTTGGATTAGCTACCGCTTCAGTACTGCATCCAAACTGTTAATTTGATAAGGAGGATGAGCATGAAAGGTGAGCAGGAAATAAAGGAGACGCTGGGGAGAAGGCTTCTTCTGGGCGAGATGATGGCGCGAAACGCGCGCAAGTTTCCCAATAAAGAGGCGCTGATTTATGGGAAGACCCGCTTGACATACATGCAGTTGAATGCTCGGATCAACCAGTTAGCTCACGCTTTGATAGACCTTGGCATAAAGAAGGACGATAAGGTAGCAATACTGGCTTTTAATTGCAACCAGTTCATGGAAACCTACTTCGCTCTCGCCAAAATCGGAGGAGTGGCTGTCCCCATCAACTTCCGCCTGCACCCCCAGGAAATGATATATATCTTAAACCAGTCCGATGCAAAAGCTCTGATAATGGGAGAGGCGTTTGTAGAAGTCGCAAGGAGTATGCAGAAAGACCTGCCCAAGATTAAGAGCTATGTCTCAATCTCTGAGCAGCCGATAGAGGGGATGCTGCACTTTGAAAAGTGGATTGCCAAACACTCTGCCGATGAACCGCTTATTCTGGTCGATGAAGACGACCCTCTATTTATAATGTACACTGCTGGAACCACAGGCAGACCCAAGGGCGCGGTGATAACTCATAAGAACGAGATGGTGTTGTGGATGCTGGGCACAGCATTTGTGTTAACAGAACCAGGTATGTCTGACCTCTGGAACTTCAGGGCTTTCGGTGCGCCGCCGATATTTCACCTGGCGTCCTTCGGTTTCTGCCAGTTCATGTTTTTCCTGGGTGCTACAGTTGTGCTCCCCACAGAGGTTTTCGACCCAGTTTACATAATGAAGACTATCGAGGAGGAAAAAATCAACGCCCTCGTCCTGGTGCCTGCCATGACCAACTTCCTTCTCCTGCTCCCTGACCTGGACAAGTACGACACCAGTTCGCTCAAGGTCTGGGGGTCATCCGGCGCGATTCTGCCCATAGAGACACGGAGATTGGTAAAGAAGTATTTCCCTAGTGCCAAAATCTTCGACCTCTTCGGCCAAACTGAGATGAGCGCATTGATCTCAGGCCTTTTGCCCAGCGAATCCGAAGGAAGGGAAACATCGGTAGGCAAAATCCTTCCTTTCGTTGAGATACGAGTGGTGGACGCCCACGACAATGATGTCCCCGTAGGGCAGGTAGGTGAAGCAGTTTATCGAAGTGTTACAGTGATGAAGGAGTACTATAAGAACCCGGAGGCAACCAGGGAAGCTATGAGGAGTGGGTGGTTTCACGGAGGCGACCTGGTCCGGATGGATAAGGAAGGGTATATCTACATAGTTGACCGCACGAAGGATATGATTGTCAGCGGAGGAGAGAATATCTATCCTGCTGAGATTGAACAGGTTCTCCTCACGCATCCCAAGGTCATGGAGTGCGCTGTAATCGGTGTTCATGATAAGGAGTGGGGCGAGTCCGTTAAGGCTGTGGTTGTTCCCAAGCCGGGAGAGGAGCTTAACGAGAAAGAGGTTATAGATTTCTGTAAGAAACATCTGGCTAGCTATAAGAAGCCCAAATCTGTGGATTTCATAGATGCCCTGCCGCGCAACGCTATGGGCAAAGTGTTGAAGACGGAACTTAGGGAGAAGTACGGCAAGTCAGTTAGATACTAGACAGGTGTTTTGCTACTAGCTCGATAGGGTAATATCGGGTGTGGTAGCCTTCCCGTTCTACCATCCTTCTCGCCTGGCCGTTGCAGGTGGGGATGCATATACCACGGCCGTAGCATTTTGCCAGGTCAACTTTGCAAATTTCGTTTGTCAGGGCATTTGCACCGAAGTGGCAGCGCTCAACGCACATGCCGCAGCCGATGCAGTTATCCTTGTCTACTGCGACTATGTCCGGCCCGGGGTACATCACTGCTCCTGCTGCCTGATGTGCCCTAAAGGGAAAACATATCTTCCCTTCACAATTGCAGATAGCATAGATCCAACCACCGGAGCGCAGGCAAGAGTAAAAGGTAGGCATTAAGCCTTCCTTGTGAAATTTGCGTAGAAGTTCTTTAGCCTCCTCTGGGCTCAAGTCCTTGTACTCTGGGTAAGCCATTTTGTATGCTTCTGCACCATAAAGGATCACCATATCTTTGATATATGTACCATTTCTTTTTCCCAGAGCCTTCTGGCACATGCATGGCCCCACTGCGATTTCAGTCTTATCCAGCACCGATATGGCGTCTATGAAATCTATTGCCCGCTCGGTAGTGACCACCTCGCCGGTGGGAAGAACGAAACCGAGTAAACGCGACAACAATCCAAGGATGGGTTTCGCTCTCACCTTCACAAAAAAGCGGGTTGTCGCATCCAAAACCCTCAAGATCATGGGTTCGTTTCTGGAGTAGAAATTATCTACCATCACCTGGATTCTTCCAGCACGAACCAACTCGCCATTTTTAACCTTGTGATGAGCCATAACTAACTACCTCTCCACACCTACAAGTTATCACAAATCAATAAACTTGTTCTTTTTAAAGTGGGATGACTCAATGGAGTAATTACAGTTCCTCAACAATTGGTGTCAGCCCAAGTAGTTCCAGCGTCCGTCTCGTGGGACGTCCTGTTTTCATGTCCCAGCCGAACTCGGCGTATGCTCCTTTGAGCAATGCCTCGAGATTGGGAACCTTTCCTTCTGTGCCTCCTTCCTTGAGAGGCTTGAGCAGAAGGGGTGGTAAACAATCGTCAGCGCGGGTGACGCCACGGCGCAGATTTAGTAATCGCTTCATGGTCACGATGCGCTTGCCCAGCATCATCAAATCATTGAGATTCAGTCCCCAACCCGTCACGCAGTTCATGGCTGACAGCACTGCTTCGGCACCAGGGTCCTGAAACTGGCAGAGTATCATCGAGTTGTAAAGGTTACGCCACGCTTGCTGTCGTGCTGCGAGCCGCCCTTTTTTGGTGGAAGACTCAAAACGGTCGCCTGGCTCGATGCCGAGCTCTTCAGGGGGACCCTGTCCCATATCCACGCCATACATGTCACCCTGCATATGGCTGGCGCCACACGGCGAGAGGGCGTAAGTCACTGCCATGCCAGAGAAAGCGCGCGGGTCGTGCATGGGCACCTCTAGCCGTTTCACAGTCACTGCTAAGTCGGGAACGCCGAATCGCTCAGCCAGGGTGGCGCTTCCTTCAGCCAGAAGGTCGCCGAAGCCTTCTCTATGGGCAATCATCTCTATCAAGCGGTGCACCATCCTGCTATCGCCGTAGCGTATTTCCAGGCCTCCGGTTTTTGATTGGCTGATGATACCGCGCTCGAACATCTCGCAAGCCAGGGCTATGGTGCAGCCTGTGCTGATGGTGTCCAGACCATAAAGGTTGCAGAGGTGACCGGAGTATATGACAGCTTCCTGATCGTCTATCATCATCAGGGAACCTAGTGAGGTCAGGGTCTCATATTCGGGACCATCTACCTTCTCCAAGCCGTAGCTGGGAGCACGGGTCTCGCGACCACACGCGATGGGGCAGCGGTAACAAGCGTAAATCTTGTTTTGATAATGCTGAACCATCAGAATGCCTGAGAGATTGCTTGCTCTTTCCCACTCTCCAGTCTGGTAATACTTTATGGGCATATCACCATACATCAGGAGTGAATCCAAAGTGCCGGCGGTGCCTGCCAGTCGCAGCGCCCTGGTGAAGATGTCGTCTTCCAGGTTAGCGAGGACTTCCTGGTGCAGAGCCTTCAATCTATCTTCATTGACCACAGGGATTTTAGCAGAGCCGCGCACGCCTATTGCCTTTAGCTTCTTGGAGCCCATCACAGCGCCCATGCCTGTGCGTCCCGCAAGCCCTCCCGTGGTCGTTGATTACGCATGCCATCTTTGCCAGATTCTCGCCTGCCTCCCCGATGCAGGCTACACGGGCTTTCTGGTCTCCCATAGCTTTGCGTACTTTATCCTGTGTTGAATGGGAATCGCTGCCCCATATCCCGGAGGCGTCGTTCAACTTGGCATGTCCATCGACTATGGACAGCCATACAGGGTTGCTGGCACATCCCTTAATAACAATGCCATCGTAGCCAGCGAAGCGCAGTTCAGGTCCGAAGAAGCCTCCTGCGTTAGCCTCACCCCAGATGCGAGTTAGGGGTGAAAGGGCGCAAACGCTGTAGCGACCAGCCGAAGGCATATGTGTGCCCACAAGGGGACCGGTCATGAAGACGAGGGGATTTTCGGGTCCCAGGGGGTCTGTGTTGGCATCTACCATATCGTAGATGATTCGAGCCGCTAGCCCGCTGCCGCCGACAAAGAGGCGAGCGTGCTCCTCTTTTATGGGTTCATCCCATAGTCTACTCTTACCAAGGTCGACCCGAAGGATTTTCCCTATGTATCCCTTCATCCTTCCCCTTGCATAGAGCGCTAGAAGTCCACTGGCTCTCCATCATAAGCATAAAGAAATAGTTTGCGCATCTCTTCTACAGATGGTGTGCGGACAGCGGTGACCATTTGTGTGTCGTTGAGGGCATCGTCCACCAGTTTATCCAATTGTTTTTCGTAGGCTTTGCGCTCAATGTCTACCTCGGCGACACTGGTCGGGTTTCCCACCTTGCGGCATAAATCGCGGATGTAGTAAGAAAAGGCATGTGTAGCCTTCACGCCGCCCTCATCGGAGCAGCCGACAAAAGCAGCAAGCTCGGCGAAACGTTCAGGCGCTTGGGAAGCGCAGAACTCTATAGTGCAGGGCAGAAATAGTGCTACAGCTCGACCATGAGGCACTTGAAATGCGCCGCCCAGAGCGTGCCCCATAGCATGAGCCATCGAAGCCATAGCATTGCCGAAGCCGAGTCCGGCGCAGGTGGCGGCGTTATGCATCTTCTCGCGAGCTTCCATATCCTGACCGTCTGCTACGGCGCGTGGCAGGTACTGAAATACAAGGCGTGCGGCGTAAAGACATAGACCGTCAGTCAGGTCGGTGTGCCAGGTGCAGGTGTAGCCTTCCACAGCGTGAACCAGGGCATCGAGTCCGGTGTCAGCCGTTAGCCGGGGAGGCATACCGATAGCCATCTCCGGGTCCACTATGGCGATATCAGCTATGTTCTCCGGGTGTCCTAGCCCCATCTTACGTTTTTCTTCGGTGTCTGTCAGGACGATTGCCCAGGTTACCTCGGCTCCAGTGCCGCTGGTAGTGGGTATAGTAATCAGTCGAGCCTTCTTGCGAAGTCCGAGTTCCCCCACTGGAGCGATGGCGGCTGGCTCGATGTCAGGTCGTTCATACAGCACCCAGATCGCTTTGGCGGCGTCGATGGGCGAGCCTCCACCCAGGGCAACAATCCAGTCGGGCTTCACCTTCTCTGCCACCTGCGCTCCCCGGCGCGCCGTCTGCACGCTGGGGTCAGGTTCGACTTCATCGAACACTCGGACGTCTATGCCAGCTTTAATTAAATGGGCTTTTACCTTGTCTACCAAGCCCATTTTGACCATTGTCTTGTCAGTTACGATGAGGGCACGATTTCCCACCAGTTCATCGAGAGCATCTAGAGCTCCCTCACCGAACACTATACGTGGTGAGATAAAGTTCCACACCTGGGTGACCTCCCTTCACTGTTCACTGTCAGTTGGGGAATTCGGCGGGCACGCGCACAACGCAGTTGACCAACTCCTTAGCCGACCTGGGGTAGCGCAAGACCTTCATCAGGTTGCCCTTCAACTTGAACTTGCGGGTCATCAGCCCTTGGATGGGGTCCAATTTCCCTTCGATGGTCTTGCGCCAGGTGGTGAAGGAGCCGCGCATGAAATACTGAGCCTCTCGCGCGTTCTCGCTTTCTATCATGGCGGCATCGGTGACCTTGCCGTGATAGAGTCCTATGAAGAAGTAGACAGTATGGGGATAAACGTCATCGGCCTCAACTACGAAAATCCAGTCGCCTTCCCAGTCCTTGCCCGACTCTTCGTACGCCTTGCTGGCATTGATTTGTCTGGCGAATTCCTTGACCCACTCATCTGATGGAAACTTGAAGCCCATGTATCCCCTCCTTTCCCTCGTTTTCAGGCCTACCTGCCTATCACGTATCTGTAGGGGTCCACCTCCTCTCTGAGTATCCTTAACTCCTCCTCAGTGGGAGGCGTGGTTTGCGCGATTTTAGACACTTGGAGCAACTCGAAACCGCAGTTGTCTTGAAGATGTTTGAATGAGTATCCCGGGTTAATAGATATCACCCGCATACGCTTGCTCTCTGGCTCGAAATCCATGATCCCCATGTTGGTGATAATCTTGTAGGGACCAGTGCCGAGTGGCAGTCCTGATTTGGCTCTAGAATCCCCCCCTTTAAGCCAACCGGGTGAAGTCACGAAATCCAGCCTTTCCACAAAGCGTCTCGCATCCTGAAGCGTCATCACCATCGTTCTCCAACAGAACGATGCAAAATCATTTGCTCCGCCGCTTCCAGGAAACCTCACCTTTGGCTTTCTATAATCCTCGCCTATTATGGTTGAATTCAAATTGCCGTACATATCAATCTGAGCACCACCTAAAAATGTGTAATCCACGAAACCCCTGCTGCACGTCTCCATGATGTCGCACATGCTCGAGGCCATGACCGCCTTATAGAACGTCCTCGAATCTCCAACCGAGATCGGCATTTCTGGCAAAAGCGGGCTTACTCCACCCGCCTCAAACATTATCACAAGGTTCGGGGAACGCGTCTTCTGAGAGAGCATGGCAGCAGCGCACGGTGCTCCTGTTCCAACACCGACGATGGCACCGTCCTCGAGTTCTCTCGCAGCCACGCAAATCATGATCTCCATCGTGTTATAGTTGGGCATCTTTCATCTCCTTGTAGAGCAAGAGTTCCTTACGCCTGAGCTCGTTCATCTTCTCGATACCGCCATTCCTCTCTATGTACTCATAATGGTCAGGACACTCGTAAATGTTACGATTAAGAAATTTCTTGAACTCTTCCGGGTCTTTTTGCACGCTTAACCACTCTTGCAGATGCTCCTCATCAGAGAAATACTCGTATGCCATGGTGCCTGGATATGCCCCGTAGCGCACCTCGCACACCGCATCAACGAGATAGAAAGGGATTCCGGTGCTCGTAGGGTCCCTGCGAATCTCATCGTTAGAAATCAACCGCTCG
>Ga0315273_10005590_pt1 | contig 15569 bp, 15 predicted proteins | sample YL17G02_0_MG_FD_205753 | JGI IMG/M metagenome (GOLD analysis project Ga0315273, IMG submission 205753) | Sediment microbial communities from Yellowstone Lake, YNP, Wyoming, USA - YL17G02_0 | ecosystem: Environmental > Aquatic > Freshwater > Lake > Sediment | place: USA: Wyoming | collected...
CGAAGAGCTATACGCGATCGGGAAAACCCGTGAACAGGTACTGGGTGAGTGCTTGGAGCGAGAGCCGCAGATGAGGCAGTTAGCTGAGAAACTCGTAGAGAACTTCCTCAACTTAAGCCATTGATAAACCTCATCAACTCATGCGTCCGATATGGATCCAGTCGGTGTTTCTAGGTTGAAGATAACTAAGATTGAGATAATGCCGGTCGACATACCGAAGAAGAAAGTGCTGACTCTCTCCCGCTACGGGAAGCTGGGGGAGGGGACTCCCTTCGAGTTTATTCTCACCCGCGTCCACACAGACGAGGGAGTTAATGGGGTTGGTGAATGCCCCCCACTACCCCCACTATCACCTGAGAACCAGGGAGTTGTTGCGGAGATGATCCGCCGCTGGATAGCACCAAACGTGCTTGGTATGGACCCATTCGATCTCGAAGGGATCTGGGAGAAGATGGACTACTGGGCCCCCACGTACCCAATGGCTAAAGCCGCTATCGATATGGCCCTCTGGGACATAATGGGGAGGAGCCTCAACGTCCCAGTCTATAAGCTCCTCGGCGGCGGCTCAAATCCTACAAAGATGCCGAACGTTGCCCTCATCGGGATCGACAGTCCCATAAAGGTGGTCTCAGAGGGTAAGCGACTTGTTAAGGAGGGGTACACTGGTATCCGTCTCAAGATCGGTCCGAAGAGGGATGTCAAGTGCGTAGAGGCTATGAGGGAGGCCATCGGGGAGGACATTACCCTCCGCGTTGACTGCAATCAGGGTTACACTGCCAATGATGCAATCAAGATGATCAGAGAAATCGAGCAGTTCGACGTAGAGCTGGTTGAGCAGCCGACCATCTGGTGGGACTTCGCATCTCTTGCGAAGGTCGCGGGGTCAGTCGACACGCCAATCATGCCCCACGAGTCGCTTTTCTCCATGGCCGACGTAAAGAATCTCATCGATATGGGAGCTGTCGGTGTCTTGGGGCTGAAGACCTATCGTCCAGCTGGAGGGATCACCAATGTTAAGAGGATCCTAGATATGGCCCGCATCATGAACATCTCTACGCTGATGCACGACGACCTCGAGATGGGGGTGAGCCTTTCTGCGGCATCACATATTATCGCGGGCTGCGGTAAGGCGATAACCCAGAAGTGTGAACTCTCCGGATTCCCCGAGTGGATAAACGAAGACGTCATCAAGGAGCCATTGAAGCTCGAGGGTGGATATATCGCGCCACCAAAGGGGCCGGGGCTAGGATTCGAGCTTAATGAGGCTATGATCAAGAAGTACACGACTGGGATTATAACCGTTGGCTAGGTGACGAGGGCGAAGCATTCGTCCCTATTTCATGAGGGATAACTCGAAGAAGGCCTTTCCAATGATTTATATTCTAATACTCATGCGCTGATCCTCTAGGAGTTCAACGACCGTATTGTCCCTGGAACCTTGTCCAAGAGTTCTGGTAGGCGGCACACTAATCGATGGTACGGGCCGCCAGCCAATCAAAGACAGCATCGTTTTGATGCAGGGCGACTACATCATAGCCGCTGGAAAGAATGGGAAGATCGAGGTCCCAAAGGGGGCTGAGGTCTACGATGTCACTGGCATGACTGTTGTGCCGGGGCTAATCGACAGCCACTGCCACTTCTATGACATGGGCATCTCGATGATCCGGGATATCCCGCTAAGAGACACCCCTAGCCTCGAAGCCGCCTTGGTTCGCCTCAAAGAGAAGGCGAAGGCGACGAAAAAGGGTGAGTGGATACTCGGTAAGGGCTGGGACGAGTCCAAGTGGCCTGGGAACAGGTACCCCACAAAGGAAGACCTCGACGCGGTCAGCAAGACCCACCCAATAATGGCTGTGCGTATCTGCGGTCACCTACTCACCTTAAACACGCTCGCCCTCGAGATAGCGGGTATCACAAGCAAGACACTCCAGCCTGATGGTGGTCAGGTGGACATGGGAGCCGACGGCGAACCGAACGGCGTACTCAGGGACTGCCGCCACCTCGTCGAGCCTTATATCCCACCGGTCACAGAGGAAACAGCGGTAGAAGGGATAAAGCTCGCTTCTGACTACGTCCTCAGCTTCGGATGCACGAGCATCGGCGATGCCGGCTTAGGAGCGGACGCCCTCAAGGCCTACCAAACGGCCCTCGCTAAGGGGTACTTAAAGATCCGTGCATACCTCTTCATCGACGAAACAATCCAAAAACAGAGCTACGATACTGGGATACGCACAGGGTTCGGCAACGACATGATCAAGTTCGGTCCCACGAAGCTCCTGATGGATGGGAGCCTCGGCGCTCGCACGGCGGCGCTATTCGAGCCCTACACCGATGAGCCCACGACAAAGGGTCTTCATATAATGCCTCCCGAAGTGCTCGATGAAAAGGCGAAGACTGCTCACAAGCATGGCAACCAGCTAGCTATCCACGCCATAGGTGACTATGCTATAGAGTGCGTAATCAACAGCATTCAGACGGCCCTAAAGGAGAAGCCACGAAAAGACCATCGACATCGTATAGAGCATTGCGAGATACTCACAGCTGGTCAGATAGAACGGATCAAGGAGCTGGGGATCATTCCAGGGATGCAGCCTAACTTCGTAGGTGAGTGGGCAGGACCGGGCAGCATGTACGAGCAGCGTCTCGGTGAAAAGAGGAATAGGCTCAACAATCCTTATAGGATCCTGCTGGACGAGGGAGTCACAATCGCCTTCGGTAGCGACGGGATGCCCTTCAATCCGATTTACGGCATTTGGAGCGCCGTAAATCACGGGATAAAGGATTCAAGGATAACCCTAGTTGAGGCCATCAAGTGCTATACGTTGAACGGTGCCTTCGCGAGCTTCGAGGAGGATCTTAAGGGGAGCGTAGAGTCGGGTAAGCACGCAGACGTTGCGGTTATTGATCGCGACCTAACCGAGATCAAGCCTGAGGACATCCGCAATAGCAAGGTCTATATGACTATAGTGAAGGGCAAAATCCTCTATCACAAGGGACATTAACCCCCTTTTTTTAAACGGGTAATTATTCCTGATCCGTGCGCGCGCGAATACTCTCAATAATCTTATCATCAGTCCCCCCTGATACTCAAACACTAACACGAGACCTAACCCTAAGTTTATAAATCAATCAACTGTCTCGATTGCTTCAAGACCGTTAATATAATCAGGATCTAATGCATGCTCTTTTGACCCTTTAATCATTAAACCCAAATATCTCTTTGTTGGCTTGAAAGGACCCTTTGGGTTAGTCGTCCTGTACGTCGCAGCCTTAACCGCCTTCCCTGACTCATCGACAACATAGATAGTCTGCCTAAAGTAGATCCCCTCAGGCACACCCTCAATAGAGTCAAGATGAAGGAGCTCCTCATCATTAACCTCATAGAGGACACCCCTAACCAGCTTAGCGGCTGCAGGCTCAATCCCGGTTACCCCCCCATAATAAGTTCGACTAAGAAAGTTAAACTGAACTTCCCAGTTCGGTAACATTGCATTACCCTTGTAGATTGCTTTTGGGCAATGCCTCTTCAGAGTTTCAGAATCTAGGAACGACCCATATGAGAAGTATAGCATGAATCCCATTCTGACATAATAGATTAAATAGTTTCTACTAAAAAGACGCAATCTCCCCCATCGCGCGTGCGATACGTTATTTCTTGTAGTGTTTTCGGGGCTATCTCAGTTTCTTGTATTGCTTTTCGCCAAGGATGTGGCGATGATACATCCAATTGGCGTGTTGTGGTGTAAGTCTGACCCTCATGTAGTCTCCATTTTCAATGGTCGTGTTGATTAGTTCCATGCCCATTGAGAGGTACCAGTCCCTAAGTCTTCTCCCCTTTTCATCAACCTCCTCGGTGTGGCAGTTGAAGTGGTTGTACCCGTTTTCGTAGCAGTAGATGTGGACAAGGGCAAATAAACTGCTCCCTATTCCCAATCCCTCGGCTACGCTCGCGAGCGTGTCCCCATAATAATCGTTCGGGTGATCAAGGTCCTCATAGCCGAAGAAGAAAGCTAGGGGCTCCCTTCTCTGCCTCACCATGATTAAGACGAAGCTACGTTTCTCACTCTTCGCCATGAGCTCCCATAGATTGTATTTGAGTTCGTCCCTGAACATTATGGACTCTATAATGATGATATCGTCGATCAGCTTCCTGTCGAGGGAGACGTGGACGCTTATCTTGACAGGTTCCCCAAGAAGGCTGCTCAGTCTTTCCTCTACCTTCCTGGAAGCCTCATCAAAAAAGGGCGGCTCTTCGCTCATCGAGGAGCTATTTGATGCCGTACCGCTTAAGACCTACCCCCACGACCTCGCGGATCATATCGTCGAAGCTCCAGCCACCCTTTAGCCACATGTAGGGGTAGAAGCTGAAGTCGTCGATGGAGACATCGCAGTCGATGCCGGGGAGTGGATTGATCTCTAGGAAGTAGAGTTCGCCGCGGCTGTTGTACCTGTAGTCAAGGCGTCCCCAGTCGTAGCATTGTAGAATCTTAACTATTTTTAGAGTCGTTTCCTCGATCTCTCTCTTCAGTTTAGCAGGGATCCTTGCGGGGCATATGTAGTTGGCGGATTTGTCGTAGATGGTTTTAGCCCTCTGGCCTAAAACCGTGCCGAGCTCAGGGTCGAACTTGCTGAAGTCCATCTCGAAAATTGGGAGGACTCGGGGCTTCTCGTTACCGAAGAAGTTACCGACGATGCCGACGCTGAACTCACGTCCGTCAATGAACTCCTCTGCGAGGATGCCTTGCTTATAGACCACAAGCATCTCTCTAAGTTTCCTTCGAAGCTGATTCTCATTGTAGACGACGTTGTCGATATTGATTCCCATGCTACTGCCCTCATGGCTTGGCTTGAGGATGAGTGGGTACCTTAATTTAGGGTCAATTGAGTCGTCCTCCGCGAAGAGAACGGTGAAGGGCGCGGTCTTGACACCGTGCCACTCCAGCACTTTCTTCGTCGTTGGCTTATCTAAACAAATGGAGGTCGACATAATACCCGCGCCAGTGTAAGGGATGCCAAGCATCTCGCAAAAGGCGGGGACCTGACTCTCCCTGCTCTCACCCCGAATACCCTCAGCTCTGTTAAGGACGAAGTCTGGCCTCTCCCTGCGGAGCGTCTCGAAGCAGGTCTCGTCAGCTTCTATGTGAAGGTATTCCCACCCCGCGGCCTCTATCGCGTGTTTCACGAGCTCGAGGGTATGCTCAGGCTCGTATTCTACCTGGAACTCGCCCTTATCGTGGCGAGTGTTACAACAAAACGCGATTCTCAGCTTCTTATCTATAGGGGACGTCCGAGAGGACCTCCTTATAGATGCTGAGGGTCTGATTCTTGATGTTCTCCGGCATCGTGATCGCCTCGTGGATGCCAAAAAAGGTCTTGTAGAGCTCGTCTTCGCGACCCTTCGCTTCTTCGAGGTACTTCTGCTCGAACTCTTGAACTAGGGGACTCTTGTCGCCGTTCTTCCAAGCAAGGTAAAAAGCGAAGAGTTGCTCGTCACGACCCTTACCTGTTAAGGCGTAGGTGTTGACATCGCTTCCTCCAAAGAGACTAAAGTACTCCTTACAGTCCTCCGTGAGCATATTCTTGTTGAGTCCAACCGTCTTGGGGTCAAAGCCACACGCCTTAATGAGTAGATACATCTTGCTGCAGACACTGCAGCTCATGCACCACCTTGTATCGCGACCGGCATCGGTTTCAACGAAGCAGCTCATGTGGTACTTGGCGACCTCTGGATATCTCTTGTAAAGAGTATAGACAACGGCGATGTCATTGAGGGGCTCGATGACACTCATCGTACGGACACCGCCGCCTGAGAGTAAACGCGTGATGACATCAATGCTCACTGTCCACTTATGGCTCTGGTCGAAAGCTGGATAGCAGACGAAGCCCTCCTTGTCGTAGTAGTATTCAGCACAGCTCTGCTCGTTACCGAAGAGGATATACTTAGCTTGGAACGTGTTGGCGATAGGTAGCAGCATCATCGCGTATTGTGTGTTCTGTAGACCCCAGCCTAACTCCGTTTTACCTACGCCAAGTCGAAGCCCATCACGTAGGTGACCGGTAGTGTGGATAATCTTGTTCAGCTTCACTTTGAACTCGTTCTCGAATTCCTTGGCAAGGACGTCCTTGTGCTTCTCCTCGTAGAGGAGAAGGGGCTCGACAACGTATGCTGCTTGGGGGTTGAGTCCAAGCTCGCGGCAGATTGCCCACGTGAGTAGGCTGTCCTTGCCAAAGCTGAGGGCTACGACGCTGCTGTCGTCCCTACTCGGCTGCTTGTAAGTGGGAAACTTGACGTTGTAGTCATTGAACTTGATCCTCAGGTTCATAAACTCCTTGAGGAGTTCCGATGTACTAGTCCCATCTACGTCTGCGCAGCTTGGTAGGTCCATTAATAGGTTCTGGAAGAACTGAGTTTCGAAGAAGGGGGCTGAAATATTATACCTTAACTCACTCTTCCGGAGGGTCAGGGGGAGGTGGACGGTCTCAGCGTAGACGAGGTTGTCGAAAAGCACATCCTTGGCTTCTTGGGGGTAATTCTTCCAGAAGCCATTGGGATACTTGACTACGTACCGCGACCCGCGGAGATTTATTTCATAACCCGTCTCAATCTGTCTCGCTTCAATAGAGAGGCTAGCCACTATACACATACCTACGTGGACTTTGTATCCAGAGTCGATAATCATTAATCCTACTTATTATTACTTACTCTTAGGTTAGAGTCAGATCTTGACAGCAATGTTGCAAGTTGAATTAATCGCCCATGGTATAGGCGACACGATATTTACACATTCCTGCAATCTCGAACAGTTGCTTGGATATAGCAATATTTACTTAAAATTTGAGGGAGGGAACCCAACAGGGACTATGAAGGATCGCGCAGCTTATGCGTGTTTAAGGCTTGCTAAGGAGAAGGGTTACAAGGAGTTGGTTATAGCCTCTTGTGGCAACTTCGGTGCCAGCTTCGTTGCTCTCTCGCGTTTCTTCGGAATCACTACTCACGTCTACATACCCGAGAAATACCACACCCCTAGAATAGCGGAGATGGAGAAGCAGAGCGGCGTGATACACCGCGCCCCCGGAACCTACGAGGAGGTCGTTGACTACTCTGCCGTCGAGGCGGGTGAGCGTGGATGGTATAACGCCAACCCTGGCACGCCGGAGAACAAGGCCGCCTCGTTCGAGGCCTATGCAACTATCGCCTACGAGATAGTCGACCGGATGGGGCGTGCTCCCGATGTCATAGCCGTCCCAACTAGCAACGGCACGACCCTCGCTGGGATCAATCAAGGCTTCCAGAGCCTAAAAAGGGAGGGAAAGACCCGTAAGGTTCCAGCGGTCATCGCTGCTAGCACGAGTGGTGGGAACCCCATAATCTCGAGCTTCCTATCGGGAAAAAGGAAGATTGAGGATCTGAAACTGGATGAGATTATTGAGACCGATATCAATGAGCCACTCGTCAGCTGGAAGAGTCTCGACGGGCAGGAAGCCCTTGAATCTCTGTGGGAGAGCAAAGGATGGGCCGCCAACGTCTCCGACGAGGAAATGCTACGTTTCTCAGACATCCTCCTTCATGAGGAAGGGCTCTCAGTCCTTCCTGCCTCCTGTGCGTCTCTTGCAGCACTTACATATTACATCAAGGAGAAGAGATTAAGGAAGGGACTGGATCTCGTTGCCTTTTTCACTGCGAGGAATATTTAACTCTCCTAGTCCAACCAACACTCTTATTCGCGCGCGCGACCTCATGCAGAGTGTCGACACCAAGCTCATGGGTGGCGACGAGGTTATCCTCAAGTCATTCGTCGTCGGAGGGTAAGCTATCCACTTTCTCTTGTATCCGGAACTCCTTATTCGGACTAGTTTTAAGTAACTATTTCCAGCTACTTCTAGATGTCCTCGGTCTTTAGAAGGCTTCACCCGCGGATCAGGGATGCCCTAACCGGTTTCGGTATTGTTGAGCCGACGCCGCCCCAGGAGAGGGTCATTCCCCCGATCTTAGCGGGAGAGAATGTCCTCCTCGTGGCGCCAACGGCGAGCGGGAAGACCGAGGCGGCGCTTCTCCCAGTCTTCGACACTTACCTCCGAGAAGGGGATCAGAGGGGGATAAACATCATCTATGTAACCCCTCTCCGAGCGCTCAACAGGGATATAGACAGGCGCATGATAGCGTGGGCGGATAACCTTGGCATCGACGTCCAAGTCCGCCACGGCGACACCACCCAGAAGCAGCGGCGAAGCCAACTCAGGAAGCCGCCCCAGATGCTCATCACAACCCCTGAGACCCTTCAGGCCATTCTTCCCACGAAGGATATGAGGAGGCACCTGACGTCAGTCAGATGGGTCATCGTCGATGAGATACACGACCTCGCAGCTTCGAAGCGGGGGGCTCAACTCACCGTCGGATTAGCTCGTCTCGAAAACATAACCTCGAAGCCTCTACAGAGGATTGGCCTCTCCGCCACCGTTGGCAACCCTGAGGCTATCGCTGCCTTCCTCGCCGGACCCCACCCCATCAAAGTCGTCGAGGTCATTGTCGACAAGAATTATCAATACGACATCGAGTACCCCGAACCCAGGAGGGAAGACTTTGATCTCGGCAGTGACCTCAACACGACACCTGTTGCTGCTTCCCGCCTCCGTGCCATCAGGGACCTCGTTAGGGCCCACAACTCCACACTTATCTTTGTCCAAGGCCGTGGTCAGGCGGAGAGCCTCTGTCATAAGCTCGGGCAACTGGACACCGGGATAGAGGTTCACCACGGTAGCCTGAGCCGGGAACAGCGCCACATAGTCGAGGACAAGTTCAAGGCCGGAGAGCTGAAAGCGATTGTCGCAACCTCAACACTTCAACTTGGCATCGACATTGGGAACGTCGATCTCACAATCCAGTACAATAGTCCCCGTCAGGTCTCCACTCTCATCCAGCGAGTTGGCCGAGCCGGCCACAAGCTCAGTAAGCTATCCCGAGGCGTCATCATAACCGCCTACGGGGAGGACGCCCTAGAGTCCATAGTAACCGCTAAGAAAGCAAAACACAACGAACTCGAACCCACTGAGACACACTTAAATCCCCTTGATGTCCTCGCCCACCAGATAACCGGTATAACTCTTGACAACGGCGAGGCCGACGCAGAAAAAATCTTTTCAATTATCCGCAGCGGCGCGAGTTGCTTTGGTACACTTGGGCGGAGCGACTTCGACGAAGTAGTCACCTTCCTAGACGCCATAAAAATAGTAAACAGGAGAGGAGATAAGCTGGAGAAGACAAAGAAGGGGCAGAGATACTACTTCGAGAACCTCGGCATGATCAACGATGAGAAGCGTTACCCATTCATAAACGTCGTCACTGACAAAGTCATCGGCACCGTTGGTGACGAATTCTGGACCCTCCGCGCCCGCATCGGCCTCAACGTAATCCTCCGTGGAAGAGTCTGGAAAATACTCCAGATAGACGAGGACGAAGGTCGCCTCTTCGTCCTTCCCAGCGACGATCACCTTGGGGCTCTCCCAGGATGGGATGGGGAACTCATCGGAGTCACCAAGAGCATTACCGAGGAGGTCGGAGACCTCAGGAAGCGGATAGCCGAGAGGATCAAGGAGATGGGGCTGGATAGGGCCGTCGAGGAACTATCAGCGGAGCTCGGTGTCCCAATCGCGACTATTGCCATCGTAGCGAATGAGGTCAACGCTCAGCTTTCCAATGGCTTTCCCATTCCCACCAAGGATCTCATACTCGTCGAGTCCTACGAACGCTACATCATTATTCACACCTCATACGGGAGCAAGGTCAACACAACACTCGGCTGCGTCCTCGACGCCATCCTGAGCGAGAAGGACTTGATACTCGGTTGGTGGAGCGACGCCTACCGAATCCTTCTCGAGACGCCGCAGACTATCAATAGGTACGACGCCGACGACATCATTAACGCTCTAAGGTCAATTAGGTCGGAGGACGCGGAGAAGCGCCTCACCGAGTACATGGAATCGAGGTTCCCCTACGCCTACAATATGAAGTTCATCGCAGAGCGCTTCGGCGCAATCTCCCGCGGTAAGACTTACAGCGCCGACGCCCTGCAAAGGCTCTATCGTCGATATAGGAATAGTCCAATCTACAAGGAGGCGCTCCGAGAGGTCTACAAGGAGAAGCTCGACCTCCTATCCTTGAAGGGGATTGCTGAAGGGGTAAACTCTGGGCACGTCCAAATACAATACATTCAGGCGAAGGAGCCGAGCCCCCTTGCCCGTCACATCCTCGAAGTTTATGCCGACTTCGAGGAGCTCATGGACTCAAGCATAACGGTCTCAGACCAACTAGAATACATGCAAAAGAGCGTCTACGCTCGTGAGGTTAAACTGAGCTGCATGAACTGTAACGAGTGGCATACAGAGGCACGTATCAGAGATATTTCCGAGCGTCCCACCTGCCCACACTGCAGTTCCGGTCTACTCGCCGTACTTCGTCGCAGCGAGGATCCCTCCCACTTCCAGACCCTCCTAAACCACATGAAAAAAGGAGAACAAATCCTGCCAGAGGAAGTCGACATAGTCACAAACGGGCGCAAAACCGCAGATATGGTTCTCAGCTACGGAAGGAAGGCACTTGAAGCCTTGGCTGTCCACGGCGTCGGCCCGGTCACTGCCTACCAGATCCTCAGCCGAATGCACACAACAGACAAAGACTTCTACTCAGACCTATTAAAAGCGAAGATCCAGTACATGCGCACTCGGCAGTACTGGGATGATAAGAAGCATAAGGTGAAGTAGACCTACTCGTCATCCTTCAGGTACTTTTCCTCATCCCCCGCCTCGAGGGCGAAATTCATGTGTGCCATGCTCGCTCCTGCGTTCAGTGCGGCGGCGACTGCGATGACCTCAGCGAGCTCCTCCTTCGTGGCGCCGGCGGCCATCGCCCTCTTTGCATGGGCTTCGATGCAGTACGGGCACCTAGTGATGTAGGTGGCCGCGACGGCGCAAAGCTCCTTCGTCTTCACGTCGAGCTTACCAGGCTCGAAGACTTTCTCGTCGAAGGCACCGAATGCCTTCAGGACCTTCTGGTTGAAGTATTTTGAGACTTTTCTGTTCCTCTTCTTAGCGTAGTAGTATGACATAAGCTACGGTCTCCGCCACACTGTATACAAGCATTATGGTGTCATCATAGGTGCATTATGTCGGCGAGGGCCTCGATGCTCTTACCTACACCATCGCCCATGTGCTCAGGGTTGAGCTCCGATAAACGCTCCTGAAAGGAGTCATCGCCGAGCATCTCCTCGGCAAGGAGCAGAATTCTATCCCTGTCTATGCTCCTCTGGTGTATCGCGTAGGCGACACCATACTCTTGGGCGCGCCGAGCGTTGCCGTACTGCTCCGGGTGATTCGGCACCGGGATGATTATCGAGCGCTTACCATAACAGATGCTCTGCATCATGGTTTCGTGACCGCCGCGCGAGACGACGAGGTCACATGCATTGAGAAGGTCGAACCTGTCCTTCACCCAGCCCACCTCGATGAGTGATCCCCTCCTGACTGGTCTCGAGTTGCCTGTGGGATTCCCTAACGACATAACGACTTGGTACTCGTTGGGGAATGACTCGAAGATGGGGGTGAGCAGCTTTAGAAGGGGCATCCTTTCAGCATATGGACCGCTTATCCCGGCGTAGATCAGCTTCTGATCCTCCGCGACGCCGAGCTCCGCCCTCACCTCCGTACATTTCTTTGCCTCCTCCGGTTTCTTCTGGAGGATAGCGCCTATGAGCTCTACCTTGTCCTGGTAGGGGCTTGGGATGCGGAGACAGTCTATACTGAGTGTGTTCGGCGCGGGGAAATCGGGTATCAGGATCTTATCCGCATAGCCCCACCCCCTTCCTATGAGGGTCATTATTACACCATCCACTACCCTTGATAGCATGAACATGTCCTTTTGTATCGGGATGAGAGGGGTGAACTGGTTGAGGATGAGGAGGGTAGGTAAGCCAAGCAGCTTCGCTGCGAATATCGAGGAAAGACGAGAATCGGAGATAACGGCATCGGTCTCGAACGCCTTCATGTACCGGATCTCGGCGTTTACCTGCCTCATGAAGGTGGGGAACGCCTTGACGCCTTGGTTGATGGAGGACATCCTGAGGTCGATTCTCCCCGAAGAGTCATTGGACATAGAAATGGGGGGAACAGCGACGACTCTAAAGCCCTGCTTCTCAACATAGTCGAAACCCTCCAGGTATGTTGAGAACAGTATCTCTGCGCCGTGTCTCCTAAGTTCGTTGGCGATGGGAACGCTCCGGCTGGCGTGACCGAGCCCTATCCCGCAGGGGCTGAAGTATATCCGTGCGCCACCGAAGCCCTCCATCTGGACCAACCCTAACCCTAGATCTCTTCTCTCTCGACCTTGCCACCGGGCGTCATCTCCATGAAAATGATGGCTTGGAATCTGGAGACCTCAGTACCGGGGAGGAACCATGCGTCGGGAGGTAGCCCTGCCTTAATACAGGTCTGGGAGAGGAACTCCTCCGAGTCCCAGCCCCACTCCGTCGCCACCTGCGGGAGTAGCAAACCGCTCCTGCTGCCACGCTTTACTATGAGACCGTCAACGCCAACCCTGACTATTGACGGATACTGCTCCGGCTTCATCGCCTTAATCGACTCGGGTGGAGTCAAGACACTTACTTCGACAACTATCTTTTTTAACTCACTCTCGTCGAGCCTGGGGAACCGGGGATCCTCGAATGCAGCTGCGCGGGCGACATCGTTCACCGCCTCGACTAGTGACTTTATGGGATAAGGGTAGCCGATACAACCCCTGAGCTGCTTCTCCCCGCTCCTAAGGCTGTTCAGGGTGACGAAAACACCACAGACCTCGCGGATTTTCGGAGGCGCATCGACGAGGCTGACCTTTGCCTTGGTAAAGCTTGATTCGATTGTCCTCCTAGCAAGTTGAACCAGGTAAGTTCCCTCGTCAATCGTCAGGTCGAAGATCATATGGGCCTCTCTCTTTCAACAATCGGGTGCTCAGCGCGTTTTAAAGCCTGCCGGAGGCTAAGCCCCACCCTTCCCGACGCTGTTAAGCGTTTTTATGATCTTTGGCCAGTGGCTGCCATGCCAGTAAATACTCCCGCATCTCGAGCAGACCCAGAAATCATCGATGATTTTGAAGGTACCCTCCGGGACCCTGTCAACGACTTCCTGTTTGGCGATCTTTTCTACCGTGTGATTGCACTTCGGACACCTTGTCTGGGCTGGGTCGAATGTGAGTCCTAATTCAACTGATAGCTGGCTGAGTGCCTCCTCGTCTCCCTCTTTGATGAATATTGCATCGACTCCTCGTTTGCGCGCCCTATTAACGAGTACCTCGTCGCGTGTCAGCAGAATCCGATCATCTTTCACCGCTTCCTCGATGAGGTCGTCGTCCCATGTGTCCTTCCTATATTCAGTGTCGAATCCCCCTATCCTCAGCCAACGGGACAAGGAGCCCAACATGCCATCTAGTAGAAAGCGTGGCATCATGTCTGAATAAGAAGGGATTGTGGAGGCTTATTCCTCCTTCTCCTCAGCGCGGCAGTCCTCGCAGAGGAATTCACCATCGACGGCGCGGAGGTTGGTGGAGTATATCTCGCAGTGGTCGCAGTAGCCGACGGTGGAGGGGCTGAATGCATTAGAGCTACCGTTGATCTTGGAGTTCTCCCTCATTATCTCCATAATCGTTGGGATGATCCTGATTATGTCCTTGTGGCTGATTATGCCGACGAGTTGTCCCTTGTATGTGATGCCGAGGCGCCTGATGTTGAGCTTATCCATCATCCTCATTGCATCGACTATGGGTGTCTCCGCCTTCACGACCCTGAGAGGACTCGACATGACTTCACTGGCGCTTACTCCATGGGCCGATTTTCCGGCGGCAACGACCCTGAGTACTATGTCACGCTCTGTTACTATGCCAACAGGCTGACCTTCTGAGTTATTGATTACGATAGCCCCGAGCTTCTGCTCCCGCATCAGCTTAGCGATCTCGGTGATGTTGCTACCCTCTTCGACGGCGATGACGGGGCTAGACATCGCCTCCCTTACCATCATCTTCGGTTCCAATTCAAGGCTCATAGCCCCAATGTCTCCGAATTGACAACGGATTCAGGGTATAAAAAGGGTATGAAGCAGTAACATATATTTATTATTGAATCCTAATCTGTCAGCAGGCTCATGACACCGCAGTGGTCACACACAATAACCATGCTCGTCAAAGTCTTATCGGCAGAGACACCGATCCACCTACTACAATGACTGCACTTTACCAACACCCCATTACCCGCGGATACTGAGGTCTTAGTCTCACCCACCTTCTTGATGCCCGTCAGTATAGTGGGGCGTTTAAGGCCAAGTCTTGACGCCATGAGCCGTATGGAATTTGGGCTCCTACTGGGCAATAGGTCGAGGAGGTCGGGGAAGGAAGCCGAGCTGGGGTAAAGGCTTCTCAGCGTGTCCACTTCCTCTTCGGTCCAGCTTCGCGGCCGCATCAATATTATCATCTACATCTAGGGTGTTGTCGTAGTGCGGAGTGATGTCCTGCAATTCAGGTCAGGTCCGATCATGGCCTCCAGTTGTCCGGAGTCAATCGGCCTCCTCGCGCGCGCCGTCCTTGTCCTCCTTCAACACTCACATGGTTAAGGTCGGACTCCTCCAGGTCTTCCCGGCTCCCCGCCTTACGCGCTTAGAGCACCCCCTACTCTATATGATGGTTTTGTTGCAAGGATGCTTCATTGCAATCTTGGGAGTGGTGTAAATTTTATCCCCTGTTTGTCACATCGGAGTAAATAATGTCGCTTGTCTTGAGACTAAGAGAGATTTATCCTCGACGGTGAAATCGATCGGGCAACAAATCGGGATATTAACTAATACAAATAAAAGATGTCAGTATATAAGGAAGCATAACATGCTTTCCGAAAGGTTTTAGTGGAAATCCTTGGATTGGGATAGGTGACTCCTTTGGAAATCCGATATCTGAGTAAGCCTGAATTGGACCATCCCGATATGATCGCTGCGTGGCCGGGGATGGGCTACATCGCCAAGATCTCCGCTGACTACCTACGGAGGCGTCTCAACGCTAAGATCTTCGCTGAGGTGACGTATTACCATAATATGCTCGTATATAACGACGGACTAGGGAGTCTTTCGCCTATTAAGCATAGGTTCTATACCGCTCCAGGGAAGAACCTCGTCATCTGCGTTGGCGAGGCCCAGCCCTCCATACCTGAGGAGTCGATAAAGCTCGCCGAGGACGTTGTCGATTTAGCCGTAAATCTTGGCGTGCGAAGGATGTGGACAATGGCCGCTTACCCGACGGAGTACACTGAGGAGCCGCAAGTCTATGGTGTCTACACGAGCGAGGAGATGAGGGAGCTTCTTGAGGCGCAGGGAATAAAGATAGTGAAGGAGGAGGGTGTGGTGAACGGCTTGAATGGTGTTGTTATTGGCGTTGCTAAGGCCCGAGGGATACCGGGAGCCTGCCTGATGGGAGATATCAAGTACGCGAACGTCCCTCAGCATCTCTCCTCGCGGGCTGTACTCATTAAGCTCGCCTCAATCCTCGG
>Ga0315273_10005591_pt1 | contig 15567 bp, 8 predicted proteins | sample YL17G02_0_MG_FD_205753 | JGI IMG/M metagenome (GOLD analysis project Ga0315273, IMG submission 205753) | Sediment microbial communities from Yellowstone Lake, YNP, Wyoming, USA - YL17G02_0 | ecosystem: Environmental > Aquatic > Freshwater > Lake > Sediment | place: USA: Wyoming | collected...
CCTAACATTAATGGAATACAATGCTTTAATGGTTCTGAATGGGTTGGTTGCAGTAATATCTTGTTCAACACTAACTTGTCTGTCAGGGTTAATTGCACTGATCCTGATGGTAGTGATGATTTGAGGAATGCAACATTCTCACTATATAATATAGAAGATAGCAAGTATTTGTTCAGTGTCTCTAATGCTTCAGAAATACAGGATGATTGGTGGATTTATCATTCTAACAGTTTGATTGAAGATTCTGGTGTGATGAACTTGACTGTTTCATGCATTGATTCTGTTGCGCAGACAGATTCTAACTTTATTAACTGGTCTATAACTTGGGGTTCAGTGCAGTCTTCAATTGTTAATCCAGTTGTTGACTTAAACAAGGTTGTTGGTGAATTGTTCAATGTGACTGCTCAGTATGATTGTGTTGGTGGAGAATGCGGATTCTTAGCTGCTAACTTGACTATTAATGGTTCACAATTGTCAATTGTTGCTGGAACAACTCCATTCTATTCTTTGAGTAGTAATCCTCAATCTGTTGCTTGCCTTGATGATATGATTGTTGGTGATTCTTGCAACATCACTTGGTTAGTAAACACTACTGGTTATCATAGAACTGTATGGAGCTTTGCTGGTCTTGGTTATTCAACTAATTATACTGTTCAGGTCAGTGTTTCTTCATTTGATGATTTGATTGTTACAATACTGAACACTGCTCCAACAATGCCTTCATTATTGTCTCCAAATGATTATTATAATACTACTGATACTACTCCAAGTTTTGACTGGAATGATTCTTTTGATATTGATAATGATTCAGTAACTTATTATCTTGAGTTAAGTAATTTCTCTTCATTTGCTGTGTTGGAGAGAAACGTAAATGTCAACAGTTCTGATTACACGTTGCAGGACTTTGAGAACTTGTCTGATAACAGTTATTATTGGAGAGTTATGGCTTGTGATGCTAGTGTTTGTGTTTACTCAACTGAGAATAGGTCTTTAATGATTGACACTACTGCTCCATCAACTACTATTAATTTCACCAACTCTTCATGGCAGGCTTCAGATATTATTTTCAGCTTGTCTTGCTCTGACAACCTTGTTGGTTGTGATTCAACTTATTACTGCAATGATTCAAGTGACACTTGTGATCCTTGGTCTGGAACATTGTACACTTCACCCGTAACTCATTCTACTGAAGGTGTTATGTATGTGAGGTTTGCAAGCAATGATTCTTTGGGTAACTCAAATGGTGCTGTTTCACAGATTTTGATGCTTGACAAGACTGCTCCTGCTGCTTCATCATTGTCAGCATTGCCTGCTTGGACTACTATCAGCAATGTTAGCTTGAACTGGACTGATGCTGTAGAGCCTTACTCTTATATTGACCATTATGAATTGTGGAGAAATTCATCCTCGCCTTTAAGGTCTGATGAGTCTTGGTCTTTGTTGCAGTATTTGAGCAATTCAACTGTTTCATTCATTGACTCAAATGTGTCTTCAAACACTTCTTACAACTATTTCATAAGAGCTTATGATGTTGCTGGTTATTATTCAAACTCTAACATTGAGACAGTGACGGTTGACACAGATGCTCCTGTTATTTCAATTACTTTCCCTGCTGACTATCAGTTGTTTAATGTTTCTTCAATTAATATAACAGCTAGCTTTGCTGATACTTACTTGGTGAATTGCAACTTGACTGATAACAGTTATGCTCCTATAGAAATGATTGGTGCTAATCTTTCTTCAGGAATCGCTTCTTATTTGTTATCTCCTGTTGAAGGCTATCACAACTTGACTGTTGCTTGCTGGGATGAGGCTTTCAATCCAGTTTCAGATTCAGTTGTTGATGTCTTGATTGATCCTAACTCTCCTAGTGTTGCTAACTTGAGAATTTTCAATTATTCAGGTGTTGGTGGTTTCAACAATAATGGCACTTTCTTTGATGGCAGCAAGGGGTATTATGATCAGGGTGATGATAATTTGTTTGGAATAGTTGTTGATGTTTCTGACTCTGGTTCTGCTCTTGACAGGTGTGATTGGTCTTGGGTTTCAACTGGTGGAGAAGTGTATAATGATGTTACTGTTGAGATTGGCACTGATGGATTAATAGAAGATGTTTCTGCTGGCGCTGGCTTGTCTGATGATAATGATGGTAACATAACAATTATGGTTACTTGTTATGATTTGGTTAACAACTCTAATTATACAACTTTAGATATTGCATTCGATAACTCTGCTCCTTCAAGCACTTCATTGTTGTTAGTTCCAGATATTGATTCTAATAGTGATGGCATTGATCCTTTAGTTGGTTATTATGATAGCACTTTAGTTAATGTTTCTGTTGCTACTGTTCCTGTAGATTCTGGTGCTGGCTTGCCTGTTGACTTGTTTGCTTACTGGGAAGATGTTGAAGCTCAGACTGCTTGGACTTTGAATGATTCTTGGATTTCAGACACTACTAATAATACAAATTCAACATTGTATGTTGTTACAAGAGATAATGTTGGTAATGAGATAAATAATTCTGTTAACGTGACTGTTGATACTATTGTTCCTTCAATCCCTAGTGTTACAATCACCCCCATTTACACTAACAGCTCAACTATTGATTTCAGTTGGAGTGGAGCTAATGATTTGTATCCTAGATTGTTCATGGTTAATAGTTCTGAGAATAGTTCTTGGGTTGAGACAACTATTTTATCACACACATTCTTGGCTGTTTCAGAGGGATTGTTCACTGTTTCAGTGTTCATGGTAGATATGGCTGGTAATAAAGGAATTATTGGTGCTGATTCAGTAATTATTGACTTATCTAATCCTACTTCTTCTTCATTGTCAGCATTGCCTGTTTGGTCTACAGATGGTAATGTTACTCTGAACTGGAGTGCTGCTTCAGATGTTTATTCATACATTGATTATTATGAGGTTTGGAGAAACTCGTCTTCTCCTTTGAGAGCTGATGAGAACTGGTCTAACGTGTCTGGTATTCTTACTAACACTACTTTGTCTTTCATAGACACTGGTTTGTTTTCTAATACATCTTACAACTATTTCATCAGGGCTGTTGATGTTGTTGGTTGGTTTAATGATTCAAATATTGAGACAGAATCTGTAGATACAGACAATCCTGGCGTGCTGATCCAGTCTCCTGCTAATGGTGAGATAATTAAGTCTAGTGATGTGAATGTTACTGCTGATTTCGCTAACACTTACAATGTTAACTGTAATGTGTCTTATAATGGAACTTTTGTTGAGATGCTTGATGACAATGTTGTTAATGGTACTGCTTACTATTATTTCACTGGTTTGGTTGATGGTTTCTACAACTTCACTGTCAAGTGTTGGGATTTGGCTGGTAATAACCAATCAGATACTGCCACTAATGTCAGGTTGACCACTCAGTATCCTAAGGTTGAGAACTTGAGCATTGAGTTCTTCAATGGCACTGGTGGAGTCAATGATAATGGCTCTTATTATGATGGTTCTAAGACTTGGTATGATCAGGGTGATGATGGGGCGTTCGGCTTCACTGTTGATGTTTATGATGTTGTCGGATTTGATAGTTGCAGCTGGTCTTGGAACTCTAGTGCTGGAGAATATTATTTCGACTCTAACTCAAGTGTTGTCAATGGTGAATTTGTGATAAGTGATGTTTCTGCTACTGCAGGTTTGAGTGATGACAATGATGGAATCGTGAACTTGTCTTTCACTTGCTTGAATCTTGGTAATCTTTCAGAGACTGTTTCATTATTGCTTGGCTTGGACAACATTGCTCCTACTAATTTCAACATTGTGTTGTTGAATGATACTGATTCTGGTAGTGATGGATTTGATCCTTTGGTGGGTTATTATGATAATAACATGGTTTATGTTAATGTCACCACTATCCCTGTTGATTCTGGTGCTGGTTTGTCTGCTGACAGGTTTGATTATGAGGAAGATAATCTTGGTTATGGTGGTTGGACTGATGATTACCAATGGGTTTCTAATATTTCAGAGAATGATCAGTCAACATTGTATGTTAAGGTCAGGGATCGTGTTGGTAATGAAGTGAATAAGTCTGTTAACGTGACTGTTGACACAACTTATCCATCTGCTGATAATATTACCAGAACTCCTGATCCAATCTATAATGATATGACTGTGTTCTTGAACTCTTCATGGTTTGATAATACTTATCTAAGGTTTGTGCGCTTTGCTCACAATGCTGATAATGGTTTGTGGCAGAACATCACTGCTGCTAATATCAGCAATAATTATTATGCTGTAATATTCAGTTCTGACTTGCAGAATCAGAAGGTTGTTTTCTGGACTACTCTTGCTTTGGATGCTGCTGGAAACTTGAACAGTTCTATTGAAGTCTTCAACTTTACTGTGCAGAATCGTGCTCCTGTCTCATCAATTATTCCTGATTTGAGTTGGCCTGAGGACACTGTTAGTTCATCACTTGATTTGTCTTCTTATTATTCAGATATTGATGGTGATGATCTGAATTGGTCTTCAACAGTTCCTTCAAACGTTGTTGTTTCAATTGATAACAATACTGGAATTGTTTCATTAACTCCTGCTGCTAACTTTACAGGAATAAGGACTATAACTTTCACTGGTGTTGATCCTTATGGTGGATTTAATATTTCAAATGTTGTTACTTTGAATGTGACTCCAGTTAATGATGTTCCTAACATAATATCTTCAATCCCTGACATGAAATGGTCTGAGGACATAATAAATAATAGTTTGAACTTGTCTCAGTACTTCGCAGACATTGATGGTGATGATATAAATTACACTTCAACATCTCCTGCTAATATTGTTGTTTCAATTGATAACAATACTGGAATTGTTTCTTTGACTCCTTCTGCTAACTGGTCTGGTGTTGATTATATTATCTTCACTGCTTTGGATCCTTCTGGTTTGAGTGCAGTTTCAAATAATATTACTTTGAATGTGACTCCAGTAAATGATGCTCCAGTATTCTCTGGCGTTATTGCTAACCAGTCTTGGGATGAGGACACTTCAAAGGCTATTGATTTGAAGAATTACTTCTCTGATATTGAGAATGACAGCTTGACTTATTATTCTGTTGGTACTTCAAACATTGCTGTCTCTTTCAGTAGTGGAATCGCTACATTGACTCCTACTGCTGACTGGTTTGGTGTTGAGAATGTTGTTTTCATTGTTAGTGATTCAGAATTTAATGTCAGCTCTAATAATCTGACTTTGACTGTTGTTGATGTTCCAGAGTCTGTTCCTCCTTCTGGTGGTGGCGGTGGTGGCGGAGCTGGTGGGGAGAAGAATATTGATTTAGAATTCAATTATTCATTGAGCAGTATTATTTACAGGGTTGATGTTGAAGTTCCTTCAAGGTATAGTAAGTTGTACATTGATGTTTCAAAGCTTCCTTCATTGCCTGTTGGTCCTCCTTTGAAGTCTGGAGAAGATGTTTATGCTTATTTAGATGTTAAGTTTGGTGACCATTATGAATTGTCTGATTCTGAATTAAAGAAGTTAGTTTTGTTCTTTGCTGTTAAGAAGTCTTGGTTGAAAGATTATGTTGTTGATTCTGTGACTTTGCACAGGTATCACAATTCTGTTTGGGAGAATGTTCCTGCAAAGATTGTTGATGAGGATGACGAATATTATTATTTCAGCGCTAAGCCTGCTGGCTTATCATATTTCACGATTACTGCTGAGAAATTGAAGGTTAAGGAGGTTGTTGTTGTTGCTAATGTTTCTGCTAATGTGACTGTTCCAGAAGTTCCTCCAGTGACTGAAGTGCCTAGTAAGAATGTTACAGGTATTCCAACTACTGTTCTTGGAGAGTTTGGTTTGATTGAGTTGTTGTCTTTGATTGCTGCTCTTGTTATCTTGTTTGTTTTCAATGTCTTGCTTGCTAAGAAGTGGTTGTCTGAGCGTGAGGAGCGTTTGAAGAGGAAGGATAAGAAGTTGAGGCAGAAAGAGGATGAGATGCTTGAGGAGATTAGGTTGAAAGCTAGGAAGGCTGCTGAGAGGAAACAGAAATTGTTGAGATTATTGCATTCTATTGGCTTGTACAGGACTGTTGAGGAAAAGGCTGCTTTGAGAAGAGCTGTTATAGAGAAGGAGAGGAAGAAGTTGTTAGAGCAGCGCAAGAATCATGAGGAGTCTTTGATGTTCAGAAGAGAGAGGGATAGGAAGCGCAAGTTGGAGCAGCGTCATAATATGATTGCTGAGATCAAGAAGCAGGAAGAGGAAGAGAGAAAGGTTAGGGAGGAGGAATCAGCTAGAGGATTTGAGAAGCACAAGTTAGAGCTTGAAAGTTTGCGTGCTGAGAAAGATCAGCGCAGAAAAGAGCTTGAACTGTTGAAGAAGAAGCAGGAGGAAGAGAAAGCTAGTGAGTTGGAGAGAAGGAAGCGTGGTGAGGAACAGTTCAGGAACAGGCTTGAGATTTTTAAGGAAAAGCAGAAGTTGTTGAAGGAGAATAAGAAGCACGAGGAAATTTTGAAGCAGAAGAAGAAAGAGAAGAGTGCTAAATTCAGGAGTGGTGTAAGGTCTGCTTTGCGTTCTGTTGGATTGTACAAGTCTGAGAGGGAAAAGGATGATTTGAGGAGGAAGAAGGTTTACGAGAATATCAGGAGTGAAGCTTTGGCTAACATGAAGAAGAAGAGGAAAGAAGAGAAGATTGTTGTGCAAAAAAAGAAGTTTGTCGAGAATAAGCAGAAGTTTGCTGGTTTGTTAAAGGGTTTGTTTGGTAAGAAGAAGATTGAGGATAAGGGTATGGAGTTTAAGCCTTTTGTTAAGAAAGAGAAAATTGTTGTTCCTAAGAAGGTTTTGTCTAAGGATTCATTTTCACGTTTGTTAAAAGAGCAGGAGAATGCTATTAAGAAACAGAACGATAATCTGAGCAAGTCTGAGAAGTTGAGATTAGAGCTTGATTCTGTTCAGAAAAAGTTGGAGAGGATGAAGAAATAATGGTTAGGAGTGTTCAGATCAGGATTAGTGTAAGTCCGCAGATAAATGATATACTGGACAGGGTTGCTAAGAAGCTTGGTAAGAATAAGAGTATGTTGGCTAGAGAGTTGATGGAGCAGAAAATGTATGATTTAGAATTGATCCAAAGAGGATTAAAGGATTTGGAGTTTTGAAAATGAGAGCAAAAAATATTCATGAGAAGTTGGATGGGACTTTTGCTGTAAGCAAAATCCTGAAAAATTTGTTAGAACAAATTTTTGGGATGCCAAAAATGAATTCATTTTTGTGCATGTCGCATTATTTTGGTCAAACTTTTGTAAAAAGTTTGAAGGATTTGGAGTTTTGAAAATGGTTAGGAGTGTTCAGATCAGGATTAGTGTAAGTCCGCAAGTGAATGAGATACTTGATAAAGTAGCTGGCAAGCTGGGTAAGAATAAGAGTATGCTTGCTCGTGAGTTGATGGAGCAGAAGCTTTACGATCTTGAACTGATACAGAGAGGATTGAAAGATCTGGATTTGTGATTGTGTTTATCCTTATAATATAGTGGGGGTGTGCGGTTTTACATAATAAGATATAATATTATTTTTGTAATACTTTAGTTTACATAATTAATTAAAAGTAGTGTTTATATACTAAAATAATATGGTTTAAGATAATATTTTGTATTACATAGTTAATAAAAAGTATTATGTTATGCTAAATTAATAGTTTATTATTACAAACATATTTATTATTTTACATATATTTATTTTTTGTTTGTTTTTATTGTAAAACCTATTTCTACAAAGGTAGTTAAAAAATAGAAAGCTTTATATATTGTTTTTGTTTTTGTAGTACTTTATAGGAGTTTATGGTTGACTCGAATGTTGATAAAGAGGGTAAGTTGGATGATATCGAGTTAGTTTTGTCTTTGCTTTCTAAGGATGATCTTGTTCGTTTGCAGTCTAGAATTATTGATGTTTTGGGTAAAAGGTTTGGTTTGGGTGCTGCTGATGTTTTGCAGTTAAGGCCTGGTGGCGAGTTTAATATTTTTGTTCCTGTGACTGTTTTTTCTACAGTACTTAGTCCTTCTGAGGCTTTGGTGAAGTTTTTGAAGGATGAGTTCAATCTTGGTTTTTCTGTCATTGCTGATCTTCTTAATAAGGATGCTAGTAGTGTGTGGTCTAGTTTTCAGCGTGCTAATTCTAAGGTTGGTCAAGGTTTTAAGTTTGGTTCTTCTAAATTGTTGGTTCCTGTTAATGCTTTCAAAATTTTTGGTTTGAGTGTTTTAGAATGTTTGGTTCTTCATCTTGTTGATGTTAAGCGTTTGAAGATTGCTGAGCTTTCTGATGTTTTGAAGAAGGATAAGAGCACTTTGTGGACTGCTTACAATCGTGCTAAGAAAAAATTGGAGGCTGCGAAGAGATGATTTCAGACAAGTTATTGTGGTCGAAGAAAGAGGTTATGATTTTTAGTACAAAAAATACCAAAAAAGTGGTAAAGTATTTAAATAAAAAAGAAAAAGTACCAAAAAAATGGTAAAAATTGAGACATTAATTGATGAGGGGAAGCTGTCAAGGATTAACGAGTTAGAGTTAGATAGGTATGTTAATTTTTTCTCTAGCTCTTACAAGAATAATTTGGATCATTGCAAGTTCGTCTTGGGAAGTTTTCCTAGGTGGTCTATCATTTCAGGTTATTATGCTATGCATGATATTACTAAATTGTTGTTGGCTAAGCAGTTCAGGTTGAAGGTTGATTTTGAGGTTCATGCTACTACAATTAAGGTTTTGTCTTCGCTTGTGAAGAGTAAGGAGATTGTTTTGTTGATAAAGAGGGGTTATGATGAGTTCATTAGTTTGGCTAATGACTTGGCTGAGGCTAAGAAGGAGCGTGTTAAGGTTCAATATTATACAGGCACTAAGTTTTTGGAAGAAGAGTACAAGCGTAGGGCTGCTGATTTTTTGGATGAAGTGGTTAATCCATATCTTAAGAAAATGTCTGTTTTGTTAAGGGGTTTGGAAGAATGATTAGTCAATTGTTCAGTCAGGATTGTTTTAAGGTTTTGTCGTTGTTTTCCTTATCTCCTGGCTCTAGGTTTAATAGGGATGAGATTAAGGCTAAGGTTTTGCTTAATAATGTTCCTTTAGATGCTGCTCTTGCTCGGCTTTTGTCGTCTGGTGTTTTGGTTAGGGTTGGGAACTTTTATTCTTTGAATTTTGAGAGTGATTTTGCTAAGGTGTTGGTTGATTTGTGCAGGAAGCAGCACAAGTTGTTGAAAGAGTTGCCTTTAGTTGTTTATTATTTATTGTTGGATTTTGTTTCAGCTTTGTCTTCGGTTAAGGGTGTTGAGGTTTTGCTTTTCGGTTCTTATTCGAAGCTTGTTTTTACTGAAAAGTCTGATATTGATTTGGCTGTGCTTACTATTAAGCGTGTTGACAAGGTTTTTTTTAATGGTCTGGTTTTGAAGTTAGAGAAAGTTTATGGCAAGAATGTTGAGGTTCATTTTTTTGATAAGAGGTCTTTCTTGAAGAGCAAGAAAGATCCTTTGGTAAAAGATATTTTGAAGAATGGTATTAGATTGTTTTAAAGGAGGAAAATAAAATGAGAGAGGTTAAAGCAAGGGTTGGAAACACAAAAAGTTTTTTTGGTGTTTTGAAAAGTAAACATTTGTTTGCTTTGGTGTTTGCATCCATGCTTGTTGTCTTGCTTAGCGTGAGCTCTCTTGCTGCTTTGATTTCTGATCAGGCTGCTGATGTTATGTTGAATGGTGTAATCGTTTCTAGTGCTTCTTTGACTGTTTTCATCTATGATGTTCCTGTGGGTGGTAGTGCTGTTTACCAAGAAACTTTTGTTGGTGCTGTGAGTGTTGGTAGTTGGGATGTGACTCTTGGTGAGTCTGTTCCTTTGAATTTGGAGTATGGTAAAACTTATTACAAGGATTATACTGTTGGTTCTACTGATCTTGATTTCTTGAATAATTCTGGTGGAATTACTGAGAGGAAGGCTTTTGTTTCTCCTATGGGTTTGGTTGGTGGTGAGGATGTTAGTCCTTCTGCTAACTTGTCTCTTGGTCAAAGGATTAGTTTTGGTCTTGGTCAAGTGATTGATGCAATAGTTAGTGGGTGGATAAAAATTACTGGGAGCTTGAATGTTACGCAAGATTTGGTTGTTGGTGGAAACGTGAACGCAACAGGTAATGTGAAAGCAGCATCATTTACTGGTGATGGTTCTGGTGTGACTAATGTTGTGGCAGTAGGCATAAATGATAATACTATTGGTACAACTAAATTGCAGAACGAATCTGTTACGAATGCTAAGATTGCTGCTAATGCAATAAATTCATCACAAATAATTGATGGAGTTGTACAAAATTCTGATTTGGCAGATAACAGTGTATCAACTAATAAAATTCTTAATGGTACAATAATGGGAGCAGACATCAACAGTTCTACAACAGTGACAATATCAGGATTAAACGTGAATGGGGATTTGAATGTCACTGGTGCTTCATATTTTGGGACGCAAAGTTTCACAAATATTGACACGTCAGGAAACTTGAAAGTTGGAGGAAATGCTAACATCACAGGAAATTTAATGGCAAATTCTTTTATGGGTGATGGTTCTCAATTATCTGGAGTAGGACCGCAACAGATAAATTTGACATCAACAAAGTATAATGGTAGTTTGTCTTTTGGGGGAAAGGTTGGATACCAGGCGGCGAATTCTATTTGTAATGCAACATTTTCTGGAAGCTACTGGTGCCAAACAAATGATGTAATTTTGATAATAAAAAATAAAGACATTTCTTATTTTGATAATGCAGGATGGCAAGGAGGAGATCCTGGTGCATGGATAGCAAATGGGCCACCGGGGTATACATGGAACGCGAATGATTGTGTTGGAATGAAAAGTGAAGCAAACAGTGATTATGGAACCTTCTGGGCATTTGGTGCTAATGGGGGAGGAAGTGGTGGTTTATCAAAATGTGATGCTAAGAAAAAATTAGCATGCTGCAGAGGATGAAAAAATGAACACAAAAAAACTAACACTAATCATCTTGAGTATAGCATTACTTGTATTTTCTTTTCAAATAGTAATTGCTGCTAATACTAATTGTGGTTCAGGAAACGCATCTTGTTGGGTATCAAATCCATCATTGTGTACTAATTTAGCAACAGATAATTTTGAAGGATGGTTTTGTACAGGTTCTGAAAAAGTTTGTGGAAAAGTTCCACATGCATGTTATGATACGTCAACCATAGCAGCACCATCAACAACTGGGGTATCAAATACACAAGTGTACGCAAGTTTAGGGCCAGGATATATTTTAGACTGTTTCGCTAATGATGGACTAACTCCATTATGTAATAATAATCCATCAACAGGTAGTACAGTAGCTTGGTGTAATGCTAACACGACATGTAATGGGTATAATAGGAACACAAATTGTACAGCAAGTACATGGTCGCAAGCAGTGTGCGGTAATTGTTTTGCAAACTGGTTTGATTGTAATGGGGATGGACAAACGTGCGAAGTTAATAATGGAACAACTTGTTTAGGGAATGCAAGTTTGCATTCAACATATAATGGTGGATGTAGTGGTGGGTTTGGAACTTGTACTTGTCTCGCAACTGGTGGTGGTTGGCAAGATTGTGATAGTAGTGGAACTTCTCTTGGAAATGGATGTGAAATTAATACGGGAGTGACAGGATTTCCTTTTGGAAGTGCGTATAATAATACTTTGTATGCTGGATCTTGTGGGTCGCAGTGTGCAGCAACTTGGTTGGATTGTAATGGTTTAGGTAATGGAAACAACACTAATGGTTGTGAGGTAAAGCAGTCAACAACTCAAAGATCTGGGTGGGCTGTGAATCATACTTTGTATGGGACAACGTGTTCAGCAATAATTTGTGATCCCTCATATTATGATTTTAATGGTGTGTTGCATAATGGAAATAATTCTGATGGTTGTGAGATCTTGATTGGGGAAGCATGTACTTCAAACACGAGTATTCCTGGAGCTTGTACTAATTTAGCTACAGATACTGGATTTGCGAGTGGTGGGAGAAGATGTAATTGTAATGAGACTCCTGTAATAAATTTTCAGACTAGTGTTAAAGCAATCTATAATAGTCCATTGCCTTTGTTGATGGGTCAACAGAATGGTCCAGGATTATTATTGAGTTTGTCTAATGGTAGTAACACGTTTTTTAATATAACTAATGGGGCTTGTTTGCAATTTCGTGATGGAACACTTCAATGTAGTGGGTCAGGTAGTGGAAACGCGTTATGGGCTGAATCCGGGAACCATATTTATAGTGCTAATGTTGGCAATGTTGGTATTGGCACGTCTAGTCCTTCTCAGAAGTTGGACGTGAATGGTTCTGCAGTTATTAGGGGTGACTTGAATGTTAGTGGTACTAGTTATTTTGGTGCTCAGAGCTTTTCGAATATTGATACTAGTGGTAACCTTAAGGTTGGTTCTAATACTTTGTTTGCTAATAGTAGTAGTGGTAATGTTGGTATTGGCACGTCTAGTCCTCAGCAGAAGCTTGTTGTTGTTGGTGATTTGAATGTTACTGGTATGTCTTATCTTGGTAATTTGCAGATTGCTGCTGACGCTATCAAAGTGAATAACATCCAATCTTTGACTGGTGATATTGTTTTCAAGAATGGTTCTGGTTCTGAGATTGTTAGGTTTGCTGGTAATGGTAATGTTGGTGTTGGTACTGTTAGTCCTGCTCAGAAATTGGATATTTTGGGTGGTGGTTTGCGTTTTAGTGAGGTGGTGCCTCCTGGTTCTATCACTAGTTTTACTGTGCTTACAGATGGGGGAAATTTGTATACTGGTGTTTATCATTACAAGGTTTCTTTTGTTTTTAGTGGTGGTGAGACTGCTTTGGGTAATGTGTCTTCTGATGTTGTTACTTCTGGTGGTGCTAATCGTGTTATAGATGTTGGTTTGCCGATTAGTGTTGATCCGTCAGTTACTGGTAGAAACGTGTACAGGACTCAAGTGAATGGAGGAACTTATTATTTGTTGATGACGATTCCAAATAATACTGATTCCATTTTTTATGATAATGTTGCTGACTATAATTTAGGTCCTTTGCCTCCAGCTCAGGGAGCAAGTCCTGGTTCTATCTTTTTTGGTTCAGCGCAGGTTATGCAGTTAGCGAGCACTGGCAAAGTTGGTATTGGTACGTCTAATATTAGTGCTATGTTGACGGTTAATGCTACAAATATTAATGATAATTTGTTCGGTTTTTTTAAGGGTGTTGTTAATGATTCGAATCATGTAACATTTTCTTTGGAGAAGAATTTAGGCCATACTGATTTATACAGTTTGGGTTTAGATACTAATACGGTTAATAGGTTGGTTGCTTCTTTTGAGGGTGGCGCTTACAGGCAGGGTTTTGTTTTTAGTGATGGCAATATTTCCACTACTGCACTAGGCATTTCTTTAAGTAATGATGCTGGCGTGACTTGGAATCCTGCTTTTGTGATTAAACAAAATGGTCAGGTTGGTATTGGCACGTCTAGTCCTTCTTCTTTGTTGACTGTTGAGGGTTTGCAGAATCAGGTTGAGGTTAAGACTCCTTCTAGGAATAGTACTGTTACTATGGATTCTAGGGGTACTGCTGCTACTGTTACTGTTCATACAGTTACTGGTGGTGCTTATTTTCAGTTGTATAGGTCGAATGGTTCTGTTGAGGTTGGTCAGCGTTCTCAAGTTGTTGGTTCTGTTCTTGTTGGTGCTTTGACTGCTTCTTCTAGTGATGAGAATGGTGCTTGGCAGATGCCTGGTGGTATTTTCTTGTTTACTGATGACACTACTAATTCGTCTAGCTCTCCTGGTAAGATTAGTTTCAGGACTACTGCTTCAGGTTCTACTAGCATGTCTGAGAGGATGGTAATAAAAAACAATGGTTTTGTTGGTATTAACACTTCAACTCCTACACAGACTTTGACTGTTAGGGGTGACTTGAATGTTACTGGCACGTCTTATTTTGGTGCTCAGAGTTTCTCGAACATTGATACTAGTGGTAACCTTAAGGTTGGTTCTACTACTTTGTTTGCTAACAGTAGCAGTGGCAATGTTGGTATTGGCACTACTAGTCCTACAAGTCCGTTAACTATTAATGGTTCTGGAACTGTTTTGAAGATGTATGGGCCAACAGTTCTTTTACAAAGTGATAATGTTGCTAATTATTTTTATTTTCATAGAGAAGATAGCACTCCTGTTGCAGGTAACATAATTAATGAGAATATTTATCGTGGCAAGAATAGTGTTGGGAGTTCAATTCTTTATGGTAAAATTATTAGTTACATGACTAATGTTACTTCTGGTAGCGAGCAGGGACAATTGATTTTTGATACTTATGATAGTGGATCATTAGATCATAGATTGACAATAAAAGGCGGCAATGTTGGTATTGGTACGATTACTCCTTCTAGTACTTTGAATGTTGTTGGTGACTTGAACGTTACTGGTACGTCTTACTTGGGGAATATTGTTTTGACTGCTGATGAGATCACGACTAATACTGTGAAGTCTCGTGATGGTAATATTAGTTTTAAGAACACTTCGGGTAATGAAATTGTTAGGATTACTAGTGATGGTTTTGTTGGTGTTGGCACGAGTAGTCCTAATGCTAGGTTGGATGTTAATGGTAATGTTAGTTTGAATAATTCTTTGTTTGTTTCAGAGAATGGAAGGGTAGGTATTGGAACGAGTGTGCCTGGTGATAATTTACATGTTAGGGGTTTAGTAAATTCTTCAGCATATATTCGTGTTGAGGGTGGTGTTGGGGGTTATGCTGGATTATATCTTCTTAGTAACTTGTCTGGCAATTATAAAGATTATTGGCTTTTGCAAGCTAATGCGGATAAGAAATTATATTTGTTTAATAAGGGGACAAATCCTGATGCTTTTTTTGATAAGTTAATGACTTGGGATGCTTCTACTGGCTTTGTTGGTATTGGCACTTCTAGTCCTGGTCAGAAGTTGGACGTGAATGGTTCTGCAGTTGTTATGGGTGATTTGAATGTTACTGGTACTTCTTATCTTGGTAATATTGTTTTGACTGCTGATGAGATCACTGCTAATACTGTTAAGTCTCGTGATGGTAATATTAGTTTTAAGAATAGTAGTGGTAGTGAGTTGGTTAGGGTTTTGAGTAATGGTTATGTTGGTATTGGTACGTCTAGTCCTAATTATCTTCTAACAGTGCATCATGGTACAGATAAGAATATTCAGACTAGATCATCGTCAGGCACTGGAGCTGGGGTAGTAAGCATAAACGATGCAACAAATGCGTTTATGCCTTTGTATTTAGGAGGAAATCCAATTATTTTAAATGGTGAGAATGATGATGGTAGTTACAATGTTGGTATTGGTACGAAGAATCCGTCGAACAAGTTTCACTTGAATGGTTCGTCTGATGTTAGGTTGCAGATCACGAATAATGTTACTGGTGGTGGTTCTACTGATGGTTTGCACTTGGTTGTTGATTATATTGGTGATGCGTTTGTTATTCAGCGGGAGGCTGCGAATCTTAAGTTGTATACTAGTAACACTCCAACTAATGGAATAACAATTAATAGTGTTGGAAGGGTTGGTATTGGTACTTCAA
>Ga0315273_10005593_pt1 | contig 15562 bp, 15 predicted proteins | sample YL17G02_0_MG_FD_205753 | JGI IMG/M metagenome (GOLD analysis project Ga0315273, IMG submission 205753) | Sediment microbial communities from Yellowstone Lake, YNP, Wyoming, USA - YL17G02_0 | ecosystem: Environmental > Aquatic > Freshwater > Lake > Sediment | place: USA: Wyoming | collected...
GATCATGCGGGGAACGAGGCACCTATTGCATCGGCGACGATTACATTTCAATCTAAACCAATGCAGAATCTTTCGTCAACCTTCACACTTCTTGCGTCCACCTTAATTGTTATAATAATTATCGGTCTTCTCATTTGGAAACGGCAATATGCAAAGAAAGGATTCTTGAAACCACCAAACGGATAGATGCAAGGAGCGGGAACAATGAGTGATATACACTTTATCTCGCCTTGGATGGTTTCCTGTAATTATCCTTTATTGTCCGCAACATCTCATCCATTTCAGCCTTTTTAATATTCATCGTGAAGAATAATATCCTCTCCGCGATCTTTGGATTCTCTGATATTGCCATTGATAATCTGCAAATCGTATCCCGGTGATGACCGGTAATTCGTTCAATGGAACGGATAGAATACTTCTGAACAATAAGTTGACAGATCTCGATAGATTGCGCTTGGGTCAATTTCCTGTATTGAAGATGGGTTCCATATGTCTCGGTAAACACATTTTCACAATGTTGGCACTTGTATCTCTGCCGCCCGTTCCGGCTTTTTCCGTATTTGATGATATTCTTCCCTTCCTCTTTGTTGAAATGGGTGCATTTGGCATTCTGACATGTTACCATGGTGTGCAATGGATGGCGGTTCCTGAAATTGTTCGCGGATGGAGGAGAATCCTGGTTTCCCTCGAGGTTATCCCTTGCATAGAGACGGATATTCCCGGCCCAGAGGATATTTGGGTGACCGTCCGACCATTCCGAAGACTGAGGACAAGGAGGCCCAAGATAGTGACCGATTGAAAGAAATGTTGACGTCATGCTGTCCAAAATGATCATCGAATCGTTAAGGGGCCAATCCACCCGGACAGATATAGAATTGCGCAGATTCCCAGAGGCCATCACCGCCGGCATCACATATACGAAGTTAAGGATGGCTAATAAGACCACCGCCTTGATTCCCATAGCACGTGAAATCTTTGCCCATGAGCGCTTCCTCATACCGACGCCTCCATTTGATGTGAAGGTTACGGGCACCCGCTTCCCGCAACTTCTCGAATCATCTTCCATCAGATTCCGTTATATAATACTTGCTGGAAACGTTTCCAGAAAGATTTATCCAGTGATGCAAAATGATACCCTCCTCTTAAGGAACAGTGCTGAATATAGGCAGAAATAGCCCGTGATTTTGTTTTTTTTTTTTCATTTGGAATCCGTTGGAGTGCCATTTCTGCTGAATCGGTTTTTCGGAATTTGCCGGGAAGATGGGAATAATGGAAAACCCCCTCCGAGAGAGACGATTTCAGCGAATCGCGAATTTTACTGACGGTGAAAAGAATTTGGTATATAATACTATCTTGGAACTTTTCCTGATTCTGCTATATGCGTTCAAATGCGGATTTACAGCTTATCCGCCACTGTCTTGGCCATCTCCATCGTCGAGTCCTTCCCGCCCATGTCGGGCGTTTGGACCTTCCCTTCATGTATTACGTCCGCCACGCGGCCTCGATGGCCTGCCCCTTCTTGTGCTCCCCCAGCCAGTCAGCCATCATCGCCGCCGACAATAATGCCGCCACGGGATTGGCGATTCCCTTCCCGGCGATATCGGGCGCCGAGCCATGGGCCGGCTCAAAGAGCGCCCACTTGCGGCCGATGTTGGCCGAGGGGGCGAAGAACACTCCCTCAATGGAGCCTGCTTTCTATCTCCCTGAGCTTCCTTGTATACTCCCTGATGTCGATGCCCGCGTTGACCGCCAATATGTGCGCCAAATCGTCGCTTTGGACAATCCTTCCCAGGAATTTGGGGATTCTGCGCACCACGACATCGCTCCAATCGTCGTTGGATTTGATGGTCCTGATGACCTCATCGATTTCCGCGATCCCCAGCAGGGCGGCGGCGTCGAAATTGTTCTTGTAATCCGCCGGAAGGCCCAGCTTGACGGCCGCCATCACCCGGGCAGGAGGAATCTTGACCGGCACCGAGCCTGTTTTTGAATGGAACGGGATGGTCCCTTTTTCGTATTCATCCATGTCGAACTCGAAGAAATGATGCGTGCGCTTCTCCTTTATCCTCGGACCCGAGATCTCTATCCTCAATTCAACATCCTGCGGATTAGCCTTGGCCGGAGCGGGAATCCGGGCTTTGGGCCTGTATTTTTTGAAATACTGGACGCCCCATTCGGCGCGCCTTCCTTTCAGCCCCAGCGCCTCCAGCTTTTTCCCGACGGCTCCCATCTTGCGGGTCGCCGTAATACCGTCGACATCCAGGGTATATCTTGCATGCCGGGATTGCAGCAGGGCCCGCACGGCCCAGCCGCCGATGACGATGATATCATCCGAAATGATGTTGAGAATCTCCAGGCTCTGGTCCTCGATGTCCTGCTTTATTTCGACAGGATAGTCCTCAAGGTTCATAATGCCCTCAATGTGTGCCTCATGGCGCCAATGTCCAGATGGATATCCAGCTTCCACCGCTTCTCGAACGGACCCTCCCAACCTTCCTTGCCGTGCTGTCTGAGGGATTTGAGAAAGGACCTCATGGGCCCGGAATTGTCATCCTCGAACTTCTTCAACACCGTCTTGTCGACCAGAGGCCGGATGCTGTTCACGATATCCATAAAACAGCCGGCCTCGTTGACGCAACCGGCCTCTTTGGCCAATGAAAGAAGCCGGCCGAAATCCAGCTTTCCGGAGGCCAGAAGCCTTATGCAGTCATCCTCGGCGCCGTCGGGCGTCATCAGTTTCCTGAGGAACGCCTTTTCCAATGACGGCTCGCCGCCGGCGCTCTCCATCACCCAAAACCCGCGCCCGTTTCCCCTGATCTGGAAGCCGGTCTCCTTGACCGCCAGCCCTTCGTCAATCCTTTCATGAAGCGCCTTTTCTATCCGGGCGGGCGTGGCCAGAAGCTGCTCGAAAGGCGCCGCACCCGGTATGCGCAGGATTCCCGCCTTTGTCTCGTCGCCCGCCGAAAGCGAATCCAGCACCGGGCCGAGAGGATGCGCGCCGTTCTTTTCGGCCAAGATAGGCTTCCTGCACGTATATTCCACCAATCCGTGCCGGCGCAGGAATCCAAGCACCTCCCTGGCCCATTTGCCGGAAATGCCGGCGGACTTGCTCACCGCCGGAACACTGCGCTCTTTGTCCAGCGAACGCCAGACAGCGATGGTCGATTCCCTCAAAAGAATCTCAGGGTCGATTCCGTGGCTCAGCGCCCTGATATGAGCCTCTCTGAGCTTCTGCGGCCTCCAGCCGTCCGAAACGGCAACCATCGGCCCCTTCTTCCCCCGAATCTTGACCAGAAGGCCGTCTTTCACAAGGCCCTCCACCTTCGAATAGACCGTTGTTTTGGCATAGGGCAGCTTTCCGGCAAGCTCCCCGATTCCCGAGGCCCTCAATGAGACAAGGGCGAACACCGCGGTCCTTGCGTCCATATCAAAAGGAACAATATGTGTTAATTGTATATATAGCTTTCATATGATTGGTTACCTATGCACCTTTTCGGCCACCGCCCTGCCCATATCCATCGTCTTGCTTTTCCCGCCCATGTCGGGCGTCCGGACCTTCCCTTCCTTTATGACGGCGGCCACCGCGGCCTCGATGTTTAGGGCCAACGTCTTCTCCACCAGCCAGTCGGCCATCATAGCGGCCGAAAGAATTGCGGCTATCGGATTGGCAATGCCCTTTCCCGCGATGTCGGGCGCCGAGCCGTGGGCCGGCTCGAACAGCGCCCATTTTTGGCCGATGTTGGCCGAGGGCGCAAAGCCCAGCCCGCCGACGAGACCTGCGCACAGGTCAGAAAGGATGTCGCCGAAAAGATTCGTGGTCAGGATGATGTCGAACTTGAGGGGGTCCAGCACCAACTGGAGGCAGCAGTTGTCGATGTACATCTGCTCGAGCTTGATTTTCGGATGCTCCTGGGCGATTTGCCTCACAGCCTCCAGGAAGAGGCCGTCGGTGGCCCTCAGCACATTGGCCTTGTGGACCGCCGTCACCTTCTTTCGGCCGTGCATCTCGGCGTGCTCGAACGCGGCCCGTGCGATGTTCTGGGAGGCCCTCCGGGTTATGGCGCGGATGGAGACCGCGGCGTTGGGCGATACCCTTTCCATTCCCCTGACGGAGAAGAACTCCTGCGGCACGCGGCCCCATTCCGCCCCGCAGTAGATTCCCTCGGTGTTCTCGCGGAATATGACTATGTCCGTCCCTTCTTTCAAATTGCCAGGGTTACCGGGATACGCCTTGCAGGGCCTCAGACAGGTGAACAGGTCGAACTGCTGCCTTATCCTTATCAGCGCGCTGGAATATTTTATGCCTTTTCCCCGGAACCGCGCCGGAAGCTCCCGCATGGCGTCCGCCGGGGGCTTGGAGGTGACGGCGCCGAAGAACGCGCAATCGGAACGCTTGAGAAGCTCCACGGTTCTCTCCGGAAGGGTATTGCCCTCCTTCAGCCACATGTTCCAGCCGATGTCGCCCGGCATGTAGTCGGCCTCGAGCCCGGAGGCGTCCAGGACCGTCCGTGCGGCCTCGAGGACTTCAGTGCCTATCCCGTCGCCGGGGAGCCAGGCGATCTTGTGGCGGCCCATACTATTTCCCACCTTTCCGTCGGGAATGGGAAGCGTCCTCCTTCTTCCGGAGCTCCGCCTTCATGTAAGGTACAAGCCCTCCCGCCCTCAATATTCCCATCAGGATGGCAGGAAGCGCGCGCCCCTTAATAATCTCCCTGGTGCGGTTTCTAATCAACCCCCGCCCGAGGTCCATTATTATTTCATCTCCTTCGCGGACATGCTCCGGCATTCCATCGATGTTCATCACCGGAAGGCCGATGTTTATGGCGTTGCGGAAGAATATCCTGCCGAACGAACTCGCGGCGACAGCGCGCACGCCTGCCGCATTCAACGCCAGGGGCGCCTGCTCCCTGCTTGAGCCGCAGCCGAAGTTCCTTCCCGCAAGAATGATGGTTCCATTCCAATCCCTTGCCCCTTTCCGGCCCTCGGCCCCCTTTCCACCCTTTCTTTCGAAATTGGTACCTTCGAAAAGGTGGGCGGCCAACTGCCGCCCTTCAGCCAGCTTGCAGTATTTTCCGGAGATCATCGCGTCGGTGCTGACGCCGTCGCCCAGAATAATTGCTCTGCCAGATATCAGTCGGCCCGACTGCCGATTGCCGACTCCCGTCCCGACTGCCGTCTGCCGACTACCGACTGCCGTTTGCCGTCTGCCGACAGCCTTCGTCATCCCTCGACCACCTTCCGCGGGTCGGCGATCTCGCCCTTGAGCGCCGAGGCGGCGACGGTCGCTGGCGACGCAAGGTAGATTTTCGCCTCTGAACTGCCCATCCTGCCCTGGAAGTTGCGGCTGGTGGTCGATATGCAGTTTTCGCCCGGGGCCAGAATTCCCTGGTGCGCGCCGAGACACGGGCCGCAGCCCGGGTTCTCGACAACGGCGCCCGCTTCAATAAGTGTTTTAAGGGTGCCGTCATTTATTGCTCCAAGGAGGACTGCGCGCGAGGCCGGGACAACGATGAGCCTGACGCCGGGATGGATTTTCCTGCCCTTCAGGATGCGAGCCGCGGCTTGCAGGTCCTCCAGCCTTCCATTGGTGCATGAGCCTATGACCGCCTGCTGGACGGTCGTTCCCTCGACCTCCTCGATGTCCTTGACATTGTCGACCGAGTGCGGGCATGCCACCATCGGTCTTATTCTGCGCATATCCACCTCGAGCTCCGATTCGTATGTTGCGTCCGCGTCGGCACACACGATCTTTCGGGTATTCGACGCACCCCATTTCCGAAGGTAGCGATTTGTCAGGGCGTCCGGGGCGATGATCGCCGCCTTGGCGCCCATCTCCACCGACATGTTGCAAAGGGTCATGCGCTGGCCGATTCCCAGCCCCCGGATTCCCTTTCCGCCGTACTCGATGGCCTTGTACTCGGCTCCGTATGCGCCCAGAACCCCGATAAGGAAAAGGGAGAGGTCCATGGCGCCCGCCCATGGACCCAGCCGGCCTTCAAGCGTTATGCGAACCGTCTCAGGCACTCTGAGCCATATCTTCCCCGTCGCCCATACAGCCGCAAGCTCGGTGGCACCGATTCCGGTCGCGAACGCTCCGAAAGCGCCTGCCGTTACAGTATGTGAGTCGGCGCCCACCAAAAGATTCCCCGGTCTCACGTGGCCTTTCTCGGCCATCAGCTGGTGACATACGCCCTCGCCCACATCGTAGAGATTTTTGATGCCCTGCTGGCGCGCAAAGTCACGGATCTGCTTGTGGACCGACGCTGTCTCCTCGCATTCGGCCGGGGCCCGGTGGTCGAGGGCGATGACAATCTTTGCCGGCGCCCAGACAAGCGGGTGCCGGGTGCCGGGTGCCGGGGGCCGGGTAACGAACGACGACTTACCGTCACGGCACCCTGCACCCTGCACCCGGCACCCTTCTTCGTCGCTACCCGGCCCCCGGCCCCCGGCACCCGGCACCCTTTCAAACATCGCATAGAAGCTTTTTATCGCCAGCCTGCTGCTTTCGTGCGAAAGGGCCAAATCGACTTTCGCATCAACTATATCGCCTGGCGCCACCTGGACGGAGCGCGCAGCCCGGGCCAGTATCTTTTGGGAGATGGTTCCTTTCATCGGTTTTCCGCCCTCCCCAAAGGGCTGGGGGGATATTTGCTTGCCTACGGCCCTGATGGGCCGCTTTTAATATCGATGATGGGGGCGCTTCATTTTCTTTCTATCAATTCTATGAGGGTGCCGTCCGGGTCCTCGATGAATGCTATCTTGCTGGTGCCGAGCATGTACGGTTCATCGGTGACGACCACCTTCTCCGCTTTCAGCTGCGTCATCATCTTGTCCATGTCCTGTATGACGAACGCAAGATGGTCGAAGACCCTGTTTTCGTAATCGGCCTGCTCGAACCTTTTTTGGTCCTTGAACCATGTGAGCTCCAGTTTGAATGGAATGCCCTCGCTCTCAAGGAAGGCGATCTCTGCATTGTTTGACGGGATGGGCCTTCGGTTTACCAGCTTCATCCCGAAATGATGTTCGTAGAACCGAATCGAGCGTTCCATGTCGCTTGACCTGATGGATACGTGCGCGAATGTCATGACATCCTCATCCCTGGAAAACGCCCGTGGAGGGTATAAAATTATGCGACAGATTATAAACCGGGGCGGTCATTGTGGCCCGTGCTCTGCCTGGGAATCGAGGCGACGGCCCACACCATCGGCGCGGGTGTGGTCGACGACAAGTGCAGGGTCCTCTCCAACGAGATGGCGACATACGTCCCGCCGGAGGGAGGTATCCACCCGCGGGAAGCGGCCAACCACCACGCCGAGAAGGTCCTGCCTGTCATCGAGGCCGCGATGGCCAAGGCCGGAAAGTCCCTTTCCGATATGGACCTCATCTCGTTCTCCCAGGGCCCGGGGCTCGGCCCCTGTCTTCGGACGGGCGCCACGGCCGCAAGGGCGCTTGCCGTGTCGCTCGGAATACCGCTCATAGGTGTCAACCACTGCATCGCCCACCTCGAGATAGGAAGGGGCACCACAGCCGCAAAGGACCCCGTGCTGCTCTATGTCTCCGGGGGGAACACGCAGGTGATAGCCTACGCCGGCGGCCGTTACAGGATATTCGGGGAGACGCTCGACATAGGCGTGGGGAACCTTTTGGACAAGTTCGGCCGGGGCCTTGGAATCCCCTTTCCGGCTGGACCCAAGATCGAGAAACTGGCCGAGGAGTACGCGCTGTCCGAACCGGGTACCGGGCCAAAACTCATCCCCCTGCCGTATTCGGTAAAAGGGATGGACATCGCCTTTTCGGGAATACTCACCGCCGCCGAGGTGAAAGAACGTGAGGGGGCCACGGTCCCGTCGCTTTGCTTCGCATTGCAGGAGACGGTCTTTGCGATGCTCGTCGAAGTCACGGAACGCGCACTGGCCCATGCCGAGAAAGAAGAGGTCCTTCTGGGCGGCGGGGTGGCGGCCAATTCGAGGCTTCGAATGATGCTGGGGAGGATGGCCGCAGACCGCGGGGCCAAGATGTTCGTCCCGGAAAAAAGGCTCTGCATCGACAACGGGGCCATGATAGCCTGGCTGGGAATCCTCATGCATAACGCCGGCGTGAGGATGCCTGTCGGCAAAAGCCAGATTCGCCAGCGCTTCCGCACCGACGATGTGGATGTCGTCTGGCGGGATGCCTCGCACTTCAGTGCGAGGAGTGTCACGATGCAGGGCGTTGGAGCCTCGCATTTCAATGCGGGGGGGGAAGATGGAAAGGGGAAAAATAGAGAATGGCAAGAGGGCAAATTGCTTGCCCGAGGCGCCGAGGCCGAGCTGCGCATGGTCGAGTGGATGGGGCGACGGGCGCTGGCCAAAAGGCGCGTGCCCAAGGCGTATCGCCTCCCCGAGCTGGACGCCCGGCTGCGCCAGATGCGCACAAAGATGGAGGCGCGCCTTCTGCGGGAGGCGCGCCAGGCGTGTGTCCCGACACCTCTTGTCTATGATGTCGACATGGCCGCCTCCTCCTGCATCCTGACAATGGAGTTCATCGATGGGGAGCAGGTCAAGCGCCTCCTCAACTCCATGCCTGTTTCTCAGGCGAGGAGGATGTCCCGAAAGATCGGCCAGATGGTGGGCGCGCTCCACACCGGGGGAATAATCCACGGGGACCTCACGACCTCCAACATGTTGTGGGCCGAAGGCAAGATGTACGTCATAGATTTCGGGCTCGGAAGCATGACCGACGAGGTGGAGGCCAGAGGCGTGGACCTGCGGGTGCTCAAGGAAGCGTTCGGCAGCACCCATTCCCACCTTGCAGGCTGCTTCGATGTGATAATGAAGGGTTATTGCGAGGCGTTCAACGGCGGGAAGGAGGCCGTGGAAAGGATGACGGATATCGCTTCGCGAGGACGGTATACGGAATAAGGGTAAAGGGTTTAGGGTGAAGGGTAATGGGGACTGGGGGCAAGGGCACGAGGGGGCAAGGGGGAACGGGGTTCAATGGATGAAGCGCGTGATGCCTCGCACTTCAGTGCGGGGTTGGTCACGTTTGCACAGCGGGAAACCCCGCCATTTATGGCGGGGAGGGCGACAGCAATGAGCAGGTGGCATGGTGGAATGCATGAGGATAGAGTTTATCACATCTAACGAAGGGAAATTCAACGAGGTCCGGGCGGCGCTCAAAAAAGAGGGCCACGAGGTCATCTGGACCAGGCGCACCTATCCCGAAATACAGTCGGCGTCGCTCGAGGAAGTTGTGGAGGCGGGGCTTGAATGGGTCGAGCGGAAGATGGAGCCCTCAGGCCCTTTCATGATAGAGGATTCCGGACTGTTCATAGACTCTCTGGGAGGATTCCCCGGAGTCTTCTCGGCATATGTGTTCAAGACCATAGGCAATCCGGGGATTCTGAAGCTTTTAGCCGGAGAAAAGAAGAGGGGCGCCGCATTCGAATCCAGAATAGGGTTCTCGAGCAAGGAAAGCGGGCCGCACATATTTCGGGGAAGCTGCAGGGGCATGATAGCGGACGCTCCTAGCGGCAAGATGGGGTTCGGCTACGATCCCGTATTCATTCCCGAAGGACAGAGCCGCACCTTCGCCGAGATGACGGACGAGGCCAAGAACCGTCTTTCCCACAGGGGAAGGTCCGTGGAGGAACTCAGAAAGTTCCTTAAAAGAATCTGAATCCTAGGTACAATTATTCTAGCATCTAAGAGTACGCCAGAGTGATGAATTTCAACTCTCGAAACAAAATGTTTATATATTTCGCAGACCATAGCGTCGCTATGTGGCGTGCGGGCCTATGCCCATAGGCCTGCTATGCCGTGGAGACGAAATGACCAAGGAACCCGGACTACGGCGCAATGCGCCAGTGGACAACGGAGGAATGAACATGACAACCAAGAGATTCTGGATAGCCACGATGATGTGCTCCACCATTTTTCTGAGCACCTTCGTGGGAATCGCGGGCGCGCAAAGCACGGGCGACGGAACGGTTGACAAAACGCCGGTACTGGAGACCGACAGGACCACCGACCGTTTCGGCGGCGGCAACTATGTGGCCATAAAGTCGCCCGACAGGGACGCCTGGGCGGCCGTCATCTACGGAACTGAGGCCAATCCCAATGTGATAGTGATAGCGGCCATGTACACACGCTACCTGGGAGGGGCGACGGTATACGACCAAAGCGGCGGCCTTGTCAGCAAGAGCGTGCCTTTGCCGGTCTATACCTACTTTGCCCAAAGCCTTGAAGATATCTATGAATTCAACGACGCCAACGGCAACGGAATAGGAGACGTGGTCCGGAGCAACAATCCAATCAGGGTGGGGGAGATAATCGCCCATGAACCGGTCTACAAGTCAGTATCGCTCAACACCGTCTGGACCCGTTCCGAGATCGCCAAGACGACCACGGGCACCGTCACGGAATGGACCTTCTCCCTCACCGCCAACAATCTGCAGTACACAGTCCTGGGCGACCCGGCAAAGGTCAGCACCGACGTTGGCGACTTCGTCCTCAACTCCGTCACCTTCACCTTCCACCTGACGGCCGAACTGAAAAAGGTGGACGCCAGCGTCCCCTGGTACAAGGTGACGGTGGAGAAGGGCGCTGGAAAGCGATGGCAGGTTGCGGGCTCCGAGCAGGACGGGACCAGGGACTTCCATGGCGAGAAGGTGTCCGCGTCCTTCAAGTACGACCACGAGCTGGTCGGCTGGGACTTCGAGCCCAGAAACGACGCCCCCGGCCTGGTGCTCGAGACCCACGCACTTTGGGGATTTGCGGTCAAAAAGAAGGTCGCCCAGTGGTACAACGAGCAGTTCGTCGAGGCCAATGCCAGGGGAGACGGGCAGCTGAGCTATGACACAGACAACGGGACCCAGACCGTGGCCCCGTCGGGCCTTCAGGACTCCGGCGTGAAGCCCGCCGACATCGAGCGGCCCAAACTCGTCAAGAAAAACGAGCTGCGCTTCGACGACAACTGGCAGAGGGTCGGGCGGCTCACATGGGTGTCGGATGTGGATACATACGCCGACGCAAACGCCCCGGCCGAAAGCAAGAATATGTACTTCCAGATACATGGCGGGCGCAAGCTGGCCGGCTACACGATGGGCGGGGCCGTATACCGGACGGTCGTGGTGCTGGGAGGCTTCAGCTATCCCGGCGCATACAAGATATTCCACGACCCGGAGTTCGGCGCCGACATGGTCCAGCTGGACATCCCGACCGTGCTTGGCACCGGCCAGGCGCAGCGGGTGGTGACAGGCCTGGTGGTCGTGGTGCTGGGCAGCGTCATCGCGGTGGTCGCGGCGGCGGTCTACATGGGCCGCAGGAAGAGGTCGGAATGAGAGAGCGGAAAAAGGCGGATGGAAAAAGGGATGAGGGGGGCGCAGGCCCCCCTTTGCTTCTTTTCAGACCAGCAAGAAGGGGCCCTCCGAGTGCGTTGGCCGCATTGTCGATGGCCTGCATCCTGGTCATCCCGATGCTATGGCTGCTTCCGACCACTTCAGTGGAGGCCGGCGCGCCCGCGCTTAAGCTCGAGAGGGGATATACCGAAGCCCTCAACGGCGGCGACTATGTCGGTTTCAACAGCAGCGGCAAGGCATGGTTCGGGGTGGTGTACGGCACCGCCTCCAATCCCGGTCCGATAAGGGTCGTTTCCCTCACCACGAGGTACCTGGGCGTCGCCGAGGTCTACGACAGGCGCGGACGCCTGCTGAGCTCAAATGTGGCAATTCCTGTCGGCTCTGTAGCCGCGCAGTACCTTACCGCAATTTATGAGTTCAACGACGCCAACGGAAACGGCCTTTTCGACTACCGGCTCCTGGGCGATCCTCTCAGCATAAGGGACATATCCTATTCGGAGCCCGTCTTCAAGTCCGCCAGCCTAGACACGGCCTGGAGCCTCTGGGGGCTTGCCCCCAACGGTCAAGGGGGATACGATTTCTCCCTCTCCGCCGAAGACCTGGCGTATTCTGCTATCGGCAATGGAAGTTCAGCGGGAATGCTGGACAACATCACCTTCACATTCCATGTCAGCACCAAGGTGAAGGCCGCAACGGTGAAGATTCCCGTCATAAGCGTGACCGTCGAACGGGGCGGGTACATCGGTTCCGTGCAGAAAGGCATCAAGGAGTACCGGGCGCAGAAGCTTGCGGTCGATTTCAAGACCGACCATGAAATAACAGGCTGGGATTTCGACCCGGCCGACCCGGCGAAGGGCCGGTCGCTCCTTTTGGTGAGCCACGTCCTTCTGGGCGCCTACATCCCGCCCAAGGTGGCGGCGTGGATAGGCGAGCAGTTCGTCTGGGGGCTGGACGGGAGCGGCGCGGTGGAATACTCCGATTCCAACGGTTCCGCCCGGAATCTTTCGTACAACAAGCCCGACATCAGCCTTGCCAAGGTGGCAATGCGCGACGGGGGCATCTCCATGCGCGATGGCTGGCAGAAATACGGCGCGCTCTCGTGGATATCCGATGTGGATGTCTACCCCGATGCCAACTCCACCCAGCCGGTGAGAGACACGGCCGCATTCCAGATAACATGGGCCGGCAATTTCACTATTTTGGGCTGGAGGGGCGCGGGCAGCGGGGCGCTCAAGGCCCTGCTTTTGTCGGGCGGCTTTGTCTATCCCGGAGGATACAGGGTGGTCCACGACCCGACCTTCAGCGCGGTCGCCCAGCTCGTGGACTGGGGCGAGCTTTTGGCCCAGCTCATTCCCCGCGGAATAGCGGGGCTCCAGATGATCGTCGCTGTGGTTGGCTGCGTCGCCGCAGGCGCGCTGGCGATATCCAGGCGCGGCCGCAGGCGCCCATGAAAAAATAGGGAGCGAAGGGAAAGACATGTTGAATCCCGAGTGGACCGCGGAACTCAAAAAGGGGAGCATACAGCTTTGCATAATGGCGACCCTCCTCAAGGGCCGCAAGTACGGCTTCCAGATGATAAAGGAGATACGCGATCTTTCGAAGGGCTATTTCGATTTGAAGGAAGGGACGCTCTATCCCGCCCTGCATCGCCTGGAACAGCGCGGCTACCTGAGAAGCGAATGGGTGACCGACGAAGGGGGCACCCCCAAGAAATATTACGTGCTGACCGACGAAGGCCGCAAGGCCCTGGCCGCGGCCCGGGCGGAATGGGACCGGCTCACCCGGGCTGTCCGCATCGTACTGGAGGCTGGCAGGTGACCGGTCCTTCCGCGGATGCCCAAATCGAGGCCTATCTCGGCCGCGTCAGAAAGGCGATGCTGGGCCTTTCGTCGGGGACCAAGGACGGGATAATCGGGGAGCTTAGGGAGCACCTGACAGAGCTGGCAAGGGAGAATGGGAGCGTCGAGGCGGCCCTGCAACAGATGGAGCAACCCTCGAAGCTCGCCAGGGGATTTGCCGATGTCTACGGCTACGGGCCGGGATTTGCGGCCGTGCTTGCGGCCGGAGGAACCGTCCTTTCGCTGCTCACAGTCCCATCGCTGGGAGGGCTGTCGGTCCTTGTTCTGCTCCTCCTTTACGCCTATTGCGTACTTGTCAGCCTCTACGGCGGCAAAAAGATAGGGGGTCTTTGCGGCCTCTCGGCGGGCATCGCAAGGGCGGCCTTGGTTGCGGCTCAATGGTATATGCAACCCGGCGTGTTTGCCGTCCCGGAGACCGGGGCGCTCGTCCTGTTTGCCCTCGGCTCGGCGCTTCTGCCCGTGGCCGGCGTGCTGGCAGGGGAGGCCAAACAGAGATACATCAAGGGGCGGCCGCTCGAGTTTTGAGAATTCTCACCGCAGGACGAAGTAGTAGCCCGTCGAATTGGTGAGGCCTGCGATGTCGGTGGTCTCGACCGTCACCCAATGCGGCCCGCCCGTCCACTGGTGCCCCGCCGTGTTGGGACGAATATAATAAACATGGGTGTATGACTGGTAGGACTTCCCCATCTTCAAAAGAACATGGTCGGTGCCGTTGTCCAGGAAATAATAGACGCTGGCCACCTTGGAGTTGTCGGTGACATCGATTCGTATCGCCTGGTCGACCGCTATCTCCGAACCATTGGAGGGAGCGATGAGGGTGATGGCGGGCGGTTCCTGCCCGACTATCCGCATAGAGCCGGTCAGGACGGCCGAATGACCCGATGGGTCCTCGGCGCGTACGCGGTACAGATACGTCCCAGTGACGTTGTAATTGAGCTCCAGCCTGTACAGATGGCCGGTGTCGAGCATGAAATCGCTGGCTGCTTGCTCGGTCCTGTCGGGCCTGGTTATCGTGGCGCTCAACGTGCTGACCTCGGTGTTGTCGACGGCCCATATGTCCAGGCGGATATGGCCCCCCAACTCCTGGACCGGTGGCGTCTGGTCCTTGAGAACCGGGGCCGAAAGGTCCATGATGGGAGGATTGACGAACAGTATCCAGAACGCCAGCCAGCAGGCGAAATATGTGAACCCGGTGCCGAGCCATTTCATCGCTCCCCAGTCCCCGGTGGCGACCCCGAGCCTGTCCAGCAGGAGCTTCAGGAGAAGGGCGGCGGCCACCCCGGCCGCCAGTCCGAACGTGAAGTCCCTGGTTGTGGCATAGATGCCGGTGGAGATCACAGCTATCAGAAGACCCCAAATCGCCGCGATTATCGTCGCCTTGGAAGTGTGTAGCTCGCCGCGGTAGAACTCCCTCTCGTTGAATGGAGGGGGGCCGAAAACCTCCTCCTCTTCCTCTTCTTCGTCCTTCTTCAGCTTCTTCTTGGCCATCGCGGCCCACCAGATTGCGGGGACGGTTATAATGCTTGCCGTGGTGGAGGGTTTATTACCGCCGGAGGCGTTGGAGTACCGATGGCCGGGCGGGGGAAGCAGTACCACATCGGCCTTGCACCGGGAGAGCTGGCGGAGACCGTCCTTTTGTGCGGGGACCCCGCGCGGGCCGGCAGGGTGTCGGGGCTCTTCGACGATGTGCGCCACTCGCGGGCTCACCGGGAGTTCGTTACCCATACCGGGAGCTGGAAGGGCGTCCCGGTCTCGGTGATGTCCACGGGTATTGGGGCTGACAACACCGAGATAGCTGTCATAGAGGCAAGCCGGATAACCAAAAACCCGACGTTCATTCGCATAGGCAGCTGCGGCGCGCTCAGGAAGGACATCCGGATAGGCGAGCTGATAATCTCGTCGGGCGCGGTCCGGCTCGAGAACACCTCGACATTCTTCGTGCACGAGGGCTACCCGGCGATGGCCCATTACGAGGTCCTCATGGCGCTGATAGGCGCCGCCGAAAAACAAAAGGGGCGCTACCATGTCGGGCTGACGGCCTCGGCGCCGGGCTTTTACGGCGCCCAGTGCCGCCAGGTGGAGGGTTTTCCGCTAAGGGACCCGGGCCTCATCGACAGCCTGGCCCGCCAGGGCGTGCTCAACTACGAGATGGAGGCATCCGCACTTTTCTCGCTGGCATCAGTGGGGGGTTTCAGGGCGGGGGCGGTGTGCGCCGTCTATGCACAGAGGCCGACGGGACGGTTCATACAAGACCGGCAGATTCCCGCGGCCGAAAGAGGATGCATCGTTGTGGGAATGGAGGCGGCGCGAATTCTGAGGGAGATGGACAAGGTCAAGAAGAAGAATAACCGGCATCACTGGACGC
>Ga0315273_10005594_pt1 | contig 15561 bp, 12 predicted proteins | sample YL17G02_0_MG_FD_205753 | JGI IMG/M metagenome (GOLD analysis project Ga0315273, IMG submission 205753) | Sediment microbial communities from Yellowstone Lake, YNP, Wyoming, USA - YL17G02_0 | ecosystem: Environmental > Aquatic > Freshwater > Lake > Sediment | place: USA: Wyoming | collected...
GTTCATCATCGCCTTCATGGTGTCCTTCGTGTACCACGGCATTTGATCTTCGGCGGCTATGTTCCTGGACACGTAGAACACGCGGTTCCGGAGCGTCCAGGTGTTCAGGATCTCCTTGCCTCCGAGCTCCTCCACAGCCAAGCGGAACGCCTTCTCTGCTTCCATCCGCTCCGTAGCTGTTGGAATCGGTCCAGAGGTGCGATTTGCGACCCAGTCTTCGGCCTCCTGGGCGCAGCGAGAGATCTTGATGAGCGCGTCGTCAAAGAGCTCGCCGAGCTCGATACGCCACTTCACCAGCAGCGTCACGAGCTCAGCCTGGGTGATCTTGACCGGCTCCATGTCCTTGAGAGCGGCCTTGGAGAGGCTCGGGTTGTTGATGAGATCGACAGTGTCGATATCGTACGTGTTCCCTCCAAGCGTCGTTGACGTCGTGGCGGGCAGCACCAGGAACACGTTCTCTGGCCCGAGGAACGATCTGTAGGCGACGGTGGTCCCGTTCTTGGTCTTGAGCTTCTTGAGGTCCTTCTGGAACTGGACGTACTCCTTCGAAGCCTTGAACCCGCCAACCATGAGGTCGTATGGGTTCGTAGACATGTGCGACCCGATCTTCTTGCGGATCTTCTGTGGCTTCGTCCTGGCTGGAGCTCCTCCGGCTCCCTCAACGGCGGGGGCGCCCTCTACAGCGGGAGTACCCTCAACGGCTGGGGTGCCAGGAGCGCCGCCGTCAACGGCCTCTTCGTCAAGTCCTTCGGACGTGTCTTCTGCGCCGAACGCCCCGGCTCCGTCGTCCTCGTCCTCGTCCTCTGTTGCGTCTCCAGGCTCCTTGTTCTCGTAGATGAAGTCCTCAACCTCGATCGGCCCAGCGACCGGATCGAACGCGTAGACGTACATCTCGTCAGGCCACGCCGAGAACCGGAGGATCCATTCAGCGATGAGCCTGGTCTCCAAGGCGCGGCACATTCGACATACGCTGCCGCGCTTACAGCGCATCAGCCTGACGTCACGGATTCCATGCGCTGGGATCGGGCACTCCGTGAAGTGCTGGAGCTGGCTGCACGCAGATGCGTCTTTGATGATCTTGAGCGCATCCTTAGAGATAGGCTCCTTCTTGATCACCATCTGTGCGCCAAGCGCGCTGAGGCAACGGAGCGTGCGGCGATCTGTCTCCGACCACGGCATGGCCGGAAACATGGCCTTCCTTGAGTACGTGGAGATGGACGTCTCGTCCATGTCGGCGACGAGAGCATCGAAGATCTTGTGGATCTCTCCGGTCGTGATCGAGAACCGCATGAGGGCCATGGGGTCTGTCATGAGGTACTTGAGGGGAGCGTCTCCCTTCTTGTACTTGAGGAGCATGTCCCTCGCCTTCTTGTACTCCTCCAAGATCGCGCTGCATCCGGAGGTCTGCGCGAGCGTCTGGACCGCTCGGTACGGGATGAGCCCCAGCGCCATGCCGTGGCCGATGACCTTGGCCAAGTTCTCCGTTGAGTCTTGAGCTGGGCGCAGCAGGCAGAGGCGCTTGATCTCCCAGGACAGGCGCGGGAACGTGATCGGGATCTGCCTCTTGCCGGTCAGCATGGTGGAGGCCACCGCGCGATCCCAGAGATTGCGGTTCTGTGAGAGCTTGTCCTTCGTCAGATTGACGAAGTGATCCTGAATGGAGACGACGGCGGACCCCTTCATGAGGTCTCTGAGATCCTTGATCGGATTCTTCTTCTTGGCCTTCTTGGCAGCGACCGGCCGGATGTGGCCGTCGTCGTTGAACTCGGGAGGGATCGGCGCGGACTCGGTGATGTAGGAGTCGTCTTCGGCTGAAGCGATGAACTTGGCAGGTACTGGCTGGACCTTGACGACCTGCGGTACGGCCGGAGCTTCGTGGGTACCTTCAGGAGCCTGGGCCTCAGCCTCCGGAGCCGTGGCCTCGAGGCCGCCCTCAGGAGCCTGGTCCTCGGTCCCGGCCTCAGAAGCCTGGGTCTCGTGCTTGTGGGCATGACGGGCGGCCTCAGCCTCGGAGCAGCGAGCGGCTACACGCGCCTCGCTCACGGCGTCGCTGACGGCCTTCACGTACTCGGCGGCGTGCTTGTGGCTGATCGTGTCGATCTTCTTGAAGCCGGCGGTCGTGCTCCCGGTCTCGATACGGCCACACGTCTCGTACCACGCCCGCTCGATGTCCATGTCCTGGAGACCAGCCGTACGGCAAGCGTCAGTGAATGCGGACTGCGGATACTCGGCCTTCATGGCCAGGTAAGCGCACGCCCGCATGGCTGAGCACGCAGAGTGCTTGATGTCATCAGGGATGAACGACTTCCAAGTGGCGGATGGGTCACAGGCCATGAGGAGCGCAGAGATCGCGTTCGTGATCTTCGACGTCGACTGGGCGGTTGGGACAGGTGGCCTGAGGTCGTGCTTGGCGACCTTGCAGGTCTTGGTCTGACCGCCGCCCCACGACCTGCCGTGATAGGCCAGGTCCTTCTCTGCGCGAGTGAAGAACCAGGACTCCAGATCAGGTCGCTCAGCGAACTTCGTCTGGCCGACCGCCGTCACGGCGGAGAGCATGACGGACCTGATGTCCTCCCAGGTGAAGCCAAGGAGCGCCGCGTGATTGATGAACTTCGACTCGATGACGTCCCTGTCGAACTGGGCTCGTGACGACTTCGGACCGCCTTCAGAGATCGGGTGAAGAGGGTCTTCGCCTGTCATGTGCTTCAGGATCCAGCGGAGCTTCTCGCTGCGCTCTGCCATGAGGCGCGTAGCGGCGTGCTGTGGGAGACCTGGGTCGAGGTCGTTGATCTCGACGGAGACCCCAGCTTCGAGCAAGCGCTGCTGCCTGTGCTTGCTGAGGACGAGCTTGGTGCGCTGGACGAGAGACGGCTCTGGGGCCTCTTCTGGATTCCACTCGCCAGAGAAGAGGGAAGCTGCGCTGAGCTTCAACTGCTCGTACGTGTCGGTGGCCTCTTTGCTCGAAGCGGCCTCCTCGATGAACCGGGACATCTTCTCTGGGGTCATTGGCTCTGGAAGCACGACGTGTTCACCATGGCTAGGAACCCTGCAGGTGACCAACGGGGCGTCCAAGTCGGGAATGTACGACTTGGGGAAGCCAGCTTCCTCTACGCCATCGACCTTCTTGCGCTTGCGACCTCCGGCTGGACGCCACAGGCCGCCACGACCAGTCTCCTTGCGGGTGAGGATCGAGTTGTCGACGACGACGGCAGGCCACGTCGTCTTTGCCGTCTGCGTGTACGACGACCGGATCGGGATGCCGGCCTCTTCCAGAGCCGCGATCTTGGCGAGGTTGCCGGCCTCGTAGAGGTAGATCGTACGAATGCTCGAGTCCATGCGCATGTCGAGGTGCATGCTGCCCTTGACGTCGCTCGTCAGGAACGGGATCGCGGTGCCGCCAGTCACCTCCTTGAGGATGGGCTGCACCGACCTGATGTACTGAACGGACAAGGAGACCGCGTAGTCACGGCCACCGTTCTCGATGAAGTCTTTGGAGTCAGTCTGGACGTCGAAGTCCAGCGGTGGAGAGTGGATCGAGTGGCTTGTGTGGTACGTGAGGATCTTGAAGATGTACGACTCGGTCGTGGTAAGACCCTGACGCTGGAAGGACGGCTCGTCGTCCTCGGTGTGCGGCTTCTTGGCCGCCGACTGGCTCGCGAGGGCCAGGAACAGGATCGCGTGCTTCTCGGGCAGGTCGGCCAGGTTGAACCCCTGTCCGACGACGTCGTTGCTCTGACGCCCGTACTCGTGGTCGGCGAGGTCGGTCCTCAGCCTCCAGCGGTTGTCCTTCCCGCCGCCGCCGAAGCGCTTCTGGACGTAGCGGACCCTGGCATTCACCGGGTCGTGGCGCCTGGCCGTCTTGTACAGGGCGAGCGCGCTGTTCTCGCAGAGCTCGCGCGTCTTCTGAGAGACGAGCGCGAGAAGAACGTTGATGTCGTCAGGGAGGAACCATTCACGGATGACGGAGCAGCCAGTTTGTATGAGCTTCATGGATTTAGCCTCTTAGAGAACGCGTTGTGTAGCGCGGCCTGGGTCCGGAACAGCGGATCCCATGGGCGCGTGGGGGCGGTGGGCGCGGCAAAGCCTGGCGCGCCACAGAAGTTCATGTGAAATCTGGACTTATCTGCAAGATCTGTGAGATCACAGGAATCTGGCAGGTCGTGCGAGACCGTTAGGAGGGCTTTTGCGCCCCATTTGCCTTGACGCACATCTTCGACATTGATACCGTTCACTTCGTTGACGTCCTTTTCGGTAGGTCGTTGACGCAGTTTCCAAGGTCCTCAGGGACCAAGGTCGCTGGACTCAAGAGGGGTCAACCTCACGAGTCGAAGAGCGCGAGCGGCATGCGCCTGGGTGTCGAGCCCCAGGCGTTTTGCTGTACGCCTCTACCGTATTTAGAGTCAGCACCTCACTCGGCGCACGCCGGTAACGGGTCACTCTACCTATCCCGCTCGGACACTGCCAGCAGATCTTAGATGTACCGTCCAGGAGCGCTCCTGAGGCCGCCAGGCTCACTTCGGGAGGTTCTCCAGCACGAACTTCGGGGCCGTAAGCGTTCGTCTCCAGGTCTCGACAGAGTTCTTGGTTGAACCGTGCAGACCCCTCGCGTCTCCGAAGAACACCACGCGCTTCGAAGCACGAGTCGCCATGGTGTAGATCAGCGTGCGGTTCAGGTTTCCCTGGTCACTGTGGCCTACGGCGATGATATGAGGCCATTCTGAGCCCTGGGACTTGTGGGTCGTGATCGCGTAACCAAGAACGAAGAACTTCGTCGCGGCCTGCGGGATGTTGATGTAATCCGGTTCGTCTCCACGCCAGATCTTCAGGACCCATCCACTCACGGTCCGACCTCGAACGTCTGTGAATGAATCCTCGACGATCACGCCCTGCTCTCCGTTCATCACGTCTAGCTGGTAGTTGTTCTGTGTCTGCATGACGCGGTCCCCAACGACCGGAGTCAACTCGTCGTCAGGCTGTTCATCAAAGCCATGCAGGATGTCGTGCGTCGCACGCTTGAGCTTTATGTTCAGCTCTTCAACGAAGTCCTTGGTCCCGGCGAGGACCTGGACGTCGAGCATGCGCTCCTCTCCGAGCTCTCGCAGAAGCGTCGAGTACTCGCGGACCGAGGCGTCAATCGCGGAAGCTCGGTTCATGTGACGGTCGTTCACGACCCAAGGCTCGAAGCCAGCCTCGTTCACGGTCGTCCGCTTCAGCACGCCGCCGAGGACATCAGATGCGTTTTGACGGAGCGGTCCGGCATTGCGGAAGACGTGACCAAGACGCGTGATGGTCACGAGATCGCCACCGACGACGTCGCGGAGGACTGCTCCGGCGTCGACTGGCGGGAGCTGATTGTGGTCCCCGACCAGGATCAAGGCCGTGGTCGGATGCATGGCTTTGATGATCTTGGCCATGAGCGGAACCGGCAACATGGAGCTCTCGTCACACAAGATGACGTCAGCTTCGATCTTGTTTACATTGAATGACTTCCCGTCGTATCCAAGCATCATGTGGATGGTCTCTGGCGGCGTCATCCCTGTGATTGAGACGCCGTTTTGACGGAGCATCTCTGACATGCGTTTGGCGGCCTTGCCTGTCGGAGCGCACATCTTGATGTTGATCTTGAGCTCCCGGCACAGCATGACGATCATGGATGTCGTGAACGTCTTCCCGCTACCAGCAGCTCCAGTGATCACCGAGGTCTTGTGCTTGACGAACGCCTCGACCGCGGCGCGCTGCTCTGCGCTTGGAGTCCGGACGACAGCGCCGTGCGCCGCCGTCTTGTTGACGATGGCGTCGAGCTGCCCTTCAGAAAACGTGCGTCTCGTGAACATCTCGTTGATGGCGGCTTTTCCGCGAGGTGAGAAGTAGTTCATGATGCACAGCTCAGCCCCAAGGAGATCCTCTGGACACAGGACCTGTCCGATGCCGTCGAGCATGAACGTCGCGATGTAACCGTCGGCGATGAGTCGCATCAAGCTCTCCCAGACGAGCGCGCGACCCTTGAAGTCCAGGATGGTCAGGCTATGAGGGCTGCGAGGCTTGTTGGTCTCGCAGGTCCTGTTTTGCAGCGCGCTAGCCGTGATCCACGTATGACCATCAAGCCTGATGGAGTCTAGTGACTGCATGATTCCGCAGCGGATGCGGCGATCGTCAGTCCTTGATAGGCCCATCTTCTTGAGCGCGATCTCGTCTGCGAGCTTGATCGAGTACCCGCGAATGTCGTCGACAGGCGCGTATGGGTTCGCGGTGATCACAGAGACCGCGCCGCTGCCGTAGCAGATCCAGCAGCGCTCCAGGACGGCTGTCGGAACGCCGATCGTGATCAAGCCGGCCTTGGTCTGCATCTCCTCTTCGAGTGGAATCCAGAAGGCGCGGAGGCTTTCGACCGCTGTCGAGTCTAGAGATGCGTCTATCTTCAACTCGTTGATGAGGCTGTCGCCGCCGCGGAGAACGTCGCCAAGCTCCAAGCTGCGCGCCTTGAGGAACGCGACGATCTTGGCTGACCGTACTGGGCCGATCCCCTTGAAGCGCTCATCCCGTTCCAGGACCTTCCCTAGACCGTTGAGGTCTAGGGCCGGGACAGAGAACGAGACCTTGAGCTGGCGGCCAAACACCGCGTGGTCTGTCCAGACGCCAGAGAACTTGATGTGATCGCCGATCGAGACATTGATGTCTCCGACGAACGTGACAATGTCCCCGTCAGCCGTCTCCATGCGCCCAGCCGCCCACGCGATGTCGACCTCCATATGCGCTGGTCGGCGATTCAGGAAGATGATCTCGCCGCTGACCGTCGTGTTTTGATCCAGCGGGAAGAGGGTTTGGGTCATGGCGCTTCTCCGGAGAACATCTCTGTTTGACGACGTGACGCGGCCTCTGCGTCGAACGGTGATGACGCACTCGCGGCCTCGGAGAGTCGCTCGCGCGACAGGTCAATGCATCGACGATCACTGTCGATCCCGACGTAGTCGCAGCCGAGCTCCAAGGCGACGACGCCGGTCGTCGACGTCCCTGTGTATGGATCGAGGACAAGCGGCCGTGTGGTCTTGGCCTTGCAGCTACAACCTGCCTTCCACCCGACGATTGTTGCTGGGACATAGCCAGCAGAGCTCGACGTCTTGCCGTTGCCGTGAACCAGGTCGTCTCCGTGCTCAAGCCAGCTCTTGCCGGTAGATCCACCCTTGGCCTTGTTGACCTTTGGCAGACGAGGTGCGCCGCACGCGGAGCACACGCCGTCTTGGCTCACGGCCCCGTTCAGGAAGGTCCTGACGACCCAGCGCGGGTAGACCGACGTATGCTTGAAGGCGATGGTCTTGCTGCGCCAGGCTGGCTCGACGGTCCCGGTCCAGACTGAACGCAAGAGCCTGTCGTGCTTCACGCCTCGCTCACGGCTCGTGATGTAGTCCCAGTAGTAGCCGGTCTTCTGCTTGCTCAGCAGGATGCCGTACTCGTGGGTCTGCGCCGGCCTGTTCTTCATGGACGTCGGCGTGCGGTTCGTGTATTCGATCACGATGAGTGACTTTACACACCATCCGGAGGCGCGGAGCTTCTCCGCGAGGAAAGGCGCCTGGAGCGAAGGCTCCTGAGCATTCACGTCTCCGCGCTTGCTCGGAGCGTAGGCTTCTCCGACGACGACGAAGGCCGTTCCGTCGTCACGGAGAACGCGGTGAACCTCGTCGAAGACGAGGAGTTGATTGTCGGCCCACGCGCCACGCGTCTTCTCCATGCCAAAGACGCTCTGACCCTCGTACTTGCGCTGGAGGAAGAACGGGATCGAAGAGCACATCGTGTGTACGGACCGGTCTTGAAGCATCTTCATCGCAGCCACAGAATCTCCGTACATCAACTTCCAGCGGCTCACTGGAGATCACTCGTGGAGATCTTGATCCACTCCTTGGTCACGCTCTTGAAGAGCCGCTTGGATACGCCGAGGTAGCGCCTGACGTACTTGATCTTGATATCGGCGTCAGCGACGCCCGCGTTCTCCAGGGCCTTCTTGGCGATGTTGATCGCGTCGTCTGGGTCGATCATGGCGACGTCACCCTGGAGCCAGCCGACACACTGGCGGTCGCGTGGGGTCGCGTTGTTCACCATGCCAGGAGCGAACGACTCCCAGCCCCAGCGCTCTGGGTCTGGTGGAGCCTTCTTGTCGTAGTTGTAGAAGTAGGCGACGCCGTCGTCGATCGCCAGACGGAGGCCACGGGCCAGACGCAGCGCGTGCGTGCCGATGATGTCTCTGTCGATCTTCTCTGCGAGCTCTTCTGGCGAGAGCCCCTCTGGGAGTTCCTGGTCCTTGATCATCGCGAGCGCGATAGGAAGCGTCGTGTTGGTCGTCTTGGCGGTCGGCAGGAACGTCGGGATCGATGGCGGTGGCGGCACCTTTGAGGCGGCCTTGTTCCACTCTTCAGAGCCTGGCTTCACGCCACCGCCGAAGTCCGGGACGAGGATGTCGCAGAACTTCATAGCCTCCTGAAGCGGCATTGGAGCGAACGTGTAGATCTTGCCTGCATGCTCGACCTGCCACTTGTCCGCACCAGGATCGGTCTTGGTGCCGACGCGGCGCAGGATCACGAGGTCCATGTCCTTCGCGGCGGTGACGAGCATGTCAGAGGACGCGCGAGCGAACGTGAGCTCGCCGTGCTCGACGATGTCGACGCGTGCGCCGCGTAGGTAGGTCATGAGCTTCGCCCACTCGTTGATCGAGTCTGACGGAGCACCCTCGGCGCGCTTACGGGTCTTCTTGGGCTTCTGCTCGCCCTTGAGGAGAACGTCAGTGGTTGCGAACCCCATGTCGCTTGCGTCTACGACGTCGATGATTAGGCAGTCGACCTTGTGTGCGTGTGTGCGGAGGCCGCGCCCGCTCATTTGACAGTACCTACCCTGGCTCTTCGTTGGTTTGGCGATGACGATGGCTGTAATCGAGCGCTCATCGTAGCCTTCGACCAAAAGGTCAGCGGCCAGGAGAACTTGCGTCTCTCCACGCGCGAACTTCGCGAGATTCATCTTCCTGTCTTCTCGATGCATATGCGGTGCGCCAGACACCCACCGTGCTTTGATCCCCATGAGACAGCACGCGTCTGCCGTCCTCTTCGCCTGGTCGACGCTCGTGCAGAACACCAGTGTCTTGCGTCCGGCGCAGTTCGCGGCAATCGCCGCTGCTGTAGCCTGTGCGCCATTGACCCTGATCCACTCCTTCTCCAGGTCACCTAGTACACACTCGCCGTCTGCCATGAGCTTGATCGCTGCCGGATTCAGAGGCAGTAGGACCTTGATTGCTCGTGGTGGAACGAGGTAGCCCTTTTGGATCGCCTCCTGAATCGACATCGAGTAGATGACATCATCGAAGACCTCGTCGAGCGAGATCTTGTCGGCGCGATAGATCGTGGCTGTGAGCCCGAGAAGCTTCGGTCCCTTCTTGTCGGCCTGGAAGCATCCTAGCTGCGTCAGGACCTTGAGCGCCGACGGAGAGACAGCGTGGTGGCACTCGTCGAAGACGACGAGGCCGAAGGCTCCAGCCATCAAGAGTCGCTCTAGACGCGACGTGATCGCGATACTCTGGATCGTCGCGATGATCACACGCTCGCCACGCGACATCGTATTCCCCATCTCGATTCCGTAATCAAGACCAGGGAAGTTGTTCTTGATCTCGCGCGCCGGTTGTGTGATGAGCTCTTCGCGATGAGCGATCCACAGCGTGCGGCACGAGAGTTGGCCTGCGATCGCCAGACCGGCGATGGTCTTGCCGCATCCCGTCGGTAGCGTGATGATCGGCCTCTGCAGCTTCGACTCCATGAACTCTGCAATCGCGTCGGACTGCGGTTCGCGGAGCTTCACCGTCGTCTCGACCTTGCGATAGGGGGCCGCGTCTGAGAGCGACTTGACCGTCAGCGGCTTGTAGAGCCTGAGCGCCTTCTGCAGCCGCGTCTCGTGCAGCGACGCGCACGACTCCTTGTGTTCGTCGCGCTCTCCGGTGTCGACTCCGCAGTTGCATGGAGCCTGGCGCACCTCGGCTGGGTGGGGCTCGACGATCACCTCGACAGGCTTTGCGGCGGGCTTTGCGGGGAGCTCGGTGGGCTCAGCCGGCTTTGCGGGGAGTCCGTCTGGCTTTGCGGGAAGCTCGGCCGTCGGCCACTTGTCGGTGATCTCCTTCTTGCAGAAGACGCAGACGCGTGGAGGCAACAACGCGACCGGCTTCGATCCAGTCCGGTCGCCTCCGCACTCGATGCATCCAGTTTCGCCGCTCAGTGTGACCCAGCACTCAAGCCTATCGGGCTCATCTGGCTTTACCTGTGGCGCAGGCTTCGCCTCTGCGCTCTTCCTCTTGTCGCGCTTCGATGACTTCACCGTCGCCGCGCCAGCGGCCTGGATATCCATCTTTGATGTCATGTGCTCGCCTAGAGACCGAGGCTCGCCAGGACACGACGTCGAGCCTTCTCCGCGTCGGACAGTTTGGCCTTCTGGACGCGAGGCCGCTTACCGGCGGCATCGCGCGGCGCAGCCTTCGCCGGCTTGACGTCGGATTCGTAGACTTCGACGTCCTTGGTTTCGGGCTCAGCCGCTTCGGTGTTCTTGAGCGCGCGCCGGACGTTCTTGACCACACGCTGGGCGCCTGGGCTGATCCGCCGCTTCTTGATATCCGTGACCAGGATCTCCTCGATCTCTGGCTGTGCGGACTTGAGCTTCTGCTTGAGCTTCGTGATGTTTGTGGTGTCGTCGGCGCTCGGAGCAGGCGGAGCCTCGTTCGGGATGCCATCCGCAGTGATCCCGACCGTCTGCCGAAGCTTCACGTATCGACTGAGCAAGAGAGCCTCGGCCTTGTCTGAGCAGGGTACGCGAGCGCCAGAAGACCGCTCGATGTCGCGAAGGTCGATGTCCGGGAACAGCGCGATGGCCTTCGCGATCGCTCGCTTCTTCACGTCCTTCGGATCACCGCCAGAGATTCCGAGCGCCTTCTTCCAGACGCCAGGTCGGATCGTGTCGAATGGGATGCCCGCAGCCACGAGGCTCGCGCGCCAGATCCCGTAGCCCAGACCCTTCTTGAAGTTCGAGATCGAGCCCATCTTTGGGAACGCCTGCTGCTGCTCAAGGAGCGCCTCGCGAACCCCCATGTTCCGCCAACGCGCCACGGTCGCGACGATTCCCGCTTCGTCATAGATCGGCTTCTCGCCACCGCTCGTTGGGACTGGAGACATTTCGACGACCTTGTCGTCTTCGTCGAGGACGCACTGGTATCCCTTGAGGCCAGGGTCGATGCCGACGAAGAGCTTCTTGACGACAGGCGGGTCTTGGGCTCCGTCGTTTCGAATCCTTGCCAGGTCCTTCTCGAGCTGGACGGACTCGCTCCGAGCCTTCTGGTACTCGGCGATTGCCCTTTCCTTGCGCTCACGGTCGCGGAGATCGGCGTCGGCCACACGATCAGCTTCCTGGCGAGCAACCTCGGCCTGGCGAGCGACCTCGGCCTGGCGAGCGACCTCGGCCTGGCGATCGACCTCAGCCTGGCGAGCGACCTCGGCCTGGCGAGCGACTTCAGCCTGGCGAACAGTCTTGTCTATGGCAACCTCGGTCTGGAGCTCAGGAGCGGGAGCGTCTACCCCGCAATCGCAGGTGCCTGTGGGAGCTCCGACAGAAGCACCGGCGCCGAACGGGTCCTCGTACGCTGGGCAGAGGATCGAGTGTTCTGTAGTGGGCATTCCGGCTCCTGATTTTCTTCTGGATCAGGATTTTACGCGAGACCACCGACATCCACAGATCAGGCGAGCGAGGCCGTCCGAGCAGGTGTGTCCGTCCTGGCGGCAGTAGCAGTCCGGCTCGCACCGACAGTGGCCGTGGTTCTCGTTCGCGTTGTCGCAGAGGATCGCCGAGCCAACGAGCACCCCGCGCGTCGGCACTGCATCGTAGGCACCGGTCGGATTGCGACCCACCTGGTGCGGATGAATCGCCGGAAGCTCTCGCGCCATCGCTCCCGCCGAATAGCCCAGCGAGTCGGGGTCTTGAAGAAGCGTGGGCCGGGTGAATCCAGGTGACGTCAGCCACTCACGACCGCCACGCAGGAAGGAGACCATGTCGTCGGGCGTGACCGGCATGGAGAGGGCCCTCTGGACCATGCCTTCCTGATTGTGCCCAGACATGACCCAGCCGCCGGCGAGGGCGTTGAGCGCACGCTGTGTCTCGATCACCCGGGCGATCAGAAACGTCGAGTTCACGCCCGTGGTGCGTAGGACCGCCTGCACGTAGGCTTCGCCGTCCTGCGGCGCACCACTGGCGCGATAGGTTCTTTCGGCGTCGCGAATCTCCGAGTCGCTCATGTCAATGCCCTCCGCGCCGCTGCCAGGTCATCAACGCACACGATCAGCACGCCGTAGTCACCGCGCAGTTCTTCAGTCCACTCTGAACGCGGCTCCTCAGTGACCAGGTACCATTCGCGCGTGCCGAGACGCGCATCGAGCAGGCGCTTGCGCTCGTTGAGCAACGCGTCCGAAAACGCTGGCGGTGCTGATTCGTCGTCGTGGTCGGTGTCGAAGAACACCGTCGGTTCCGTCTGGATGCTGTCGTCGAGCCGGCCGTCGTAGATCGAGACGAGCCTGCGCTTCACAACGAGATGGACTAGGTGGTCTAGATCGAAGTCACTCATGAGAGCCCCTTGATCGTGTTGATGATCTCTTCCAGGCCGAAGCGGTCCATCGTGTCGATGGCCTTGGTGATCTGCCCGACGAGCTTCTTCCTGAGCTTGCTGGCGAGCCACCGCTTCAGCTTACGCACGCGCTCCGCTTCAACACGCTGCTCGTAGCCCACGGCGAGCTTCTCGCACGCCTCGCAGCGCGGCTGGTTGTAGACGGCGTTGAGCCCGCCGAAGTAAGAGCCGCACAGCGCCGTGAAGCTGAACATGGGGCCTCGCGGAAAGGCGTGCGCGATCGGCGGCGTCCCGGGGTGCAGCCACTTTATCGAGTCAAACTTCTTGAACTTCATAGCTTCTCGAATCCGTTCTTGAGGATGATCTGCGCGATCTCCTGGCGAATCTCTTCCTCGACCCACACCGGCAGATCCACGATCGTGCAGTCGGCCAACCGTAGCCGGTCCTTGAGCTTCTCGATGATGAGCCGGCCGCAGTCGAGCGCCAACCGGTCCTGGTGCGTCGAGCGCAGCATCTTGTCCTGCCCCGGCCGCCAGTCGCAGTTGCACCTGAAGCCGGTGTTCTTGTCGCCGTACCAGGTCTTGCAGCCGTTGGGGCCGTGCTCTTCTGGGGCGCACTTACAGGTGCAGGCTATCTCCGGCACCATCTGCCGGATCGGCGCGCCATCCTCGTCGTAGCTAACGATCCGTCCGGGCTTGTCGTCGGTCATGCTGTTCTACCCATCAGGCTCAGGTGGTTTCTGAGGCGGCTCTGTCTTAGCCGGTGCTACTTCTGTGCCCTTACTCAGCCTGTCCATGGCGGCGCACCGAGGACAGACCAGCAGGTGCGCTGCCCACCTCTCTGCGGTAGTGAGTGGTCTAGGCTTCTTGGTCGTTGGACACCCCTTGAGGGGGCCAAGGAGTGATAACGCGTAGGCATCGGCGACCGCTGGGCTGTGGGCAGTCTATCGGGCGACTAAGCCGGGGCGTCGTAGCCCCACCGCACATCGCGCACTGTGGAAAGCTCAGGCGCGGGCAGCCGATGTGCGGCGCGATCGGGTGTGGCCCGTCGCAGAAATGACATGGCAGCGGAGGGAAGGTGGCCGGTTCGGTCACACGATCCATGATAGCCACGCGGCGTGGCTCATGCTGTCGTTCTACCTCCACGCGGTCCAGTAACAGCGCAGACAGACCCAGGGCTCGAAGGCGCTGGAAGCCCCGACGGAGATCACCTGAACGTTCTCGCGCAGGCAATCACGGCAAGTGCCTATGTAGCCATCGCGTCCGGTGTCGTCCTTCGATCCCACAGGCAGCGGCAACTTCTTAGCTGCGGCCATAGCGCGATCAACCCGATCAGTCATCGCTGTACTCCTTCTCCCATCGCCGCTCACAACCGACCTGGGGCCAGCGGTTCACCTTCAAGCAGAAGACACAGCGCAGGCCGACGTGCTTGGTCTGGACGCCGTAGCCGTTGTCGTGCTCCCACTTGAACTCGGTCGTCTGGGCGTGGCGGCAGATCTTGGTGATCGCCGCACGCATCGCCTGGATCTTCGCGTCCCACTTGGCGGCGGCCTTCTTACGGGACGCTTCTGCACGCAGGAGAGCGCGCTCGTCTTCGTTCAGAACCATCTTGTTGACCTCGCTCATCCACTTGGTCGGCGGCGTCGGCTCTGGTACGTACTGGGCGCTCACGGCGGCCCTGAGCAGAAGACCGGCGGCATGAGACCGCCGGGACGTGGTGGCTGAATCTTGCGTGCGAGGGTCATGTCCGTCGGATCGACGTACAGGTGCGAAACGGATGCCGGCGTGAAGCAGACCTTGCAGAAGACTTCACTGGACCAGAGATCGTCAGACGCGACACCCTCTGGGTGGCGTCGATGCCAGTGATGCTGGCGCGAAAGGACGTCGACATGGTCTCCGCTCACGACTTCTTCCAGTTCTCCGCCTCGGGACTGAGCAGCGGCATGTTGTCCGAGTAGCTCAGATCGCCCCACCGGGTGAGCGCCAAGCCCACGTTGCCCTGTTCTACCGCCGCAAGCGTGGACGAGATGCAGGACCACTCACCAGGCGGTGCCAGGTTGTCCGGGTGCGCCCACTCGTGTGCGCGCTTCAGATGCCCACGTAGCTCGGCCAGGATCTTGGTGTCACGGTCCTCGGCCTCCGGCGGAGGATTGGGAGCGAGCGCGTTTCTCAGCAGCTTCTCTACGGGACTCGGCTGATCGTCGGTCATAGCTTCTTCGTGTCTCCGCAATAGACGCAGATGTCGTAGACGTAGGTAGACGTCGTGTGCTTGGTGGCGTTGGCGAGTCGGATCATGGCGTTGACACTTGCACGTTCGACACTCTTCAACATCGGCGTGCTTTCCTTGTGATACCTACCCTCGAATCGGTGTCCGTGAGTAGCGCACGCGCGCGGCGGGCCGGGCTTCGCGAGGGCTGCGACGAGGGCTCCAACCGAAAACGCGAGCGCGACCGTCGCAACGATCAACGTTACCCATTCGACTGATGTCACGAACCACCGTCCGCAGCAGACATGCTCTTGATGCGCGCCGACTCACGCTCCAGCAGAGCCTTCGCTATCCCTTTGGCCGCTGCTTCGACTGCTTCACGCAGCCGGTCGAACGTGCATGGACCAGGGTGGCTACTCGGCTTCTCGCCGGTTTCCTGGGCGTGTCTTCGGCCTTCGTAGCAGCACTCACCCGGGGTGAGCTCGCTCACGGTGCCACCGCCTCGTAGAGTTCGGTGCTCAGGGCCTTCAGAGCGTCGTCGGTCACTTCTGCACCTCCGGTGGCTGGATCAGCGGTCTCCGGTCAGCCACGTACTCGTCCTGGCACCACGTCCAAGCCTCGCCGCATAGGCCGTGAATACCCCATGGGCTTGGCTTGGACAGCCGCTCGGCGCGGTCTCCGATCCAGTCGTTACCCCACGGGTAGATCCGACCGTCCCAACCACG
>Ga0315273_10005595_pt1 | contig 15559 bp, 21 predicted proteins | sample YL17G02_0_MG_FD_205753 | JGI IMG/M metagenome (GOLD analysis project Ga0315273, IMG submission 205753) | Sediment microbial communities from Yellowstone Lake, YNP, Wyoming, USA - YL17G02_0 | ecosystem: Environmental > Aquatic > Freshwater > Lake > Sediment | place: USA: Wyoming | collected...
CCTCAAGCGCGCGCTGGCCGCCGAGCCGTTCACGCCCGCGCCCGAAGTCGAACCGTGGGACGAACCGGCCGCGCCCGATGCTGGGCCGCTCGATTGGGACGATCAGGTTAACGAGGCCGAGGCCGTGCTTGATTGGGACGACCAGCGACCTTTGGAAGATGGCGATATGCTGCTTTTCTTTCCAACGGCCGCCGCGCGTTCGACGTTTGAGGATTTGGCGGGCGCGCATCGTGGACGTGGCGCAATCCTGGGCCGAGACTTACGCGCCGAAGAATCGCACGCCCGCAATTCACAATGGCTACTCTGGGCACCACCGGAGGAAACGATCAATTCCAAGGCGTATCTCGCCGCGCTTTCTAAGACGCGCGGTCTACAGGTCGCCCCCGCAATAGAGATCCCCGCTACGATCGAAAAGGTCGCGCTGCTCCCGCACGCGATGCGCCTGGCACCGCTACGCGCAGTCGGCCTTATGGCCTACGCGCCCCAGGTCGGGTGGCCCGAGGCGAACAAACCGCAGACCACGGCGGCCGAGCTGCGCGAGCAACAACGTGACGCGATGTATGAGCAGATCGAAAACCGCCACCGATCGATCAATCAAGACCTAGACCGTCAAGCGCAGGCGGCCTATCTCGCGCGCACACCCAAGAAAAAACAGCGCGCCGACGCGGCCGAACGCAAGCGCGAGGCCGCCACCTTTGCGAAGCGGCAGGCCGCAACCGCGCGCCTGGAAGCACGCACCGCGAAAGTGAGCGCGGCCCGAATGGCGAAAGAGGCCGCGCGCGATGCGCGGGCCGCAGAGCGCGCCGCGCGCCTCGACGCCGCGCGCCGCAAGAAAGGCGCGGCCGCCTACTCCCCGCGAGAAACGCCCGCCACGCCTGGGAGCACGCTAGACGTGAAACAGACGGCCGCCCGCGCCCAGGCCGACGCTTGGCGCGCCGCCGACTTGGCCGAGGGGCACGCCGCCGCCGTAGAATACATGCGGAGGAGTGGCGGGATGATCGCGATCCACAACGCACCCAAGGGCGAAACGCCCGCCTTTTATGTGGGATGGAAAAACGCGAGCAAGGCCGCGCGCGACGAGCGCAAGGCCGCGCGCGAAGCAAAGCAGCAAGACAAGCGCGAGCGCGAAGCGCGATCGATGGAACGCGCCGCGAAGGCGACACACCGCGCCAAACGCGATGCGCTCGCGCAAGCCGAGCTGGCCCGCCGCACCCAGGCAGGCCGGGGTCAGACGGATGCGCAGATGGCGGCCGAGGGGTGGGCCTGATGGATCGAATGTTTAAGGAACAGACGCACGCCACGACCGGCGCGCGCCGTTGGGTTACATCGATCGACGGAGGCGAAACGTGGACACCGGGCGCGCCGCGTGACTTTTCCGAGGCCGCCCAGCAGCTCGAAACGGTAGACACGGCCGGTGACTGGTGGCCGGAAATCGCGCCCGACATGCCCCGGTATTTGCACGGCTGGAAAACCGAGATCAACGAACGCTATGCGAACGAATCGCCCGCCGCTCGCGCCTCATACTTCGCAACGCTGGAAGCGTATTTACTGAGCAATCAGGCGTTGCTCATACCCGGCGCGCGCCGCCGCCTCCCGGCCAATTTGCTTTTCGAGCTAATCGAGCGCCCGCAGATGATCATTTCGCAGGCCGAGGACGAGCAAAGGGCCGCGCGCGCGGAGCGCGAGGCCCAGGACGACGCCGCCCAGGCCGACGAGGCCGCCGCCGAGCGCGCAGAGGCCGCGCCTGCGCAACGCGGCACGCTACACCCGGCGGGCCTGCTACCCGCACCGGCTGACTTCGACTGGGACAAGCTCTACAAGAGCCACATCAACAACCGGATCGCTTTGGTCATGGGGGGCGACGATGATCCACCTACGGAGGCATTAACCAACGCGATCAAGGGTGGCGATCTCGACCTGTTCGACCAGATCGAACAACGCGCGCACCGAGTAGGAAATTGGACGGAGCCAGATGAACCGTTTTGGGAATACCTGCGCGGAGTCACCAACATGCAGCACATGCGAGTTGAGCAGGGTAAGCCGCTGCGCGCAGGCTGGGATCCAGGCTTTCGCCCGAACCGTCTACAGAAGGGCGTTAACCAAACGCAAGAGGACGGCCGCCGCCAAGCCGAAATGGCAATTGGCATATCCGCGAAGGATGGCCGCCGGCTGAATTGGAATGAGTACGAGCGCCGAAACAAGGCCCTGGCCTGGCCCGACAGCCCCGCGATGATGAAGGGCGCGCGGGCCGCCTTTGCAGAGCGCGACCGCTGGGAGGACCAACAGGCCGAGCTGGACCAACCGATCACCGAGGCCGAGCAGGCCGCCGCCGACGAGCACGGCCGAAATGTAGAATTGGTGATGCTCAAGACACAGGTGCGCCAAGACGAGCACGCGCGCCGCACCGCAGCGGCCGAGGCCCAGCGCATATCAGACGTGCGCGACGTGTACGAAACGATGGAGCGGAAAAGCCGAGAGCGCGCGGAGCTTCACGCCGCGCGCGATGCGCGGGCCGCCGAGCTGCGCGCCTCGCGCACCGCGCGCCGCGAGCTGGCGCGCGAGCTGGCCGCGCGGCCGCCCAGGCGGCCGGGATGGATCGAACCTGCGAGCGAGGCCGAAATCGAGGAAATGAGCCGACAGGAAGAATTGGTGATCGGCCGGAAGCTGCGCGCCGCCGGTCGCGCGGGCCTGCTCTAGCTCACGACCAAAGCTCTAGTTGACGCAACCGCGCCGCCCAGGCCGCGCCGCTCGCGCCGCCCAACCATCGCAACTGCTCACCGATGCCGAGCCGCGCAAGCGGCGCGAACACCTCGCCGCGCCGCTCGACCTGGGCGCGCAACACAGGTTCGATGCGCTCGCGATACCGCGCGCCCGCGAGCAACGCGATCGGCTCATCCGGCGGGATCGCTTCTGCAATCTGCGCAAGCACTCGACGCGCCCACGCCTCGCGCTCTGGCGCGCTCATCGTGTTTAGCGTTCGATCGTAGGGCGCGATTACGGTGTCGGGATGTACGAGGCCGTGAAGCGCGGACAGGATGAACCAAGATCCACCGCTGCGAAGCGCGAAGCCCCGCGCTTTGCGAAACCAGGCCGATCGATACAGCTCCCCGGCGGGCGCGGCCTGGGCGAGCTTGGCCGCCACGCATGAAACCAGGATCGCCACTACCGCGCCGCCCGCCGCCGCTCGCGCTCGCGCTGGCCTTCACCGACCCCGCCGCCGCGCGCTTCCTTGCGAAGCAGGCCGCGCAGGCACGGATCGCAGAACACGCCCCGAGCTGCCGCCCGCCGCAGTCGGCACACCAAGCACAGGCCCGAGCTAACTGGTTTGGCCGAGGCCGTGGACGCCGGGAAAAGATCGCCCTGATCCATCAAGGCCGCCAGCGTGCCGCGCTTTCTAAGTGCCATGCGCCGAGACTACCCCGGCCCGCCAAAGCTGGCGACAAGGCCGCAACGGCGGGCCTCGACCCGGCCCGCCGCCCGCGATACCCTCGCCGCCATGCCCGACGCGACCGACGATTATTTGACCGGCGCACGCGCCGCCAAGCTGGCGCTTGAAAGGCACGGCGCGGCCGCCCACTCGTTAACACGATTCCCCGGCCGCTCGCCTACTTGGATCATGGGATGGCAGGACGCGATCGCAGACGATGCAGCCTGGGCCTTGGAAGGCGGCGGCTCGAAACGGCGCGAAGCAATTGGAGCTGCAATCGCTCTAGGCAACCGCGCCGCCGCCCAGCGACGAGCCGCGCGATCACCGGGCGGCCGCAACCGCGCCGCCCGCGCCGAGGCCGAGGCCGCCGCGCGCTTGCGCGAACCGCTCGCCGCCCGCACCCAGGCGCAGCTTGAGCGCGAGCAATACGATCGCGACGGCGCGCAGCGCCGCTTACGCGCCGACATAGAAGGCCCCGAGCGCGCGCGCGTGGCGCGCCTGGGCGATGCCGAGACAGCGGCGGGCGAGCTGTACGAATCGACCGGAAAAGCGCGCGACCGCGCGCGTTTCCTCAAGGCCGAGGCCGCCTATGAGGCGGGAAAAGAGCGCGCGCGCCGCCTGCGAATTTGGCCCTACTGGGATCCGAACCATACCGAGTGGACGCCCGCGCACTACGCGGCCGCCGTGAAGCAAGAGAAGCAGAGGTAGAGCATGCAAGCGATTGTGACGAAGTATCACCCAGCGTCAGACCGGCGCGGATCTCACATGACGGCCGCCGCAGTCGGCGGCCGCGCCTCCGTTGGCTACGATCACGGCCTCGATGAGCGCGGCAACCACGACGCGGCCGCCGCCGCGCTGATCGTCAAAATGGGCTGGCAATACCTCGTGGAGCGTCACGGCCTCTCAAGCGGAGGCATGCCGAACGGCACCGATCGCGCGCATGTTTTCGGGCCGAGTGATCGCGCAAAGTGGGTCAATACAGCGATTTCGTCGCCGTCCAATTTCGATGCGCGTCAACGCATGCGCGCCAAGTCGCGAGCGCGCACGGGCAACCCAGCAAGCGGCCCGCTCCGCACGGGGTATACAAGCTGCGCGTGTCGGGATTGCATGGAGACAGCGATCGGCACCCCAGGCGAGGCACTGTGTCACGACTGCGAAGCGGCCGGATGCGAGGCCGGGGCCGACGCCGAGTGTCAATCGCCGCACGCCTACGGTGGCGAGGCAGTTAACGACATTGACGAATTCGGATAGAGAGAAAAAGCCACATGCGAAAAAAGACAACCGTGTTTCACGGTGAGCAGGTTTTGCAAATAGTTGGGGATGAGGGAGAGGACTACAAGCTCAACGAAGGCTCTCCGTCTTGCTGGATCGAAGTGGACGGGATCGCGCTCTACATCCGGCGGTACACCAACGAGCGGACGGGCCGCAGCTTCGTTAATGTTGAGGCGTACCGCGCCCGCGATGAAATGGGCGACGAACTCGATAGCTTTCGCGTTGAAATAAAATGACCAGCGCGCGCAAACCGCTGATCGGTGCCGCGCTCGATCGTGTCCTGTCTCGTGAGCTTGAGCTGCTACCCGGCCCCGAGGCCGCGAGCTTGCGCGCCGCTTTCGAGCAGAGCACCGATCAGAGCTTCCTAGCTTTCACTGAAACGCCGCTGGGCGTGATCTGGGAGGCTGGCGAAGTTGCGAACGCGCGCGGCCATGACATACGCGAAGCGATGCGCCGCGCTATGATGAAGCTCGCCCAGGCATCGCGCGAGCGCGAGCGCATCGCGGCCTGGGCCAGCACCGCAGCACCGCGCGCGCCGCGCCTCACGCCGCGCGCGACCAAGCGGCAATTGCTGGGATGGCTCGCGTGGAACGATCCAAACGGCGAATGGGGCAACCACCTAGAAGCTCTCGATCGTATTGCCGAAAGCAAGACGGACGCGGTGAAGGGTTATCCGGCCGCGTTCGCAGATGAAATTGACGAAGAGGCCGATGACTTCGCAGACGATTACGAGCAAGAATTTGAGATCCCCACCGTAGACGAGCTGTGGGATCACCTTGGGGAGATGATGGATCAGGCGTGAACGCGCCGCGCTTGCGCGGCCCCACGCCGCCCGCCTATGCTCCGCGCTGGGAGCCTGGTTATCTTCTGGAACGGCTGGCGCGCGCTCGCAGGCTCCCCCGCCACAGCTCGCGTCAGCCGTCCAACCTTGCACCTTGGGGAGCCTGTTTATGCTTTTGGAATGTGTCGATCTTGGTCAACCGATTGCGTGTGATCTCGCCGCGTGTCCGCATCGGCAATTTGCGCGCCCGCACTTCGCATCGCATCGGATCGTGGACGGGTCGCATCATTCCTACGGATGCGCAGGGGCGATCGCTGAATCCCTTGGCTTGCCGCTCGCGCGGCAGATGCCTTGGCAATCGATCCCGCCCGTCAACCCGATCCCACCGTGGCCCGTTCTAGATCCGCACCACACCGAACCGATCGCAGAACTCGCGCGCGAAATTCTCGGCCTCGTGACCGGCCACGCAGATCCAACGCCGCAGGCACTCGCAAGCATGATCGGCAAAGCGATCCGATCGGTGCAGGCGGGCACAGAACCCACAACCGGCGCAGTATCAGAAGGTGGATGATCACGAAATCGATCCGCTTGTGCGCTCGCTGGCCGCGCACTGTGTAAGCCTGGGCGATGAGCTGGCCGCGCTCGCGCGCCCACTGTCTGCGCCGCTTGCCCCGGCCAAGCTCGATCCCGAGCTGGCCGCGCAGTACACGGCCGCCGAGCTTCAACGATTCCACATCGCGTTAACCGCGCACACCGGCCGCGCAAGCGTGGCCGCCGAACGCGCGCGCTTGCTGGTACGCTGGGCGCGCGCGAACCCGAACCGATAGGGGCACCCATGAGACAGAGCGACACAATCTTAGACGGCCGCGCCGACGTGGAAGGCATAGACGAAGATCGGGCCGCCGAGCTGGCGCGGGACGCCGCCGAGGCCGCGCGGCTCGCCAGCGAAACCGCGCCGACGTTGACCGAGATCGGCCAAGCCGAGGCCGACCGGCTACGCGCCCAGGCCCGCTCGCTTCGGGCCGGGAATATCGAGGCCGTGATCGCGTGGCTTGAGAATGAAGCGCGGGAGATTGACCTGCACCTGGCGCAGCTCCGCGCCGAGCTGGCGCGGCCGGAAGGCCCAGCCGAGGCCGAGGCCGCCGCCGAAACGCCCGCGCCGTTGCCGAAAAATTGATCCTTGCCCGCCGGGATCCCGTAGTCTCGACGGCCACGGGGCCGGGGCACGATGCCCCGACCCCATAAAAGCCAGCGACCCCGCCAAGGGTCGCCACAGCCGCGAGCTTACCGCGACATGAATAAGACTACCCCGCCCCCGCCAGAATCGCAAAAGGCGAGCGCGTTCCTTCACAAGCTCCGCGCCGCGATCCCGGCGGCGGCCGACTACATCGAACGCGAGCTGCGCCGGCCACCGGCCGCACCGGCCGCACCGGCCGCGCCGCGCAGCGGTATCGCTGCACCGAGCGCGCGCCGCGCTCCCGCGCAGCACAAGCGCGCACGCGCGGCCGCGAAGCTCACCCAGGCCGCGCGCCGCGCGCAGCGCGAGCGCGACCGCGACGATCGGATCCTCGACAAGCTGCACCGCACGATCAGCGATGCAGGCGGCACGATTCAGCGGCAGGATCTAACGCGCATCCCTTCGGCCGTGTGGCGCATGACCGCGCAAGTGATCGCAGATCAGACCGGCCGCGCCGCGCGGATCTATCTCGCGCGCATGTCGGCACGCGCGAGCGCGGGCGCGATCCTGCGCGCCGCGCTCGAAAACGGGCAAGCCTGGGCAGACCTACGCGCGCGCCGCATCGCCGCGCTGGGCCTCGCGCTCGATGCGCTGGGCCGCCGCACGCGCCGCCGTGGCTTGTGGACGCGCGTGGTGATGGGCATCACGCGCGCGGCCTTCTGCGCGCTGCTACGCAATCCGTTTGATCCGCGCGAGCGCGCGCGGCCTTCTGTTAGTGCGTGCTTTGGTGTGCATCGACCTGGCGCGGCAGAGGACACCGCCAGCAACGCGATCGGATACTTCCGCGCGCTCGCGCGTGCTGGCGCGGCCTACTGCCAACAGCTACCGACTTCGCAGGCCGCCGCCTGCGAGCGCGGCTATCCTTCGGGGCACCTTCCCAACCGATACTGGCTACTTGCCGAGCCGTGGGAGCTACAGAGCGACGAACACGCCGAACGCTTCGCACAGTTACACCGCGCAGCAAACGCAGACTGCGACGAGCTAGACGCCGACGATCGCGCGCGCCGCGCGCCGCCGCCCGCGAGCGCATCGCCGCCCGCATAGCGGCGCGCTCACGCTTGACCAGCACCGCGCGCGCGGAGGCCGCGCTCCGTCCACGCACGCGCGCCGCGCTCGCGCAAGCCCCCGCGCCTCACGATTCCTCACGAAAGTGAGGCGTCGTGAGGCCCGCGCCGCGCTCGCGCCCGCCCGCCTCGATGCGCCCGCCGCCTCGACGTGCCCCGCAGGCCGCGATCCCGCGCGCGCGGCGCGCTCGCGCTCCCAATTGTGAACAGTCGCTCCGCGCTCACCTTCTCCCTTAAAAGGTAGAAGGAATTAAGATCGGCGCGGTTTGGCGGCCTTGCGCAGCTCGATCCGCCGCACCGAGCAGGGGCACAGAAGGACGCGCGCAAAGCGCGCTGATTTGTTACCTTGGCCGGGAGGGAGCAGAGCACGGATCGGGCCAAGCCCCGGCCGTTGCCGATCACATCATGGGCCGACAGTCACCCGACCGAGACAACGAATGGATCACGCCGCCTTGGCTTTGCGAGCTGGTGAGGAAATCAGCCGGCGGCCGCATCGCGCTTGACCCGTTCCCGGCGGCCGGTTCGCACGTTGACCCGGATCGCAAGCTGCGAAACGGCCTGGGCCGCACAAGCTGGACCGAGGCCGCGCGCGGCGGCCTCGTCTACGTCAATCCTCCCTACTCGCGCGACCTGCTGGGCCGCGCGCTCGCGCGCGTGCTTACCGAGGCCGACGCGGGCGCGCGCCTGGTGCTGCTAGTGCCCAGCTCGACGGATGTACTTTGGTTCCACGCCGCCTATGCGCAGGCCGCGCAGCTCTGCTTTCTGCGAGGCCGCGTGCGCTTCGAGGGCCGCGCGGACTTCGGCCCGCTCTTCCCTTCGGCCGTCTTTCATTTCAACGCCTCCGCGCAAGCGCGCGCCCGCTTCGCGGCCGCTTTCGAGCCGCGCGGGATCGTTATTTCTTTACGACACCGATCCAGAACTCGACCCATTCAAGCGCATCGCGCGCCACGCCCGCCGCGCGAATGAACAGAGGGAGCTGTGGCAGCTCGATCAACTCGACCACACCGAGCGCGACCAACAGCCACCGACGCATCAAGATCCCTGCACTGGCAACGAAGCGAGCAAGCGCGGCCGCAAGCTGGGCGACTGCGCCGACAGCTCAAGCGCGCGCAGCAAAAGCGCGGGAGTGATTGCCGGTAGCTCGTACAAGCTCGCCCAGGCCGCACGCCCCATAGTCGGGCACGCGACCACGCACGCGCCCGAACAGGCCGCGAACGCGGCCAGCAACGCCTGGGCCGTCGCAGGCTGCACCGCGAGCGCGATCACTACATCGGCCGCGCTCGCGCCCGCATCGAACATGCCGAACGCGCGCGCCGCAAGCGCGCCGCTGGGCGTGCTCTCGCGATAGAGATCAAGCGTGGCGCGCGTGAAGCACGACACGCCCTCGATGGTGTGCGAGGCGAGGCCGCCGCGAGCTTGCGCGGACTTCACGCCGCCAAGCGTGATCCCCAAATAACGCGCGGCCTGCGTCCGCGTGAACCACCGAACACCGTCTGCGTGGATCCCGCTCGCCTTAATTTGCGCCGTCATTCGCCCGAATAGTCGCGCAGCGGCGGCGCGCTGGCAACGGGATCCGCGATCCCGATAGACCAGGCCGCGCACATGCCGCGATCCTCGATGCCCAACCCGCGCGCCAAGCTGCGCGCACTCATCCCCGGAGCTTCGATCTATGTCGCTGAACATCACCCGCCAAGACGCCGAAAGACTGCTCCGAACCGCGCAGAACGCGCGAGCGAGCATCAAGCGGGCGAAAGAGCACGCCAACGAGGCCGTTGAACGCATGGTGCAAACGGTCGAAGTCGGCAGCACCGCGTTTAGCTTCGGGATCATCAACGGCCGCTTTAACGGGGTCGAAGTCCTGGGCGTGCCGCTCGATGCGCTCGCCGCGTTCTCGATGCACGCGATCGCTTTCTTCGGAGTCGCGCCCGACCACATGCACAATTTCGGTGACGGTGCGATGGCGAGTTATCTCACCACGACCGGCGCAGGCATCGGCCGCGCGATGGCCGTCCGAGCTGGCGCGGCCGCGCCCATGCAGGCCGCACACGCAGGATGGATCGGCACCGGGCAGCTCCCGGCCGGATCCGCAGTCTACGGACAGATCCCCGGCGGCGCACCGCGCATGTCCGATCAGCAGCTCGCAGACCTGGCGCGCCTCGCGTAACGCGACCCGCCCACCAACCCCGAGCGAAACCAACAACAAATTTTTGAGGTTTTACGATGGCATACGATCCCAATTCTCTTGCGATGGCTGGCTACCTTCAGATTGCCGGTGACGATCCCGACCTGGCCGCGATGGCGGGCCTTGACGCAACCGGCCCCATGCAGGAAATCGACGGCCTGCGTTTCCGCGACCAGCAACCGACCAAATGGCGCGAAACCTTCCTGGGCTTCGATGAGGTGACGATCAAGGCGGGCGAAAGCCTCGACGTGATCCAGCAGCCGCAGGTTGTGTTTCGCGGTGAACGCTTGGTCATCCCGAGCGACATCGGCGGCCAGATTCAGTTGCTTGACGTGCGCGTGGGTAAGAATTCCCAGCTCGCAGGCGTGGGCAGCAGCCCCGGCCGCACCTTCGACGAGAAGGGGCAGGGCGTCCGCTTGAAGATGGACACCGCCCAGATCAGCCAACAGATCGTGCTCCGCGTGAAAAACACGGGCGGCGCGCCCGTGGTGTTCACCGCGACACTGATCGGCGCTTCGCTCGAAATGTGAGGCAGAGCTGAGACACACGGGCAGGCTGGCGCGTGACTACGCGCGCCAGCCGTACCCGACCGGAGCATCACAGTGAATCGGATCGGGATGAATCTTGAGTTGTTCCAAACAGAGCAGACCCGACCCGAATCAGAGGCAATTCTTGCGATGCTTCTGGAATGTCTCACGGCCGCAAACCAGATGTATTTGCGCGCCCACCCGAGCACGCCGCCGCTCTACAGCTCCGGCGTGCGCTACATGCGCGAGCCGCCTGGTGAAGAGGAATGGAACACGATCCCGGTGTGTCTGGCCGAGTGGTCGCACGGACGCGGATCGGACTGCGAGGATCTCGCTTGCTGGCGCGTGGCCGAGCTGCGCGCCGCTGGGATCCCGGCCTCCCCGGTGTTCTACTTTCGTCGCCGCGCGCAGCTCTCGATTTATCACATCGTGGTCCGTCTACCGGATGGACGCATTGAAGATCCCAGCTCGAAATTGGGCATGCTGAATGTGGTTTGATCTATGGCCTTGATCCTACTTGCCGCCCCCGCCGTTGCCGCCGCCGCTTACCTAATCAGCAAGCTATCAGGCACAAGCTCGCCCGGTGCGGCGGCCGCGCCGCTCACCTGGAATAAACAGCCGGCGATCCCGTTGCGGTCTGAAACGGCGCTCCCCGGCCTGATCGATCCGTGGGCCGCAGAGGATACTTTCAAGGCCGCCGCAGAGGCCGCGCAGAAGCGAAACGAAGTCCTGGCCGCTCAGGCCGTGCAAGACCAGCAGCGCGCCGAGTACGAGCGCGCCGAGCTGCAACGCGCGGCCGCCGCGCAGGCCGCCGCCGCGCTCGCGCAGCAACGCGCGGCCGCCGCGCAAGCTCAGGCCGCGCTTGACCGTCAAGCCGCCGCCTCCGCGCAAGCGCGCGCCGCGCTCGATGCCCAGGCCGCCGCCGAGGCCGCGCGCGCGCAGGCCGCCGCCGAGGCCGCCGCCGCCGCAGACCTCGCCGCCCGCAAAGACGAGTGGAGACTTGAAGCCGAGCGCGCCGCCGCGCGCGCCGCCGCCGCCGAGGCCGCGCGCCTCGCAGCGACACAAGCGGGCAACGCCGAGGCCGCACGCCAAGCCGAGGCCGCACGCCTCGCCGCGCTGGCCGAGGCCGAGCGCGCCGCCGCGCAATCCGCGCAGCTCGCGCAAGCCGCCGAGCAAGCGCGCGCCCAGGCCGCCGCGCAAGCGCGCGCCGCGCTCGATGCCCAGGCCGCGCAAGAGCAAGCGCGCGCCCAGGCCGCGAAGCTCGCCGCCGAGGCCGAGGCCGCACGCGCGGCCGCCGCGCAGCTCGCACAACAGAGCGAGCAAGCGCGCGCGGCCGCCGCTGCACAAGCGCAGGCCGAGGCCGAGCGCGCGGCCGCCGCGAAGCGCGCCGCCGAGCTGGCCGCCGCCGCGCAGCTCGCCGCGCAACAGTCACGCACCGAGGCCGAACGCCAGCAAGAGACGATCCGCGCGGCCGCGATCACGTTGCGCGATTATCTGATCGCAGGCCGCGCCACGCCTCGGATTACCTACGGATACGCAGGCGCGCCGTCGCCCGGTGTGCTTGCGTTCCAAAAAGTCGCGGGCCTCAAACCAGACGGAATCTTCGGGCCTGACACCGCGCGCGCGGCCGCCTCCGTGGGCGTGACACTTCCCGCGCGTGGTGCTGCGCCTGGGCCTGCTCCCGCGCCTGCTCCCGCGCCCGCTCCCGCGCCCGCTCCCGCGCTCAGTGAATCGGATCGGGACGGTGGCCCAGGCTCGATCGGGCCTGATATTGCCGCTTGGACCGCTGAGTGTGCGCGGCACGGCGGCACGATCCAACAGTGGCAAGCGCCTAACAGCACCTACACGATCCAGGTGTGCGCTCTACCAGATGGCCGGATGCTGGCCCCGTCCGAGCTGGCCGAGCTTCGCGCGCTCCCGATCGTCACGCCCGCGCCCGCTCCCGCGCCCGCGCCCGCGCCCGCTGGGATCCCCGCCGGATACGATCCGGCTCTCGCCCGCGTGCTCGCACCCAAGATCGAAACGCAGCTCCGCGCGCTCACCGCAAAGGGCCAATCCTACAACTACGATCGCGCCGCGATGAAAGCCTTTCAGATCGCCGCTGGCCTGAAGCCAGATGCGATCTACGCCGGTGGCACGCGCGGCGCGCTCGTGTTCTATGGGGCCAAGCGCGCGCCCGCTCCGCTCTACGCGCCCACCACGACGATCCCCTACACGCCCCCAGCTTGAAAGGTTAACCATGCCAACGATGCCCCCGAATTACTCGCGCACGCTTTCGCTCTCGATCCCGGTGAAGTTTTACCGATCGCCCGCTGGTCGATGGATCGGTGTGGCCGAAATGAGCACGCCGACCGGGATCGTGCGGCTCACCGCAAGCGCCGACGAAGCGACGATCCGCGCCTCGATGATGGCCGCCGCGCGCATGCAGTTTATGCAAGCCAAGCGGGCCGGTGCGAGCGCCGGATTTCTGGGCGGCCTGTTCAAGCGGATCGGACGGATCGCATCTTCGGCCGTGTCGGTCGTGTCGAACCTGGCCCGAGGCCGCATCGCCGCCGCGCTCAAGTCGGCGGTGTCGCTTGCGCGCGAAGGGTTGCCCGTTGTCGCGCTCGCGATTCCCGGCCTGGGCGTGATCGCCGCAACATCGATCACGGTGGCAAGCTCGCTACTCAGCCGCGCACGCAAAGGCGACCCAACCGCCCGCGCCGCGCTCGCGCGCAACGCCGAGGCCGCGCGCAGAGGCGACCCGGCCGCGCTGAAGCGTCAGCGCATCCTGCGAGCCGTCGCGATGAAGTCGGCCGCGATCCGCCGCCGCCGCCTCGCCGCGATGAGCGCGCGCCGCAACGCCGTTGATCCCGAGCTGCGAGGCATCGCGGGCGGCGGCGGTATGTACTCGATCCACGGCGACGACGCGGCCGCCGGCTTCTACTCGATGGCCGGTGCCGATCTCGGAACCTGGACCACAGCGATCGACGGCCAGAAGGTGTTTACACCGGCCGCGATGGCGGGCGGGATCATTTGGGATCAGCTCAAGCCGCATCTCGGATACCGATCAGGCCCGTCCAGCTACATCACAAGCCGATCCGCCTATCACGGCGGCCTCGCCGCGCTCGCGCAGATGCGCCGCTGATCCATGCCGCACACCGATCCATATTTCGATCACGTCCTGAACATCGCCGGGATCGATCCGACCACGGCGGGCGCGGCCGCGCTCGATCCGCTGGTCGTCGCTGCGAACATGCAGGCGGCCGCGCTCGCGCAACAGTACGCGCCAGCTCCCGCGCAGCTCGCCCAGGTGCCGCAATACGCGCAGCTTGCCCAGGTGCCGCCCGTCTACGCGCCGCCGCCGCCGATCTGTTACGAGTGGCCCACCGTCGCGCTTGCGGCCGGTGCGGGCCTTCTGGTCGGATATCTTTTCGGGTCGCGCGCGTGAGCACATACACCGAGGGGCTAGACGCGCTCGCAGGATGCGCGTGCAGCGGTACGCGCAACATCGCGCCAGTCATGGCGGCCGCAACGCGCGGGCTTCAATACGCGGGCCGCGCGGGAGAGTTGCCGTTTATTGCGATGCCTGGTGCGCAGCAAGCGCGGGCAAACGAAGTGCTGGGCGAGGCCGCGCGCCTCGATGCCGCGCTCCGCACCTTTGCCCCGCCTGCGACGAGCGCGCCGCAGTTCGCCGCCTGGGCCGCGAGCTGGCAGAGCTGGTATGCGCAGCTTGCGACGTACATCAACGGGATCAATTGGTTTGATAAGTTGTGGGCCGCAACGGCCGAACAGATCGAAACCTACGCGGGCCAGCTTGGCGCGTGGCAGCAACAATTCCGATCTTTCGGTGGCTACTTGCCGGGAGTCTTGCCCCCGGCCTCTAGCGTGTGGCGCACGATCGGGATCGGTGTGGCCGCTGGATTGATCACGGCCACGATCATCTACCTTGTGCGCGCGCCGCGCGCCGCACCGGCCGCGCTCAGTGGGGCCGCATGAACCCGACGCGCGAACACGTCACGGAATTTCTTGAACGCAACGCCCAGCATTTGCGCGGTGACGATCTGCCCGAGCTGATCGCGCTTGCGCATCACAACGCGAACGGAAGTCAGACGCCGATCGGAGAATGGGATCTATCGGCCGCCGTGAACGATCCCGAGATCCGCGCCGCGCTGGTAATGGAGCTGCTACAGCTCGCGCACCGACACGCGCAGTTGCTTTCAGGCCCGCAGGATTACGATCTCGCGATCCACTGGCCGCGCAGCGAGACACGGCCCGAAACGATCGGGGCATCGACGCGGATCCGCATGGCCGGGGCCGTGCAAGTCGGCACGCTCACCCCAACCGAACCGGCAAACCAAGCGGGCCTGCTCTCGCAGCTTATGCGCCACCTTGAAGCGCAAGCGCGCATCAATGCGGGCCTAGTCGAACGCCAAACAAAAATGCTGGGCGATGAGCTGGCGCGGAAGGATCGCCGCATCGAACAATTGGAGCTGGCGCGATCGGGACAGCTCGACGCAATCGAACAGCTCGCGCTGCACCAACACGAGCGCGCGCTTGAGGTGATGAAGGCCGAACGCACCCAGCGACGGATGGACGACGGCCTACAATCTCTAAAGCTACTCGCGCCGCCAATGGTCGCCGCGATCAGTAAACGCCTGGGCGGGCCGGTGATGGCCGTCGCGGATCCCGAGCTGCTCAATCTGAAGGCGTGGCTTAAGAGCTTGAGCCGCGAGCAATTGTTAGCAACGCTCGCCAGCTCGACGCCCGCCCAGCAGGCCGCGCTAATGCACGCTTATCAAACGCTCGCGCTTGCAGACGAGCCGGAATTTGCCGACCTTGCGGCGGCCGGTGGAAAGCCACCGATCCAATGAGCGGGCCGCCACAGTCCGCACTGTTTGACACCGGGGTCCGCGATCTCGGCAAAGTCGCGGCCGCTGGCAATCTCGGCAACGAGTATCAGCGCAAGAATCGCGGCCGCTATCAGTCGATCCTGACCGGCCAAGGTGCCGTGCGCCTGGTCGATGTAGTGGGCGACGATCAGCTTGCCACGCAGACCACGATCACATGTTCGCTTGAAAGCGCGCTTG
>Ga0315273_10005596_pt1 | contig 15559 bp, 16 predicted proteins | sample YL17G02_0_MG_FD_205753 | JGI IMG/M metagenome (GOLD analysis project Ga0315273, IMG submission 205753) | Sediment microbial communities from Yellowstone Lake, YNP, Wyoming, USA - YL17G02_0 | ecosystem: Environmental > Aquatic > Freshwater > Lake > Sediment | place: USA: Wyoming | collected...
CACGCTCATCGCCGTGAACCGGGGCTGCTACGAGACGTACGCCGCGGTCTATGACTGCGAGGTCCCGGTGATCGCAGCGGTCCACGGCTACTGCCTCGGTGGTGGCGTGGGCATCGCCGGGAACGCCGACATCGTCGTCGCGGCCGACGACGCGACGTTCGGCCTTCCCGAGGTCGACCGGGGTGCGCTCGGCGTCGCCACACACCTGGCGCGGCTCGTGCCCTACAAGAAGATGCGCGCGATGTACTTCACGGGAGCGATGGTGAGCGCGGCAGATCTGCTCGAGTTCGGCACGGTCGAGCGGGTCGTGCCCCGCGCCGAGCTCATGGACACGGCCCGGGAGATCGCGGCGGTCATCGTCGAGAAGAGCCCGCTCGTGATCCGGCGGGCGAAGGAGTCGCTGAACGCGATCGATCCGATCGACGTGAAGCGTTCGTACCGCTTCGAGCAAGGCTTCACGTTCGAGCTCAACCTCTGGGGAGACTCCGACGAGCTGCGCCAGGCGTTCGTCGACAAGCGCGGTGCCGAGCTCCGTCCTGGCGACGAGTCGCCCGGGAAGAAGGAGCAGACGTGACCAAACCCCGCGTGCCGGTCATCGAGGGGATGTTCCGGGAAGACGACGATGGCACCGGGCGTCTGCTCGGTGGACGATGCCCGACGTGTGGCGCATCGTTCTTCCCGAAGCAGTGGTCGTTCTGCCGCAATCCGGCGTGCGGCGGCACCGAGCTCGACGACGTCGAGCTGTCGACGCGCGGCACGCTGTGGTCCTTCGCCGACAACCGGTACGCGCCGCCGCCGCCGTACCCGAGCCGCGAGCCGTTCGAGCCCTACGGCGTCGCGGCGGTCGAGCTGGCCGAGGAGCAGATGGTCGTGCTCGGCCAGCTCGCCGCAGGCACCGACGTCACCACGCTTGCGCTCGGGCGTGAGATGGAGCTGATCGTCGAGCCGCTGTACGAAACGGACGACGCGGTGCACACGGTGTGGAAGTGGAGGGCGATCTGATGGCGGGGGACGAGGTCGTCGTACTCGGGGTCGGGATGCACCCGTGGGGGAAGTGGGGCCGCAACTTCGTCGAGTACGGCGCGGTCGCGGCGCGCGCGGCGTTGGCTGATGCCGGCCTCGCCTGGTCCGAGGTTGACTACCTCGCCGCGGGGAACACGATGCGAAACGGCTACGCCGGCTACGTCTCGGGTTCGACGTTCGCCCAGGCCCTCGGGTGGCGTGGGATCCCCGTCTCGTCGAGCTACGCGGCGTGCGCGAGTGGCGTGGTCGCGATCGAATCGGCCCGCGCCCGGATCCTCTCGGGCATGGCCGATGTGGCGGTCGTCGTCGGTGCTGACACCGCGCCCAAGGGTTTCTTCGGACCCCTGCCGGGGGATCGACCGGAGGATCCCGACTGGCTGCGCTTCCACGTGCTCGGCGCCACGAACCCGACCTACTTCGCGCTCTACGCGCGCCGTCGGATGGAGCTCTACGGCGCGACGACCAAGGACTTCGCGGCCGTGAAGATCAAGAACAGCCGGCATGGGGTCGCCAACCCGTACGCGCGGTACCGCAAGGAGTTCACCGCCGACCAGATCGACGAGTCGCCGATCGTCGCCGATCCGCTTCGGCTCGTCGACATCTGTGCGACGAGCGACGGCGGCGCTGCGGTCGTGCTTGCCAGCGCGGATTTTGCCGCACGGCGTGCCGACCGGTCGAGGCACGTCAAGGTGGCTGCGATCTCGACCGTCACACCGAGCTACCCGAACACGTACCTCGACATGCCCGACATCGCGACCGACTCGGCGGTCGGCGCGCCACCGGTCGAGCGGAGCTTCCGCGACTCGATCGCGCACGCCGCGTACGAGGAGGCCGGCGTCGGCCCCGACGACCTCTCGTGCGCCGAGGTGTACGACCTCTCTACTGCGCTCGAGCTCGACTGGTACGAGAACATCGGGCTGTGCGGTCCGGGCGAGGCCGAGGACCTGCTGCACTCGGGGGCCACCACCCTCGGCGGCCGGATCCCCGTGAACGCAAGCGGCGGGCTCGCGTCCTTCGGTGAGGCCATCCCGGCTCAGGCAATCGCGCAGGTGTGCGAGCTCGCGTGGCAGCTACGCGGCGAGGCCGGCGAGCGCCAGGTCGACGGCGCGAAGGTGGGGCTGTCGATCAACCAGGGCCTGTTCGGCCACGGCAGCTGCGTGATCGTCACCCACTAGCCTGCGGCCGGTCGTACTCGGGAAGAGGAACGTGACCGACAAGCGCTGCACCGAGGAAGACGTCGTCGCCGAGCTCCGCGACGGCATGACCATCGGGATCGGGGGCTGGGGCTCGCGCCGCAAGCCGATGTCGATCGTGCGGGCGATCCTCCGCTCCGATCTTCGCGACCTCACGATCGTCAGCTACGGCGGCCCCGATGTCGGGATGCTCTGCGCAGCCGGGAAGGTGAAGAAGGCGATCTACGGGTTCGTGTCGCTCGACTCGATCCCGTTGGAGCCGCATTTCCGCGCGGCGCGGCAGAACGGCACCATCGAGGCGATGGAGCTCGATGAGGGCATGTTGCAGCTCGGGTTGCGCGCCGCCGCGTGGCGCGTCTCCTTCCTTCCGTGCCGCGCCGGTATCGGTTCCGCGATCATGGAAGTGAACGAGGGGCTGAAGACGGTCGTGTCGCCCTACGACGGTCAGGAGTTGGTCGCGATGCCCGCGTTGCGTCTCGACGTCGCGTTGCTGCACGCGAATCGCGCCGATGAGCGGGGGGACGCGCAGTACCTCGGCCCCGACTGGTACTTCGACGACCTGTTCTCGATGGCGGCGGATCGTGCGTTCGTCTCGTGCGAGAAGGTCGTCGCCGTCGGGAATCTCGTGGACGAGGGCCCGCTCGAGTCGATCCGCGTCAGTCGCATCTTCACCGAGGGCGTGCTCGAAGCTCCGCTCGGCGCGCACTTCACGCACTGCGTGCCCGACTACCAGCGCGACGAAGAGATCCAGAAGGAGTACGCCGCGACGGCCAAGGATCCCGAGGCCTGGTCCGCGTTCCGCACGAAGTACATCGACATCCCCGAGGTCGACTACCGCCGCCTCGCCGCGACCTCACTCAAAGAGGTGACGGTATGAGCGCCGCGACCCTGGCCGAGGTGTGCGTGGTCGCCTGCGCCGAAGCCTGGCGCGGTGACGGCGAGATCCTCGCCAGCCCGATCGGGACGATCCCGACCGTCGGCGCTCGGCTCGCAGCGCTCACGTTCGAGCCCGATCTGGTCTACTCCGACGGCGATGCGGTTCAGCTCGGCGCGCCGCTCCCCGCCGGCGCAGCACCCGACGCTCCCCGCGTTGCCGAGGCGTGGCTGCCGTTCGGAAAGATGTTCGACATCGTGTGGTCGGGGCGGCGCCACGTGATGATGGGTGCGACCCAGGTGGACCGGTTCGGGAACCAGAACATCGCGTGCATCGGACCGTGGGCCAAGCCCAAGGCGCAGCTGCTCGGTGTGCGCGGCGCGCCGGGGAACACGGTCAACAACCCCACGAGCTACTTCGTACCGGCGCACGGACCACGGGTGTTCGTCGAGGCCGTCGACTGCGTCTCGGGAGTCGGGTACGACCGGGCGGCGGCCGCAGGCCCCGCGGCGTCGGAGTTCCACGAGATCCGCCGGGTGATCTCGAACCTGGGTGTGTTCGACTTCGAGACGCCCGACCACGCGATGTGCATCCGGTCGCTGCACCCCGGGGTCACCGTCGAGCAGGTCGTCGAAGCCACCGGGTTCGCGCTGGTCGTGCCCGACGACGTCCCCGAGACGCGTGGGCCGTCCGACGAGGACCTCCGCCTCATCCGCGACGTGCTCGACCCGAACGGGCTCCGCGACGCCGAGGTCTCGGCGTGATGACGGCCTCCTGAGATGCATCCCACCCTGCACACCGCGCTCTGCGACCTGTGCGACATCGAGAAGCCGATCGTGCAGACGGGGATGGGCTGGGTTGCGGGGCCGCGCCTCGCCGCGGCGACGTCGAACGCCGGGGGTCTCGGCATCCTCGCCGCCGGGACCATGGACTACGACGAGCTCGTCGTCGCGGTGCGCGAGACCAAGGAGAAGACCGACAAGTCCTTCGGGGTGAACCTGCGCTCGGACGCGCCCGACGCCGCGGAACGCTGCGATCTGCTCATCAAGGAGGGTGTGAAGGTCGCGTCGTTCGCGCTCGCACCCAAGGAAGCGCTGATCAAGCGGCTCAAGGACGCCGGCGTCGTTGTCATCCCTTCCATCGGCGCCCGCAGGCACGCCGAGAAGGTCGCGGCGTGGGGGGTCGACGCGGTGCTCGTGCAGGGCGGCGAGGGTGGCGGCCACACCGGATCAGTGCCGACGACGCTGTTGCTCCCGCAGGTGGTCGACGCAGTAGATCTTCCTGTGATCGCAGCCGGGGGCTTCTTCGACGGGCGCGGCCTCGTCGCCGCGCTCGCGTACGGAGCGTCGGGGATCGCGATGGGGACGCGCTTCCTGCTCACCAAGGACAGCTCGGTGGGCGACGCGGTGAAGCAGGTCTACCTCGAGAAGTCCGTCACCGACACGCTCGTGACCACCCAGGTCGACGGTGTCCCGCACCGGGTGCTCCGGACCGACTTCACTGACAAGCTCGACCAGGGGAGCTCCTTCACGAGCCTGCCGCGCGCGGTCCGCAACGCGATGAAGTTCAAGAAGCTCTCGGGGATCTCGTGGGCAGACATGCTGCGCGAGGGCCGGGAGATGCGCAAGTCGCAGGAGCTGTCGTGGAGCCAGGTCGTGATGGCGGCGAACACGCCGATGCTGCTCAAGGCCGCGATGGTCGATGGCCGCCCCGACCTGGGCGTGATGGCGAGCGGTCAGGTCGTCGGTGTGATCGACGACCTCCCCACGGTCGCGGAGTTGCTCGAGCGAATCGTGCACGAGGCCGAGGACGCGCTCAAGCGACTCGGCGCGTGAACGCGGTGGACGTGCTCGGCGAGATCGCGCCCGGCTTCGAGCCCGTCGGCGACGCGTTCGCCGCGAACTTCGCGGAGCGCGGTGAAGTCGGTGCCGCGTACTGCGTGTACCGCGATGGTCGACCGGTCGTCGACATCTGGGCCGGTCTCGCAGAACGCGACGTAGCCCGCCCGTGGGCGCGCGACACGATCGTGATCGTCTACTCCTGCACCAAGGGTGTGACCGCAGTCGCAGCCAACCAGCTGATCGGGCGCGGTGTGCTCGATCCCGATGCCCCGGTCGTCGAGTACTGGCCCGAGTTCGCCGCCGAGGGGAAGGGGGAGATCCCGGTTCGTTGGGTGCTCTCGCACCGTGCCGGGCTCGCGGCGATCGATGGCGAGCTCACGCTGGAAGATGTCGCGGCCTGGGAGCCGGTGATCGACGCGATCGCAGCCCAGGTGCCGAACTGGGAACCCGGGACGCAGCACGGTTACCACACGCGCACGTACGGATGGATCGTGGGCGAGCTGATCCGTCGGGTGACGGGGCTCATGCCCGGCGACTACATCGACCGAGAGATCGCCACGCCGCTCGGTCTCGACTTCTACCTCGGCGTTCCCGAGTCCGAGGATGCGCGCATCGCGAGGATCTACCCGGCGGTGTGGGACGACCCCAACCTCGCGCGTCTTGCCGATCAGGTGCTGAGCGACCCGTCGACGCTGCTCGGTCGCGTGATGGGTGGGCCGTCGAACCTCTTCCGATACGACGACATGTGGAACACACGATTGATGCGCGGCGCGCAGATGCCGTCGTCGAACGGGCACAGCGACGCCCGGGCGCTCGCACGGATGTATGCGGCGTGCATCGGTGATGTCGATGGCGTGCGGTTGCTGTCGGACGAGACGGTGGCACGAGCGACCGAGGTGCAGTCGAGCGGGAAGGACTGCGTGATCGGGCAACCGCTCACCTTCGGTCTCGGGTTCGCGTTGCCCCCAACGCTCGGGCCGAGTGCCGGTCCGGGCGCATTCGGTCACTCAGGGGCAGGTGGCTCGATCGCGTTCTGCGATCCCGATCGCGGCGTGGCGTTCGCGTACGTGATGAATCAGATGAAGCTGTCGATGTCGGAGATCGACGCGCGGGGTGAGAGCCTCATCGCGGCGACGTACGCCGTGCTCGACGAGCACCCGTAGAAGCCTTGACGCGCGCCGGGGCGAGGCGTTGGGGACGGTCGAGGGCGGCGGCACGTGACAGTCCGCGAGTGACAGCATGGCGTCATGACGCTGACGGTCGACGATGCCCGAGCCGTGTTCGAGCGCCGACGCCAGGCCTGGCTCGCCGAGGACGTCGAGGCCTACCTCGCCTGCTTCGCCGAGGAGATCGTGCTGGAGACGCCGGGGCGCACCGTCCGTGGCTACGCCGAGTACGAGCCGATGACCCGGATGTCGTTCACGTGGGCCAAGCCGGTGTCGTTCGAGTTCCATCACCTCGCCGTGACCGGCGACGTGGTGCTCGCCGACTGGACGATCGCCGTCGAGCGTCGCTCCGACGGGGGCCGCGTCGAGTGGCGAGGAATGAGTGCCTGTGAGCTGCGGGACGGCTCGATCGTCTGGTGGCGCGAGTACTACCAGGACCCCGTCGCCCTCGCGAAGGCGGCCCGCGGCGGCTCCTGAGCCCACCTCCTCTCTGTCTGTGCACTCATGTGGGCCAGAGGCCCCATGAGTGCACAAACAGACGGGTTGGGCGAGGTGAGCGGGTAGCGTCGCCCGCCGTGGATCTCACGTTCACCTCCGACGAAGAGCAGTTCCGCGCCGAGTGCCGGGAGTGGCTCGAGGCGAACGTCCCTCACGGCCTGCCCTCGGGCGACACCCGTGACGGCTTCGCGCTCCACCTCGGGTGGGAGCGGGCGCTGTTCGACGCCCGCTGGGCGGTGGTGTCGTGGCCCGAGGAGTACGGCGGGCGGGGCGCGACGCCGATGGAATGGCTGATCTTCGAGGAGGAGTACTACGCCGCGGGCGGCCCCCAGCGCGTCACCCAGAACGGCGTCTTCCTGCTTGCCCCGACGGTGTTCGCGTTCGGGACCAAGGAGCAGCAGGACCACATCCTGCCCCGTATGGCGGGGGCCGAGGATCTCTGGTGTCAGGGCTGGTCGGAGCCGAACGCGGGCAGCGACCTCGCCGCGATCGAGAGCAAGGCCGTGCGTGAAGCGGCCGCCGGCGGCTGGCGCCTCACGGGTCAGAAGACGTGGACGACGCGCGGCGCGTTTTGCACGCACCTGTTCGGTCTGTTCCGCTCCGATCCCGAGGCCGAGCGCCATCGGGGGCTCACGTATTTCCTCGTGCCGCTCGACGCGCCGGGCATCACCGTGCGCGGTTTCGGTCGACTCGACGGCGACGAAGGCTTCGCCGAGGTGTTCCTCGACGACGTCTTCGTGCCCGACGACGCGGTGCTGGGCGACGTCGACCAGGGTTGGGGCGTCGCGATGGCCACGACCAGCGCGGAGCGTGGCCTCACATTGCGCAGCCCCGGGCGGTTCATGGCGACGGCGCAGCGGCTGCTCGCGCTGCACCGGGAGCGCGGCTCGTTCGAGGCGCCGCAGGTGCGCGACGAGATCGTCAAGGCGTGGATCGACGCCGAGGCGTATCGCTGGCAGACGTTCCAGACCGTGACCCGCATGACCGACGGCGAGAACCTCGGAGCGGAGTCGAGCATGACCAAGGTGTTCTGGTCCGAGCTCGACGTCCGCTTGCACGAGGCGGCCCTCGCGCTCCTCGGGGCGGACGCTGAGCGCGACGAGACCGGTTGGATGAAGGGATTCCAGTTCGCGTTGTCGGGACCGATCTATGCGGGGACGAACGAGATCCAGCGCAACGTGATCGCCGAGCGAGTGCTCGGGCTCCCGAGGAAGTAGCGATGCGCTTCGCGTTCACCGACGATCAGATCGCGTTTCGCGACGCGGTGCGTGAGCTGCTCGCCAAGGAGTGCCCGCCGTCGGTCGTGCGTGAGGCATGGGGCGTCGACGCCGGTCGTGTCGGACGCGCCTGGCCTGCACTCGGTGAGATGGGCGTTTTCGGGTTGCTGGCGTCTGAGGCCGTCGGTGGACTGGGCTTGAGCTACGTAGACCTCGTGCTGCTGCTCGAGGAGACGGGGTACGCCGCGCTCCCCGAGCCGATCGTCGAGCATGCCGCGGTCGCGATGCCCCTGCTCGGCGAGCCGGCAGCGTCCCTCGGGGGTGACGAGACGATCAGCACGTCGTTCTTCCACGAACCCGTCGTCCCGTACGCGGACCGGGCCGACCGGCTTCTTCTCGTGCACGACGGTGAGTGGTTCCTGGTCCCTCGTGCCGACGTGGTGCTGACGCCGACCGAGTCGGTCGACGGCGCCCGACGGCTCGCCCGGGTGCAGTGGGAGCCCACACGCGGGACGGTCGTGGGGGAGGGGCCCGCCGCGGCGGCCGCGTTCGACCGCGGCGCACTCGGCACTGCAGCCCAGCTCGTCGGCCTGACTCGCCGGATGCTCGACTTGACGGTCGCGTACGCGACCGAACGGCGACAGTTCGGCGTGCCGATCGGGACCTTTCAGGCGGTCAAGCACCACCTCGCCGACGCCCGCATCGCGCTCGAGTTCGCCCGTCCGCTCGTGTACCGGGCGGCGTGGTCACTCGCAACCGGCGATGAGGACACCGCGGTGCACGTCTCGATGGCGAAGGCCACCGCCTCCGATGCCGCCGTGCTCACGGCCAAGCACGCGCTCCAGTGTCATGGTGCGATCGGCTACTCGTACGAGTACGACCTGCACCTCTTCATGAAGCGGGCCTGGGCGCTGGCCGCGGCCTGGGGGGATGCCGCGTTGCACCGGGACCGCGTGGGACGTGCGATCCTGTGAGCACGATGGAGCGCTCGTCGAGCGCGCAGGAGGAGAAGCCCTGATGCCCGAGGCCTACATCGTCGATGCGATCCGCACGCCAGTCGGGAAGCGAGGCGGCGGCCTCTCCCAGGTGCACCCGGCCGATCTCGGCGCCCATGTGATCACGGCGCTGATCGAGCGCACGGGGATCGACCCCGCAGCGGTGGAGGACGTGTTCTTCGGGTGCGTCGACCAGCTCGGTCCCCAAGCCGGCGACATCGCGCGCACCTGCTGGCTCGCCGCCGGCTACCCGGAGGAGGTGCCGGGAACGACCATCGACCGCCAATGCGGATCGTCGCAGCAGGCGGTGCACTTCGCCGCGCAGGCCGTGATGAGCGGGACCACCGACGTGATCCTCGCCGGTGGCGTGCAGAACATGAGCCAGATCCCGATCGGGGCGGCACTGACCGCAGCCGAGCAGTTCGGGTTCACCGACCCGTTCTCGGGTTCGGAGGGCTGGGCGGCGCGTTACGGCGATCAGGAGGTCTCGCAGTTCCGCGGCGCGGAGATGATCGCCGAGAAGTGGAATATCTCGCGAGAGGAGATGGAGGCCTTCGCGCTCGAGAGCCACGAGCGCGCGATCCGCGCGCAGGACGAGGGTCGGTTCGAGCCCGAGATCGCGCCGCTCAAGGGCGTGACCGCCGACGAAGGCCCGCGGCGGGGCACTTCGCTCGAGAAGATGGCGCAGCTCCCGACGCTCGAAGAGGGTGGACGGCTCACGGCGGCCGTGGCGTCGCAGATCTCCGACGCCGCGAGCGGGATGCTCGTCATGTCGGAGCAAGCGGTGAAGGACCACGGCGTCACGCCGCGTGCTCGGATCCACCATCTGTCGGTGCGTGGGGACAGCCCCATCTTCATGCTCAGTGCACCGATCCCGGCGACGGCCTACGCGCTCGAGAAGACCGGCATGACCCTCGACCAGATCGACCTGGTCGAGATCAACGAAGCGTTCGCGTCGGTCGTGCTCGCGTGGCAGAAGGAAACCGGCGCCAACCTCGCGAAGGTGAACGTGAACGGCGGCGCGATCGCGCTCGGCCACCCGCTCGGCGCGACCGGCACCCGACTCATGACCACGATGCTCAACGAGCTCGAGCGCACCGGCGGCCGCTACGGCCTCCAGACGATGTGCGAAGGCGGCGGTCAGGCCAACGTGACGATCATCGAGCGCCTCGGCTGACACGAGCGAGCGGCCAACAGCGGGTTCTCGGCACGCTCGCCGACAACTGTTGTCGCTCAACGTGCCGAGAACCCGTGCGAAGCGCGCGCGGGATCGGGCGAAGCGCGCGCGGGATCGGGCGAGCGGGATCAGTCGAGCGAGATGAGGGCGACCACGGCGGCGACGAGGATCAGGGCGCCGATGACGAGGCAGCCCATCTTGAGCCACCCCGGCGCGTTGCCCAGCCCCATGGTGTCGGCGATGGCGGAGCGTTCGAGCGCCTGCTCGTGCTCGGCCGACTCGCGCGTGTTTCCCACCTTCTGGAGGTGCTGCGGGTGGTTGCCGCTCTTCCCGCCGCCCTTGCGCCGCTTCTTCATTCCGCTTGAACCCATGGGTGGCGAACCTAGCCGGTGGGCAAGCGCGGGAGTGCGGTGCGCGCCGCGGCCTCGGCCATGGCCTGATACTTCGTGGGGCCGCCTTCCCAGTTGGCCGGTCCGGTCTGGAGGAGGTTCGTCCCGCTGACGACCAGGACGTCGGTACGGGTGGTACCGGAGAGGTAGGCCTCATCGCCGAGGCCGGCGATCGGGTCGAGGTCGCTCTGGTTGTCGTCGATCTGGCCGCGCAGCTCGTCGGTGAGCGTCCCCAAGGTGACCTGCAGCTTGAGCGGCGCCTTGAGCTTCTTGAAGCGTGGCGAGACGTAGACCTTCGTGCGGTACTCGCATTCTTGGTCGCCGGTCGTTGCGTTCGTCGCACGCTTGATCTTCACGACCTTGGCGCCGAGGATCTTCGACGCTTCCTTCTTCGTGACCAACGTGCAGACGTTGGTGCCCGCGGCCCCGGCCGAGGGGACCGCCAGTCCTGCGAGCGCGACGGCCGCGACCACTGCGAGGGGAATGAACCGCTTCATGAGCTTCCTTCCCTCGTGCCTCTCACTGGTCGGCCACGACCCGTGCGTGGTCGTCGAGGACAGGCAGGACCGTATCGGCATCTCCGGTCGGAACTCGAAGCACGATCTCGGTCACCCCGATCGAGGCGTAGTACTCGAGCTTCCCGGGATCGGGGAGCGTTCCGAAGGGGATGATTCGGAACGCGGCCGGATCTCGCCCGGCTGACTCGCACGCGCGATGCAGGTCGGGCAGCGCCGCCCGCACACCGGCACCACCGATCGGGATCCAGCCGTCGGCGTACTCGGCGATGTGCGCGAACATCTTCGGCCCGGCAGCCCCTCCGATGAGGACGGGCGGCCCTCCCGGAACTACGGGCTTGGGCCAGGACCATGACGGTTCCAAGTGCACGAACTCGCCGTCGAAGGATGCCACGTCATTGGTCCAGAGCGCGCGCATCGCGAGCATGTGCTCGCGCGCCTGGTCGCGCCGCCGCTTGGGGTCGACCCCGTGGTCCTCCATCTCCTCGTGGTTCCACCCGAAGCCGATCCCGAGCTCGAAGCGCCCGCCCGAGAGCTGATCGATCGACGCGATCGCCTTCGCGGTGACGATCGGCTCACGCTGGGCGATCAGACAGATGCCGGTCCCCAAGCGGATTCGCTCGGTGATGGAAGCTGCTGCCGCGAGCCCGACGAAGGGATCGACCGTGCGCCGGTACTCCTCGGCGAGCTCCGCGGCGCCGGTCGGCGCCGGCGTGCGACGGCTGGTCGGGATGTGGGTGTGCTCGGGGATGAAGAGCGAGTGCAAGCCGCGCTCCTCGGCCGCGCGCGCGAGGGCGGGCACCGACATGGAGGTGTCGGTTGCGAACATCGTGATCCCGTAGTCCACGCGGGTACGGTAACCGCCCCATGGGCCTCTGCGACGACCGTATGGTCATCATCACCGGGGCGGCGCGCGGCTTGGGTCGCGCGCACGCACTCGCTTTCGCGGCGGCCGGAGCCAAGGTCGTCGTGAACGACCTCGGGGTCGCGCTCGACGGTTCGGACCCGCGGAGCGACGCGGCAGAGGAAGTGGTCGAGGAGATCCGCGCCGCTGGTGGCGAAGCGGTCGCGAATGCGGACGACATCGCCGACTTCGACGGTGCCGCACGCCTGGTGCAGACGGCGCTCGACGCGTTCGGTGGGCTCGACGTCGTGGTCAACAACGCCGGGTTCGTCAGGGATCGCATGTTCGCCAACGTGGCCGAGGACGAGTGGGACGCGGTGGTGCGCGTGCATCTCAAGGGACATTTCGCGGTGAGCCGGCACGCGGCGGCGTACTGGCGCGACCGATCCAAGGCCGGTGCCCCGGTCGTCGGTCGCATCGTGAACACGAGCAGCGGTGCCGGCCTGCTCGGCAGCGTCGGGCAAGCCGCGTATGCGGCAGCGAAGGCGGGCATCGCCGCGCTCACGCTCGTGCAGGCCGCCGAGCTGGGTCGCTACGGTGTGACCGCCAACGCGATCGCTCCCTCGGCGCGCACGCGCATGACCGAGGGCGTGTTCACCGAGATGATGGCGCGCCCGGAGTCAGGCTTCGACGCGATGGATCCGGCCAACGTGTCGCCGCTCGTCGTCTGGCTCGGGAGCTCACAGTCGAGCGATGTGACCGGGCGAGTGTTCGAACTCGAAGGCGGTGTGGTGAGCGTGGCCGACGGATGGCATCACGGACCGAGTCGCGGCAAGGGCGACCGATGGGACCCGGCCGAGCTCGGTCCGGTGGTCCGCGAGCTGCTCGCTGAGGTCCGCGACCCCGAGCCCGTCTATGGCGCCGAATAGGGAGAACTCAGGCGGGTTCGAGCTCGAAGAGGCTCGATACTGCGATCGGGACGACCGTGCGCACGCGGAGGCCGGCACGCGCGAACAGGGAGTCGAATTGCGCCCGTGTGCGCTCCCGTCCGGCGCCGGTGTCGACGAGCATCTCGAGGTCGACGGCCTTCACGAAGTGATCGCCGTCGTGCTCGGGCACGATCGCCTCGAGCACGAGCACGCGTCCGCCGGGACCCATCGCTTCGCGACACTTCGTCAGGAGCTGCACGCACGAGTCGTCGTCCCAGTCGTGCACGATCGCCTGCATCAGGTAGCGGTCGCACCCCGCGGGCACCGATTCGAAGAAGCTGCCCCCGATGATCTCGACGCGATCGGTGACGCCGGCCGCTTCGAGTACCGGAGGGGCCTTCGCCACCACCGTCGGCAGGTCGAACAGCACGCCGGTGGTGCCGGGGTTCGCCTGGAGCACGGACGCGAGCAGCGTTCCGGTACCGCCCCCGATGTCGCACACCCGGCCGACGAAGTCATACTTTTTCCCGACCAGATCCATCTGGATTGCCGTGGTCGATGCCATCGCGGCGTCGAACAGCGCACCGGCGTCGGGGTCCACCTCGGTGAGGTACTCCCAAAACGGGTGACCGAGCGCAACCTCGGCCGCGGCCTTCCCAGTCTGGATCGAGTGGTCGAGGCGGTTCCAGCTCGCGACATGCCAGTCGGCGCCGTAGAAGCGAACCCAGGCCCGCATCGAGCCCGGGTGGTCGCTCCGGAGGAGCTCCGACGACTGGTTGTTGCGGTAGGAGCCGTCGCGCGTGGTTCGGAACACGCCGCGCCCCGTGAGGAAGCGCAACAGGCGATCGAGTGCGTCGGCATCGGCCGAGCAGGCGCTCGCCAGGTCTGATGCGCTCCGCGGGCCGCCGGCGAGGTGATCCGCGATGCCCAGCTCGGCGGCGACGGCGAGTGCCTTGGTGTCGACGAGGCCGAGCGATCGCTCGAGCAGGGGTACCTCGGGCGGCACCATGCCCCGGTGGAGCTTCGCGACGCCGTTGCGCGCGGCGAGGAGTGGGCGGATCACCCACGCCGGTGGGACGCGCGTCGCCATGATGTGGTCCTCCGCCCGCTCGCCCTGACCGGCGCGAGCCGACTACGTGAGACGCTCGATGATCATCGCCATGCCCTGACCGCCCCCGACGCACATCGTCTCGAGGCCGTAGCGCCCGTCGCGGTCCTCGAGCCCGTTGATCAGCGTCGTCATGATGCGAGCCCCGGTCATGCCGAACGGGTGACCGAGCGCAATCGCTCCACCGTTCACGTTCAGCTTCTCCCAGGGGATCCCGAGCTCTTTCGCCGACGGGATCACCTGGGCGGCGAACGCCTCGTTGATCTCGACGAGGTCGATCTCCTCGATAGTGAGGCCGGCGCGCGCAAGCGCCTGCTGGCTCGCACCGACCGGTCCGAGCCCCATGATCTCGGGATCGAGGGCCGAGACGCCTGACGCGACGACGCGTGCGAGGGGCGTGATGCCCAGCTCGTTTGCCTTGGTGTCGCTCATCACGACGACTGCCGCCGCACCGTCGTTGAGCGGGCACGCGTTCCCCGCCGTCACCGTGCCGTCGGGCCGGAACACGGGCTTGAGCTGCCCGAGCTTCTCGGCGGTGGTGTCGGGGCGGGGACCGTCATCTTTGGTGACCACGTCTCCCGCGGGTGTCGTCACCGGGGTGATCTCGCGCTCGAAGAACCCGTTCGATTGGGCCTCGACGGCACGGTTCTGGGACAACGCCGCGAACTCGTCCTGCTCCTCGCGCTTGACTTGCTTGTACTCCGCGACATTCTCGGCGGTCTCACCCATGGAGATGTAGACGTCGGGCAGACCCGCGAACGCACTCCAGGTGCCCTGGCCGCCCTCGTGCCGCTTCGCCGAGCGTGCCTCGGCATCGGCGACCTGGTCGTTGTGCGTCCCGGGGAGGCCGTCGGACATGCCCTTCGCGAAGCGACTGACGGTCTCGCAGCCGCCGGCCACGAACACGTCGCCCTCGCCGCTCTTGATTGCGTGCGCGGCCATCCGGATGGTCTGCAGCGACGACGAGCAGTAGCGGTTCACGGTCACGCCGGGCGCCTGGGGGATCCCGGCCAGGATGGCGACGACTCGGCCGAGGTTGTACCCGGCCTCGCCGGCCGGCTGGCCGTTGCCCCACACCACGTCCTCGACGAGGTTCCGGTCGAGCTGGGGGATCTTGTCGAGAACGGCCCGCACGATCGTGGCCGAGAGATCATCGGGTCGGCACTCGACGAGGGAGCCCTTGTTGGCCCGCCCGATCGGGGTGCGGGCAGTGGCGACGATCACGGCTTCGGGCACGGCGGCTCTCCTGGGTTGCTCGTGTTTGGGCACCCATTTTCTAGTCGCACTCGCCCCGGTGCGCCGCCCTGGAGCGCTCGGCCTGCTGCCCGATGCTCTGGTTCCCGGCATAGAGTGCGCGGTCGGAACACTGGGTTCGGACGGGGGGAGTCCCTATGTCGGGGAAACGTCGAGGCCAGATCTGCGCCCTGATCGGGGTGGTGGCGATGGGTGCCGCCACGTTGACCGCGGTCGCAGCACCCGCGGGCGCCGGTGGCCAGGCACGTGCGCACCAGGCGGCGAAGCCCAAGCCTGGCGGGTCGGTCAACTTCGGGCTCGAGGCCGAGACGACCGGCGGGTTCTGTCTCCCGGATTCGGTGCTCGCGGCGTCGGGCATCCAGGTCGTGACCGCGATCTACGACACACTCGTGACGCTGAACGCGAAGGGTGAGTACGTGCCCAACCTGGCGAAGTCGGTCGAGCCGAACGCCGACTTCACGCAGTGGACGATCACGCTCCGCCCCGGGATCAAGTTCCACGACGGGACGCCCTTCGACACCGCGGCGCTGAAGCTC
>Ga0315273_10005597_pt1 | contig 15559 bp, 12 predicted proteins | sample YL17G02_0_MG_FD_205753 | JGI IMG/M metagenome (GOLD analysis project Ga0315273, IMG submission 205753) | Sediment microbial communities from Yellowstone Lake, YNP, Wyoming, USA - YL17G02_0 | ecosystem: Environmental > Aquatic > Freshwater > Lake > Sediment | place: USA: Wyoming | collected...
GACCTGAATCGCATAGTCGGGAATCAAATAGAATTGCAGTCCACCGCCGATTTCGCGGATGCGAAAGGTGTTGCCGTTTTCGGCGTATTTCTGATTCAGCTTATCGACGATTCCTCTCACGCCGCCCTTATGCCGCGAACTCAACAGCTTCTTGAGGTCGTTGATCGGCAACGGTCGCGGTGATGAAAACAACACCGCTTCTATTGTGCTGATTTCTTCTTCAGTATAACCGGTCTGTTCAGAGTCGGACGACATAGATTTCCCCAAAATGTCGGTGTTGTCTTGCCGAGACGCGCTGCAGCTTGACAAGTTCCAGTAACGCCACAAAAGTGACTACGCAGTAAAAGCGACTGGGATCAGCAAGAAGTAGCTCTGTAAGAGTGAGCTGGTCAACATCCTGCAGGAGTCTGAGAATGTATTCCACCTGATCTTCAATTGACAGCTCATAGTTGCGAACTTGGTGCACCGGTTCCTGCGCCGCCGATTTCATCACATCATTGAAGACACTTACAAGATCGTACAGGGTTGCTTCCATGGTGAAAGTCTCCTGCACTTCCTTACTCAGATAAGAGAAATCACCACGCTTGAGAATCTGCCGCTCTTTGACTTCCATGATCGTCATTTTCTCGGCAGCTTCTCTGAATCGCTTGTATTCCAGCAGCGCTACGATCAGTTCTTCACGCGGGTCCTCGTTTTCGCCGTCGATCTCGGGATGGCGCGGCATGAGCAGACGCGCTTTAATGCGAATCAACGTCGCCGCCATCAGAAGATACTCCCCGGCAATTTCGAGGTTGAGCAGTTTCATGGCTTTGATGTACTCCAAGTACTGTCCCGTGATCCTGGCGATGGGAATGTCGTAGATGTCGATTTCCTGATTGCGGATTAGATACAGAAGCAGATCGAGCGGCCCCTCGAAACCTTCGATCTTGACCGGAAAACCCTCCGCGCTTACTTCAACGTCGTCATACAGTTGTTCTTCGGTCATCGCAGATGCATCTTCTCTCTAACCATTGCCATCGTTTCTTGCGCGCGTGCTCGGGCGCGTTTGGCGCCTTCCGCCAGCACATCATTGACATAGCCGGGATTGGCTTCCAACTCGCGGCGCTTTTGCCGTATAGGTTCTAACGTTTTGTTAATGCTTTCGGCAAGGTCTTTTTTGTCGGCCACGCAACCAAGTTCGCCCGAGCGGCAGGCGCGATCAATGGCATCCCACTGTTCTTGCGGCGTGTAAATCTTGTGCAGCGTAAAGACCGGGCAGATTTCCGGTCGACCGGGATCACCTTTGCGAAGTTTCTGAGGATCAGTGAACATCTTCTTGAGCTTGTCAGTCGTAACTTCCGGAGTGTCGGCAATGGCAATCTCGTTGTTGTAGGATTTGCTCATTTTGTTACCATCGATACCGGGCACTTCGGGAAATTTCGCCAGCTTGGCCTGCGGCTCAGGGAAAACCTCGCCGTAGAGGGAATTGAACCGGCGAGCTATTTCCCGACTCAGTTCAATATGCGGCAATTGATCCTTGCCCACCGGCACAAAATCGGCGCGGTAGATTAGGATGTCCGCTGCCTGCAGAAGACCATAGCCGAGGAAGCCATAGCTGTCGAGCCCGAGTTTCTCGGATTTCTCTTTGTATGACGGCACCCGCTCCAACCAAGGCGTGGGCGTAATCATCGACAGCAGTAAATGCAGTTCGGCGTGTTCTTTGACTTGTGATTGGATAAAGATCGCGACCTTGTGGGGATCAAGACCGGCCGCCAGGTAATCAATCGCCATTTGCACGATGTCGTCGTCCATGGATGCCAGATCATCGAATCTGGCGGTCAGAGAATGCCAGTCGACGATGCAGCAATACATATCGTAGTCATCTTGCAGCGCCACCCAGTTGGCCAGCGCACCTTCAAGATTGCCAAGATGCAGTCGACCGGTCGGCTGCATGCCGGAGAGAATCACTTGTTTTGCCATGAATTATCCCACAAAGAGGTACTTTTTCCAGACCTCGTCGCCTTTGGTGACCAATTGACGAATAAAAGTCAGGTTGCTTGGTCGGCGAGGTTTGCTGCGCAGTCGCATCCCGGCTTCCTCCGGCAAACGATTGCCCTTCTTGTTATTGCACTTGTCGCAGGCACAAACCAGATTCTCCCAGTTGTCGCCACCGCGGCGCAGCTTGGGAACAACATGATCAACAGTCATGGCGCCGGAGGTTGTGCCGCAATACTGGCAGACGCCGCCATCACGCTTGATTACATTCTTGCGGTTAAGCATCACTTGCTTCTGCGGGACACGTGCGTAGATCTCGAGTCGTACAATGGATGGTTCTTCAAAAACACGGCTGACAGAGCGAACCATTCGCCCCCGCCGGGCTTCGACCATCGACGCTTTGCCGAGAAATACCAAAACAATTGCTCGCTTAACACTTGTAGTAATCAACGGTTCGTAGTTCTGATTCACTATCAGTACATTATCGTTCAGCATTCAAACTCCGCAAATCCGACATGCCTATACTAATGTCCGGGGCGCTCCGAGTCAACTCAAAAAACAGTTTCGGCTGTTGTGGCAGGTCTTAGTGGAGGAGGGTGGGTGGTGATGGGAGCGAGACCTGCCACCTGTGAGAACAATGCGGATGACTGGCAGGTCACAATCCGGCTATCAAAATCAACGCAGGCAGTCGGTCTTGGGGAATCTGCTCAAGTATGCTATACAGTTAGATCATATGCCGCCGGATCAAGACCTGCCAGAACAGAAGAATTCCCTCTTGTGCCATTGAATCTAGGTCTCTGCGATAAAGGATGTTGACGCCGTCGCATTATTTGTTGATTTCGAATTGAACAAATCCGTAATTCAGAGCGATGAATCTGAAAGCCATCACAATTCGACGCACGCGACAAGCGGATTTGATCGATGCCTTTACGCTGGTGATGAACACAGCCAATCACTTGCGTCGCAAACGCGGAATGTCGACCACTCGAATCAAGAAACTCAAACAACCGCCCTCTCTGCTCGTGCACATGCTTAAGACCGATCCTGAGGGATCATTCGTAGCTGTCGATAAGACGGGCAAGCTCGTCGGATTTTCAATGGCGTTGATCCGAGAAGAAGAATGGTATCTGGCATTCTTGTTCGTTGATCCGACGCTTCAATCCAAAGGTCTCGGACAGAAGCTGCTTGGTAAGGCAATGCGCTATGGCAAGAAGAACGGGTGCAAACGCTGGGCGTTGGTGACCTTCTCATATAATCCTCAAGCCATTGCTGTTTACTCCAAGATGGGAATGCCGCCGCAGCGACCCCTACTGACGATGGAACGCAAACGGGATGATGACAAGTCATTTAAGAAGCTGCGCTCTCCGATTAAGCTCACTGTGACAAAGATCACTGAAGAGAAGTATATCAATCGACTGACGTCTCTCGACAGACGCGCTCGCCAACTGGCGCGACCGGAAGAACACTTCTTCTGGCTGGCGGATGAGAATTACGACACGCTGATCTTCCATGACGGCAAGAAATTGGTTGGCTACGCCGTAGTAAACAGTCGTGGTATGATCGCTCCGGTCGTCGCCTCTGAGCCAAAGTACTTGGTGTCTCTGTTAGCACACGCTGTCGAGTGGGGAGTTGCTCAGGGGCACAAGTTTCAGATCATGTTTGTTCAGGGGGAGCAACTCGAAGTCATTCGGATGTTGACGGCGGCAGGATTTCACATTGACGAAGCAACCTTGCTGATGGCGTCTGAGCAGGTGAGCGATCCGAAACTATACATCCCCGCCACCTTGGCGCATTTCTAAAAGCGGCTACTTCCCCAGCAGACTCTCTGATCGGGTGTCTTGCAGCGTTCGCACGTCTTTCATCATTCTTTCGGTCTGCATTTTGATGATCGCCAAATTCTTGGCCGTCTGCTCGTCCGGATTATCCGATTTGTCAATCAACTGTTGCGTACGCGCCATGATTGATGTCAGCGGTGTCGCGAAGCGTTTGGGCAAATCAGAGAACACTTCACCCAACAGCTTGCTGCGTTCCAGCCGTTCGACATGACGGCCCAATTGCCCGACCCGGTTGGCAGCCGCTAACGACATCAACGCTTGGGCCGCGATATTGGCGATGCCGCGCACAAACACGCTATCAGAAAGTGAGAAACTGCGTCTTTCCCAATTGCGCAATTCTGCTACCGCCATGATGCCGATTGGCTCATGGCCAACCATCATTGGTACCAACAATGCCGACTGTAGACCGACAACAAGCGACTGTAGCAACTCCTGATCGTCCATCTGCATTCGCTCTTCGCGCTGGTTGATCAGCATCATGCGTCCTGCCTGTATCGCCAGCTTATGCCAGCGCGCCCGTGACAACGGCAAACTGCGCACTTCAGTGACATGACTACTGACGTCGCGCGCTTGTGCCTCGGACACAAATTCGAGCGACTCCCTGTTCGAATCGTATCGCCAGAAACGACAGTAGGTCGCCGGCAGCTTCTTCACGACGGTTTCAGCAAGCCCGACCATAAATCCCTGAGCGTCTTCGCTCGTCAGCAGTTTCTTGAGAGAACCGGTGAGATCAAGGATTTGGCGATTGTAGGCGACCAGTTGATGCGAGAATATGTCACTTCGCACTGACGGCACGAGTGCTGCCGACAACATCGCGGCAATCTTCTCTCCGAACTCCTTATCAGGGCACTGTTTCTCGGCGGCCATAGTCAAAGCAGCGATCGGCTTGTCACCAAGCATGATCGGAATTGTCAGCGCGTAACGTGCGCCACAGGAAATCAGCCAGCGATCATCCTCCAGTTCACTGTGTTCAAGTGCGTCGCTGTAAGTGACCTGCGGTGACAGAAACAGAGCACCCAACTGCGTTTTTTGAGTTGAGATGGAGCGGTTGCGCTCGGTCAGGAGGTTCTTACCCTGTCCAAGACAGTATTGAGTGACATTGTGACCACGGGAATCATAGACTGCGATGCGCAAAATTTCGTATTCCGCAATTCGATGTAGCGCTTCGTCAACCAAGTGAATGGCGTCTTGAATTCGGTCAACTGCGGCCAGATCGCTACGCAGCTTTTCGAGCGTTGCCGTGGTCTCGTCAACCTGCACATTCCCGGTCGCAGCGCAAACTTGCGCACCCCCCAACTGCACGGTCAGAAGATCAAGCAATTGCAGCAGGTCAGTATCGATGTGTGCGCCCTGCTCCCAGTTAATTACCGTTACCAGAGGTTCCGTGGCCTTGTCTTGTACAGGTATGATGACGGTTGGCTTTTTGTCTTCGGATGCTTCGTAAGGAACGAGCGACAGCCGCTGCGAACGTTGGACAGAACGGCACCAATGTTGGAGTGGAGCATGATCAGTTAGCGGGATCGTATTCGACTCGGCGGGGACGAAGTTGCCGGAGAACTGGTCCTCGCGATAGAAGTTAACCGAGACCGCTTTGGTGAAGTGCAGTACCAGTCCGCGGAGTTTATCCAGAAACGGGAAAACCTCGTGCTGCGCGCGGCTGAGATTGGCGACCGCTGACAGGAAGTCAAGACGCTTCTGATAATGAGTAGACTTGAGATCAGCGCGGGTCATGCGGTTAATCCATTCGGTAGCGCCTATGATGATGAATAGACCACCGGAGACCAGGAGAAACGCCTCCGCGAGATATCGATACCCGGTCTGAGACAAAACGGGTAATTGCCCCAAAGAACCGCTTTCGCCAAGCACGCGCACGAGCAGCAGGAACGCCCAAAGCATTTGCCCAATCATCAATTTGTTATAGCTGTCTTTCGACCGATAGAAATAACGTTCTTTTGCCCGGTAGGTCGAATAGCTGACCAACACCAGGAGCACCAGAAAGAGATATTCCGCCAGAATCATTTTTTGTCCTCTGTCCCCTGTTACAATGTCGACCTTTAGTATATCGGCAGTTGCAGGGGCAATTTTACCGGCGGAACCGTATGGAGATGCGTCATTCCGTCCAGATTCGGAATACGGAGGAAATATGCGGGGAATTGCTCAGAGCAGGCGGCTGGTCAGTCCACGGACTTTCTGAAGGTTCTTGAAATGCAGCTTGGCGACTTGATTCAGTTTCTCTTCGCCGTATTTTCGAACAAATGCCACTCCCGCCTGATCGACCTGCGGCGCAGCCCCTTTGGGGAGTTCAAGTTGCCATTTTTGGGACAGACGATGCAAGCAGTCTACGAACTCGGCGCGCGCCAGCACGGATGCAGCCGCCACCGACAATTCGCTTTCCCCTCTAACCTGCTGGATCAACTTGATGGTCTTCCCTCTTTCCATAAGGGACCGTTCAAGCAGTTCCTCTTTGCCAAATTTATCGGAAATCACCGTGTGGCAGGGTATTTTCTCTAACAGATTCTCAATCGCACGGGCGTGCCCCCAGGCCAGCAGCTTGTTCAAATTGCCGATCTTGAGATAGAGGTCGTTGTATTTCTCCGGCATAATCACAACAATGCTGTGTGGGACGTGTTTTTTCAATTCGGCGGCAATCGTGGCGGCACGCTGATCGGACATCTTCTTGGAATCGCGGACGTAGAGTTCTTCGAGCAGAGGTCTCTCCAGCACGCTGATAGCGGCAGCAGCAATAACAAGCGGGCCGAAAAAATCCCCTTTGCCGGATTCATCGACCCCGGCGATGTAGCCCGTCAATCGCGTGCCTTTATGCGCGTTCGAGATACTTGCCGGTGCGCGTATCGATTTTGATGAAATCCCCTTCCTTGACGAACGGAGGCACCCTGACTTCGATACCCGTCTCCACAGTGGCCGCTTTGGTGATATTGGATACGGAATCGCCTCGCACTGCCGGTTCGGTAGTGACAACTTTGAGTATCACCGAGGCCGGCATATCGAGGTTGATCGGCTTGCCCTCGAAATAGAGAATCGTGTACTCTCCGTTTTCCTTCAAGTATTGCGTGTAGTCACCGAGCTGGTCTTTCGTCAGAGAGAATTGATCGTAGTTCTCGGTATCCATGAAGTACCACTCCCCCTCGGACGCATAGAGGTACTGAGTACGCTTGTGACTGAAGTCGGGGATGTCGAAATTTTCACCGGAGGTGAAAGTACGCTCGACGACCTGTCCGGTCTTGATGTTTTTCAGTTTGGTCCAGACGTTGGCGCGACCGCGTCCGGTTTGGGAACGCAAGAAGTCAACAATGTAATAGGGTGCACCCTCTATTGCTATTCTCATGCCGATTCGGAAATCACCTGTCGAAATCATTTATCCTCCGCAACGATTCTCCTTCTGGAATCAAAGGCCACTGTGCGATAGCAAAATATAATACCCAATCCCCTCCTTGCGGGCAACTGATTTGAGCCGGCTATTGATAGTTTTTGAGGATTTCGGCTGCCAATCGGCACACCTGATCCGCCAACTCCGGCGGCGAAATGACCCGCGCCTCCCCGCCAAAGCCGATGATCCAGCGGAGGATTTCCTCGGTACCGGCGACCGTAGCGGTATATTCGACGGAACCATCTTTGCGCTTCACCACCCGTTGGCTGGCATGACGTTTGCCGTCGGAAACGACGGCGGCCGCCTTGCCGAATAACAGCAGTTTGATCTCTACCGGCTCTCCCGAATAGACACCCCAGGAAGACTCGAAGTACTTTTCCAGAGTGACCTTGTGGTCGCGCTCAAACAAGTCATTCGTGATCGTTATCTTGTGAATACGATCAATCCGAAACAGCCGCATTTCACCATGACGATGGCAGTATCCGAGGAGATACCAGGCACGACCCCGAAAGACGATGAAGTAGGGATCAACCAGCCGCACACCTTCGCCGGAGGAGACTGAGTGATAGGTGATCTTGAGAACAACATTGCCATCAATTGCTTGTCGCAACAGCCGCATCGTAAGATCGCTGCGACTGCTGTCAGAAGTCACCTTTGGCGAAAGCTGCATCCGCAAATGCTGTTTGCGAATCTGCTCTGAAAGCTGGCCGTTCATAGCCGCATCTATCTTGGCGGTCACGCTCTTGAGTTCTTGGATGTATGATTTCATTTCCATAAGCGGCGAACCCTGGATGGCTGCCCGTAGCGCCAGATATTCATCGGCAGTCAGATTTAGAGGGGGCAGAAATGCGCTGCCCAGCAGACGGTAGCCTTTATCGTAGTAGACCGGCGCCCCGGCTTCTCCAAGCGACTGAATGTCACGGTAGACTGTGCGCTCCGTCACGCCGCACTCACGCGCCAACTGCGAGGTCGTCATGACGCGATTGCTGCGAATGAGATTCAGGACCGTCAATAGTCGGGATGACTTAGTCATAGTGATCAATACCTCACAAAGATGTTCGGTGTCTCACCTATTAGAGATTGGCATCGTTGTCAAAGCCAAGCTAACCAATCGGCGGAGAACGTCAAGGGTTTTGTCTGCATCCTCACGGTATGGTCTGTTCCCCATATTCCCTTTGCCGACCTCAGCTCGATAACGTCGCAAACTGATCGCAACTGCTTGCCGCACATGAATGACGAAAAGCCCACGACCGTGGCATGATGCTTGCGCAGAGTAGGTAGGCAAAAACGCGATAAGCGCGGGGAGAGTAAAAAATGAAGAAGCTGATTACGGTTAGGCGGTTGCTACACGGCAGCGGATTACTGGCAGTTGTCGCCGGCATTCTGCTTGCCGGATGCTCCATCAAATCGCCGCAAGCGCCGAGTTGGGATACAACGCTCAGACTGCCGCTCATTAACAGGACATTTTCTTCTGGAGAGCTGTTTGACAAACTGGCGGCGGACAACATTAAGACAGATTCGACCGGAAATAGCTCATTCTGTGTTGCTAAGAATCTCGATTCGGTGTCGATCCAAAGTGTTCTTTCGGTAGCAACGTCCTCTTCGGAGTTCGAGAAACAGGTCGGTCTGATCACCGTGGCATCGCCTTCCGCGATGTCTCAACAGATCGCATTTGCGGACATCATTCCCCTCATAGCCGGTTTTGTACCCGACACCGGCCTCTGGGTAGAGAAGGCTGTTGGCCCGACTAATTCGTTTTCGGAAGCGACCATAGCCGAGGGGGGGCTTATCGTCACTGCCACGAACAATACCGGGTTTGCGCTTGATTCGCTGATCGGCGAGTTACGCGATCCGGGCACGGATGTGCTGATCGCGATATTCGCCGTTCCGCATGGACTGGCGGACGGCGCCACCTATCTTGATACTGTCTCACTTGCCGGTAAGACAATCCGCAATGAGAGCGACTTCGATGTTTTCTTCCACACGCAAGGTGGACTGGCTTTGTCGCTGGCGGACCGCTCGGTCGATTTTGCTTTCAACTTCACCGGCAATCTCAAAGTTAGTTCCGTTACCGGCAGAGTTGGTGAGTTCACCAATGAATATGACAATCATGCGGCGCTGACGAATGATATTCATTTACAGACCGCCGCATTTGCATCCGGCACGCTTGAGTTCATCGTGGAGAATCATTCAGCAGTCGATGCGCAGTTGACGATCACGTTCCCCGAAATCACCAATAGCGGCACGCCGTTAACCATGACCATGCCAGTCAGCGCCAATAGCAGCATTCGCCAGACCCATGACCTGTCCGGCTGGACGGTGCAGCCGCAGCATGACTCGTTGCAAGCGCAGATGGTCGCCGCCATTCTGTCTTCGGGAGACAGCTATGTCACCGTCAATTCAACCGACCGTTTTGGTTTTCGTTATAGCCTAAGCAATCTCGAACTCGCGTCGGCCACGGGAATTATCTCGCCGACGGACATCAACTGGAACGACCAACAGGTTAGTGTCGAGATACCGCGCGGATTCGAAAGCGTGTCGCTGGCTCTGGTTGAGCTTGAAATCACAGTGCAGAATCATTCGGAGCTTTCGGGGGATGTCGAGATCAATCTGCAGGCCTCAAACGGCAAACATCTGACAGTAACCGGCAGCGTTACCGGCGGTTCGTCAAGTGCACCTTCAGTCAATAGAATCGTCAGCGATCAACTGGCCGATCTCCTGACACCGCTGCCAAGCGCGATCACGATCAACGGTATCGCGACGGTGGGCGACGGCGTCACGACCGTGCAAGTATCGAGTCGCGATTACCTGTTCGGTAAGGCGGTGATTAGCGCACCGATGGCGCTGAAATTCGACGAGACCAGTGTACAGGGTGACAAGGCGCATCTTGATGTCAAAGCAGACATCGCCGACCGCGCCGATCGCTTGCAACAAGGCGTCTTCCAATCGACAATCACGAATCATCTTCCCATTGGCGCACAGGTGACGATATACATCGGCGCCGATTCCGCGACCATATTCACGCATCCTCTGACCACGATCGGCCCGATTGGATTTGATCGAGCCACGGTCGACGGCAATGGCATTGTGACGGCGGAAATTGTCACAAACAGCACAGTCAATTTGACCGCAGAGAATCTGCATGTCTTCAGCAATCGATCGCTGTACATCGCGTCTGTGGTCACCATACCGGGAACCAACAACCAGATCGTCCGCGTGCGGGCGTCGGATTACTTCGATATCAACGGCATTGTGGAAATCAGTGCCCGCGTCGGAGGGGAGGATTTCTAATGGTGAAGCAGAGAAGAAGAATCATTCTGGGAGCGACGACGCTCGCGATTGTGATAATGTTCGCCGGCGCCACGTCACTGGCACAGTCGACGTTTAGCTCGCGTTCGCTTGGCATGGCTGGGAGTTACATATTAGAGTCATCCAATTGCGAAGCAGCCACGGCCAACCCGGCGAATCTGGCGCTGCCCGGCAACAGGCATTTCACGTTGAAGTTAGTGTCGGTGTCGGGACAAATTGCCAACAATGCGTTTAGTTTGGCGGACTACAACAAATATAACGGCGCCTATCTGACCGAAAGCGACAAACAGGATATTCTCGCGAAGATACCCGCAAGCGGTTTGGACATAGACTTCAAAGGTGGTGTCAGCGCATTATCGTTTTCTGCGGGATCGGTGGCGCTGACTACGGAAGTGATAGGCGGCGGCAAGGGGACTCTTCCCAAAGATCCCATCGAGTTGGCTCTCATGGGCAACAAGATTGGTCAACCGGTGAGCGCTGACGGCTCGGGCGGTCAGGGGTGGAGTGCAGTGGCGGTGGGAATCAGCTATGGTCGTAAGATCATGGCTGCGCATGGATGGGAGGTTGCGGCCGGTGTCAGCATCAAGTATCTGCAGGGTCTGGCCTACTTCTCGGCGGAAGGATTGTCGGCGCAAGCCGTGACACTCACCACTGGCTTCAGCGGTTCCGGCGGAATGACGACGGTGCAGTCGCTCGGCGGTAAGGGTTTCGCCTTTGATCTCGGATTGACCGCGCAAGGCGAGCACGCCCAGTACGGACTTGTGTTCAAGAACCTGCTGGCGTCGCTCAAGTGGGATCGTGAGTTGGAGAAAACGGTTTACACCTTCCATTTCGACAATATCACGGTGGAAAACTCCCGTGAGGACTCGCTCTGGACATCGGAGGATCACAAGGTCGTCATTTCTTCCCTGCAATCACGTCCGCCGCTGGAAATCCAGCTCGGCGCTTCTCGACGCTTCGGCAATTTGCTGACTGCCGCAAGCTTAGCGCAGGGTTTTGAGAAATCGGCATTTGTTTCCAAGAATCCGCGCGTCGCCTGCGGCGTGGAATATCAACCGATCGGGCTTGTGGCTCTGCGCAGCGGTATTGCGGTCGGCGGCGATGACAACCTCTCGGCGGGCTTCGGCTTTGGTCTCGGGCTAGGGCCGCTACACCTCGACCTGGCCTACGCTTCGGCGTCGCGGCTGGTGCCATGGGGTGGCAAGGGTGGCCAGTTTGCAATCTCGACTATTCTCGTGTTTTGATAGGAGGAGGATCTAATGAGAAAGCGCATTTCCACGTTCATTTGGCTCTTGGGGGCTCTGGTAGTTCTGATAACGGCAGCACGCGTGTCTGCAATGCCACCGCATCCGGACCTTGCCGCCGACATCGCGGCAGGAACTGTACCGGTACCCTATGCAGTTTCACATCGTAGTGACCTTCTGGCGCATGGCGTTGATTCACCGGTCGAGCTTCCGGGCAAGCAAGGATTGCGCAAGTCGGCAAGCAGTGCCATCACGACCCGAAACGTTCTTTGTGTGCTCGTGGAGTTCTCAGACAAAGCAAAAAGCGTCAACCCGGAAGATTTCGATACATTGATGTTTGTCAATCAGGTTGGCACGGTTCGACACTACTTTAACGAGGTTTCGTATGTCTCCTATGACATCATTACTGTCAACCTGCCTTCCAGCGTTGGCTGGGTCACGGCTCCGCAGACATACGCCTACTACTGTAACGGTGAAAACGGTCTCAACTATTCCTCGTATCCAAGGAATGCTCAGAAGCTGACAGAAGATATCGTCAATTTGATTGATCCCTTGGTCAATTTCGCCAATTATGACAACGACGGCGATGGCTATGTCGACGGCGTTGTGATCGTGCATACCGGTCCCGGCGCCGAGTATAAGGGCGGCGACCGCAACTATATCTGGTCGCACAAATGGAACACTCGCAGCCGGATGCTCAAAGACGGCAAGTACGTTTTCGAATATTGCATTCAGCCGGAGTACTGGAGCAGTCCGGGAGACATAACTCTCGGCGTCTTTGTGCACGAGTTGGGGCATTTGCTGTTTGGATTGCCCGACCTCTACGACACCGATTATTCGTCAAAAGGGATTGGCAAATGGTCACTGATGGCCGGTGGCTCGTGGAACGGTCCGGGCGGCATGGGCGGTTCGCCGGCACACCTTGATGCCTGGAGTCGTACCCAGTGCGGTTTCGCGACCGCCAACAATATCACCGGCAGCGTGACCGGACTGGCGATTCCTGATGTCGAAACCAACAGCTCCGGCGCAATCTTGCGACTTTGGACCAACGGCACGATCGGCAATCAGTACTTCCTGATCGAGAATCGCCGCAAAACAGGTTATGACGCCTATCTACCGTCGGAAGGCCTTCTAATATGGCACATCGACGAAAGTGTCTCGGCAAGCATCGGTAACGACAACGAATGGTATCCGGGACACACGACCACGGGACATTATCTGGTGGCGCTGGAGCAAGCGGACAACCGCTTCGCGCTGGAGAAGGATTCGAGCAACGGTGACGCCGGTGATCCTTTCCCCGGTTCCTTCGGCAAGACGTCTTTCAGCGGACTGACGTCACCATCTTCCAATGACTATTCCGGCGCTGGCACACTGGTCGCCGTGAGCAACATCTCAGCGGCGGGCGTCACGATGACCGCGGATTTGTCGATCTCGCTGGTCTTAGATGTAAATGACGATACGCACGCCGATGTTGTACCGAGTAATTTCGAACTCGGCCAGAACTTTCCAAACCCCTTTAACCCGGAGACTCGGATCAGGTTTAATCTGCCCAAGCGCAGTCATGCGATATTGGCCGTGTATAACGTGCTGGGTGAGAAAGTGGATGAACTCACCAATGGTGAATTGCCTGCCGGTATGCACGAATTCACATGGAAACCGGAAATAGGCTCCGGGCAGTCGCATCCGTCGGGTGTATATTTCTACCGACTAGTCACTGATGAGATTACACTAACCCGCAAGATGCTACTGCTCAAGTAGGATCGCCAAAACAATGGGGTCCTGCTCATGCTCGAGCAGGACCCTGCTAGTCATAGATCAGATTCTTCCCTGGAGTTGCCATTCGGCAGATCGTCACCTGTTAAGCTGAGTTCCGCCTCCGGCAATTCAGCTTCGAAGTGACCCCTAGCAGTCAACTCTCGTTCGCTGCGCCGTTTGGCTTTTTTCAACTCCAAGTAACATGACTTGCACCGCCTGGGGTCATCCATGAATCCCCTCCCGGCGAAGTATTCCTGGGCGCTGGCAGTGAATACAAACTCTTCTTTGCAGTCAGTGCAGATTAGAATCTTGTCTATAAACTTCTCTTCCATAAATCCCCCCTTCTGGGTTTATGGATTAAACTTCCGCTTCTCTACGAAGCAACCTCGAACTCCACTCGTTCAGGTTAGTAGACCGATCACTCTGTCCTCAAGCGCCCAGAGAACATCTGATCCGCTGTTTCGAGTATACCCCGCAGTGTGTTTTTGTGTCAACTAAAATTTGTTCGTTGCCCCTGGTTATGCTCAGTGCTTTTGGATCATTCCCTATGTTGAAGACGACTTGCCCACACATTGACTACGACAAATGAAGCAACTGTGCGAGCATATTCGATCCCGCTCAAACCCCGTTGCGCCTTCTACCTATTGGCTAGCGTAGCTTAACCATCTTGCGAATCTGTGAGAAATCGTCCGTGCTGAGTTGGTAGAAGTATACACCGGAAGCCACTTCACGGCCTGATTGATCGGTGCCATCCCAAATAACTTGTCGGTAACCGGCGCCTTCGTAACTATCAACAAGAACTCTAACTGTTTGCCCGATGACGTTGTAGATAGCCAGGGTAACATTACCGCCTTGTGGGAGAGCATAACCGATTTGCGTACCCGGATTAAACGGATTGGGACGATTCTGCGTGAGCGAATACTGCTTTGGTGTCTGCCCGGCGCCGCTTGCGTAACTGCTCAGAAGCTGCACAATCAGATCGCCTGTCGCAGAGCCTTCCAAGGCGCCGAGATTGCCCAGTAAGGAAGCCAACCCAGCAGCGTAGGGCCGGTAGTCGAACCCATCAGGGAAAGTCGGGTCAGCCTGCGGTTGGGCGCCGTCCCAATTCAACGCGATAACCAAGAGGTCGGCGGCGTCGACAATGCCGTTGCCATTGGCGTCGGCATAGGTCGAGCGCTTGTCGCTCCATTCGATAGCCTGTTTGGGTCCCCAGCCGGTTTCCTCGCCAAGACTATCGCGGCGCGGTCCGGTCACGCCGTAGAACACTCCGAGTGGCAGCACATCCATCTCGTTGACCCGCCCATCGTTGTTGCAGTCGCCCGGGTAGACGGCAGGCCCCGTGACAAACCAGAAAGTGTAGTCGTCCGTGGGCGACCCTGTTCCCTTACCATCTCCGTCGCTATCGAGAGTGTTACCGGAACGATCTCGCACCGTCCCCAGAAGTCTTGCGTCGATGGTGTCATAAGGAAGAAACCGCTGCTGTGGCACGAAGGTAATCTTCGTCTGAGTACTGAGGCGCGCAGTGCCTGGAATATCGGCATGCCGCTTGCGAGATTGTGCTACAATTGATCCGGTGGTAACGGAAGCAGGATCGATTGGCTCGGACAGCGTGAAATAAATACTGGAGCCGATCAGCACACCGACGGCGTTGTGTGCCGGATTTGCGGAAACAACAAACGGAGGTTTGCGCTCCGGTATGACACTGACTTTCAGGGTGACCAGCAAACTCGGTAAGGCAGGATCGTCAGAAGTGATCGTCATGAATGCAGACTTCTCACCCAACGAAGTGGGTAAGATCTTGACGCGGATATAGAAGGAACCGTTCGGCTGAATCAGCCCTGAGGCCGTGTCAAGAACAGCAAACTGCGGATCGGTGGTAACAACCTTGGTCACGCGCAGATTAAGTGGATCGGTCAAACTGGAGACATTGTGCACTCTGATCGAATCGATCGCAGAGGTGTCGATTTGTACCGAGTCAAAGACGATTCCGCCCGCCGACAGTCTTATTAGCGTATCGGGATGAGAGTTAAAGCTCCAGACTAGAGTATCTACCG
>Ga0315273_10005598_pt1 | contig 15556 bp, 16 predicted proteins | sample YL17G02_0_MG_FD_205753 | JGI IMG/M metagenome (GOLD analysis project Ga0315273, IMG submission 205753) | Sediment microbial communities from Yellowstone Lake, YNP, Wyoming, USA - YL17G02_0 | ecosystem: Environmental > Aquatic > Freshwater > Lake > Sediment | place: USA: Wyoming | collected...
CACAATCGATACACCGCCATATCAGGGAACTTGCGAAAAAGGAAGGAGTATCTATTAACCAGTTTGTTTCGTCGGCAGTGTCAGAGAAAATTTCTGCGTTGATGACGGAAGACTATTTGAAAAGCAGAGCCAAACGGGCCAAGAAAGAAGACTTTAGAAAAATATTAGCTAAGGTTCCAAAACGCAAACCAATCGCGGGAGACGAATTATAGATCTTGCTTCTCTATAAGGATATGCTTTTGTTATTGTCTCTGACACCCTTTAGGTTATAATTAACCATAAACTTTTTAAAAGGGAGGTATTTACTATGTCAAATCACAATAAGACATTTATTGCATTTCTTTTTCTCATGTCAGCTTTTTTCATGTTTCAAGGCATTGCCTACTCTCAAACAATTCCCTTCGAAACAATTGACAAAGGAGATTATTCTTATTACAGGGGTAATGACCCTGAATTTTCAGGTGCTGAGATGGTCATCAGGGATTGGAGAACATGGGCATGGTTCTGGGCGAAACATACCGGAGGCATTCAGCCGTTACTTCCTCTACCAAAAGTTGACTTCCGGACAGAAATGGTTGTTGCGGCAATCCTTGGATACCAAACATCCGGGGGAGGGCCGGGCATCGAGATAAGTTCGATCGGGGCAATTTTCGGGTATTATGTTTTTCCCATAAAAAGTATCAGGGTTTTCGTGAAAGAAAACAGAACGCCGGGTCCTCTTGATGTAATAACGAATGTAATAACGAACCCTTACCATATTGTTAAGGTAGCAAAAAGCAACTCTGTTATCTTTGACCATAAACCTTCAGAAAAAACCTGCTCTAATAATCCACAATGTGCTGTAGCTGAATATTGTAAAAAGAAAGTTGGAGATTGTGATGGGTCAGGTATTTGTGAGGATAAGCCTGGCGTTTGTCCAGAGATTTATGCTCCTGTTTGCGGTTGTGATGGGAAGACGTATGGGAATGGATGTGAGGCTGCTGCAGCAGGAGCTTCTATACTGAGTTGGGGAGAGTGTAATGTTGTGTCAGAGTGCATGAAGAATTGGGAATGTGGGTTAAAGGAGTTTTGCCTTTTCCCTGAAGGAAAATGTTCCGGACCTGGTGTGTGTACAGAGAAACCAACAGTCTGTCCCTTGTATTATGGCCCGGTCTGTGGTTGCGATATGAGGACATATGGAAATCCATGCGAGGCCTATGCAAATGGCGTGTCGGTTTCATATTCGGGCGAATGTAAGTAGTCGCGAAAAAAGTGTGGTATCAAACCACCGGGATCATTGAATATCTCATCTACCTTTTCTGAGCCTTCCTCCATGTGATATCTTTTAACCAGGGCACTGGTATCAAAGAAATAGGCGGGCATTATCTATTTCTTTCTTTGATGATCTCTTCTGAAAGGGAAGTTTTTATGGAAGAAAGACGTTTTCGCACATCAGCAAGGGTTGTTTTAGGTGAGGCATAGTCCTTCAAAATATAATTAGAACCATCCGAAAGCTTCAGACCAACCTTTGAAAGTTCCTTTAGCGCCTCACTCTTTTTTGATGACGTCTGGATAAGTGCGGTACCAGATTTTTTTGATTCAAGCATTACATTTTCTCCTTATAAGCATAATACCATGAGTGAGAATTGAGAGCAATACGTTAACCCCCAAAATGCGGTTATAGATTCTGAAACAAGTTCAGAATGACAATTATTAAGGCTGCATTCATAAAAAAAGTCATGCTGAATTTATTTCAACATCTCATAGAACTGCAAGCCTTTATAGGACTAACTGCATTTTTCGGGTCAAAGCGCAGGCCTTCGACCTTCCCTTATCCTCTATAAAGACCGTTACCAAACCTTCCGCATTTTCTTCTTTTGCAGGGGAAGAAACGAAATTAAAATAAAGCCATCGTTGGTTAGACATATGATAAAAGTTTTTGCTTACTGTTTTACCCTCCTCTTGAGTCAGGTATTACCAAAAAATCTGCTATAATCTTCATAGACTATCCAGAGAAGGAGGTATGTTTATGGAAGATAAAGAGGTTTTTGATCGGATTTCTTCGGACCCTGATATAATGCATGGCAAACCATGTATTAAGGGCACGAGAATTCCTGTATACTTGATTGTCTCACTTGTAGCTGAAGGAGTCTCTGTAGAGGAGATAATCAAGGATTACCCTTCCCTTACTCCTGAGGATATTAAGGCAGCGGTCAAATATGCGTCTAAGCTGTGCGAGTATGAGGCATATGCCGTATGACCACAAAATTTCTGCTCGATGAGAACATCCCGTATGCACTCATCGATTTCCTCGAAAAAAGAGGTTTTTCGGCTGAACATTTAAAGAAGTTACAAATGGGCGGGATCAAGAATGGCGACGTTTACAAAATTGCTGAAAAAGGAAAGATGTGGATTATTACCAGAGATGCTGGCTTTCAGAACTATTACAGATTCGGTTCCCAGGACATTGCTGGTATTATCTTAATAAAATTAACAGCAACAAAAACCAATTATTTATTGAAGGCTAAGGAAAGGTTTCTTGCTAAGTATCAGGATAAATTATTAGAGAAACATCTTATAATTATGGAAGATGAAGTAATAAGGATTTACTAAGGGCAAATATTTAAATGTGGTGTGATGACCTTTATCTAAAGGTAATTTACTCAAACAGTTTGAGACGGCATGATCGCATATTTCTTCATTTTATACCCGATCTGCCTTGAAGTAATACCGAGTATCCTCGCGGCTTTCGCTTGAACCCAGCCAGTCTCTTCGAGGGCATGAAGAATACTTGATCTTTCCATTTCTTCGATCCCTGAACTGAGAGATTCCTTGTGCAGGATATCTCTCGAAGAATGTACCTTCAGGTTTAATGGAAGGTCAACAGGTTCAATAACGTTTCCATTTGACATTACGACTATTCTCTCAATAGCATTTTCAAGCTCTCTGACGTTACCGGGCCAGTTGTATCCTGCAAGTATTTTCAGCGCCTTCGGTGATATTGATATAGCTTTCCTGTTTTCTTCATTGAAACGATTCAGGAAGTGTTCCGTGAGAGGAAGGATATCCTCTTTCCTTTCTCTGAGAGCAGGCATAAAGATTGGTACCACATTAAGTCTGTAATATAAATCTTCCCTGAACTTTCCTTTTAATACAAGTTCCTCAAGGTTCCTGCTCGTTGCTGCAATGAGTCTGACATCAACCTTGATTGTTCTCTCTCCACCAACACGCTCGAATTCTTTCTCCTGGAGCACCCGTAATATCTTTGGCTGAAGAGTGACAGGCAGGTCCCCAATTTCGTCAAGAAGTATTGTGCCGCTGTTTGCAAGTTCGAATCTCCCCTTTCTCGTAACAATGGCACCGGTGAATGCTCCTTTCTCATGCCCGAAAAGTTCTGATTCCAGGAGTCCCTCGGGAATGGAGGCACAGTTGAATTTGATAAAGGGTCCTTTCGAACGCGGGCTCATATAGTGAATAGCCTTTGCTATCAATTCTTTTCCTGTACCGCTCTCTCCGTACAAAAGGACTGTTGCCTTTGAATCGGCAACACGGTAAACAGACTCAAACACCTCCTGCATCTTGTCTGAATTGCCGATGATGTTCGGAAGGCTGTACTTTCCTTTCAGTTCGAGTCTCAGGTGTTCCCGTTCCTGTTCTGATTCCCTGTAATGCTTCCAGAGAATCACATACTGTGCAATGATGGATGCTACAATTTCTAAAACCCTGACATCTTCATCAATCAGGATGGTCTTATCCCGGAAAATCTTGTCAGCGCTCAAAACACCTATGGATTCTCCTTTAAACTTAATCGGAACACAGAGGAATGAAATCCCGCTCCTGCTCATTCTGGATCCTGTCTTATTGAGAAACAGTGGTTCTTCTCCAACATCCGGGATAATCATGGGAGAGCCCCTCTCTAAAACCCTGCCTACAATGCCTTCACCTATCTTATATTTTCCCTTTTCTATCTGGTCCTTTGTGAGGCCGTGAGCAGCAACGATCCGGAGTTCTTTTGTATTTTGGTCAAGGAGAAAAACAGAACCTCTTTCCATCTCAAGAAACTCTCCCAGGACATGCATTGTCCGGAAAAGGTTTTTATCGAGATCAAAGGAGGAATTTAAAACCTTGCTTACTTCGAGAAGGGCTGAAAGGATTCTATTTTCCCTTACTAGAAATTCTTTCATTCGATGATTTTTACCTTATATTCGTTAACTTGTTTATATTCTGTACCCTGCTACGGTTTAACTTAATTCTGTCATTCTGGCTTGTCCAGAATCTTTCTTCTGCATTAAAGAAGGATTCTCTCCTCAGCGAGTCGCCCGAGGCGACCCGACAAGCGGGAATGACAAAAAATAAGTACCCAAATCCAGCTATAAGAATTGTCATTGCGAGCGAAACGAAGCAATCTCGCCTTTTCTGAAGAGATTGCCACGGTCGAAGCGACCTCGCAATGACAGACGCAATCGATACTTGCAATAGTTATCGCTGGATTTGGGAAATATTCATCTTTCAGATATCCTATAATCTCTGACACAGGGTAATCCATTTTAAGTAATTGTTAAACATCCTCCAAAATGTCCCATATATCGCACGGACAGATGAGACTGTCTGATAATTGTCATCCTGAACTCGTTTCAGGATCTCGCGCAGTTGTAATATATTGAAAATACGAGATGCTGAAATAAATTCAGCATGACAAAATCCCTGTTTTTGAATTGTCGGACAGGCTGAAATGCCTGCATAAAAACCACATCCCTAATTTATCTCCATCCATTCTTCGTTCATTGCAAAAGCACTTGCCGAAAGGACGGAGAGCTTTACTGCGCCAATGGTGCGATACACCTCTTCGGGTTTTCGTTTTACACCGTCTACAGTAAGCAGGTCATCGATAGTAATGCCGAAGAGGCGCTCATTCTCCTTCAGATAGGGAAGTATCAACAACCAGTCCCTATTGGTGAAAGGAAATATCTGTCCGCCGTTCAGTTGCTCAGGCACGATGTGATGACGGGGATCACGAATGAATAGCGCTCCGCCAGATGCGAGGGAAAAGAGGTTGGATCCCGGATAGGGTATCTCCTGGGGGATGACGCGTCCTTCTCTGTCAAAGGTCAGGCCATTCAGGATGACAAACCCGCCTCCTTTGTATGGATCGCCCGCCATGAAGGACTCGGCAAGATAGTCGAGTGCCGTGCCGTTAATCACGACTCTCGGCTTTCCAACGGCATTGATAAGGGGTCGGCCTGCCGCATTCCCAAGAATGTAGACCTCTCCTCCTTTTGCTCCATACATGAAGGTCTGACCCACATCGCCGAACACCACAAGTTTCCCTGACTTCATGATCTGACCGAGCTGATCCTGAGCATTTCCGTGGACATACATTTCGAGACCATCCATTCCAGACCCAAGATAGTCTCCGGTTGATCCGTAGGCGTCGATGCGCACACCTCTCGTGTCCGGACCCAGCCCGCAAGCCAGGAAGCGCTGGCCGCGATGGCCGAAACAAATAAACCGCTTCCAGCCAAATCTGTATGCTTCTGATATGAGACGGGCGAACGAATCATCGCCTTCAGGTGGAAACCTGCCTGCATCAGAAATCAGCACCTGTTCTTTTTCTCTTGGTCCGCGAAGGGCATGGCGGTTTTCGAAATCGATTCTGGTGAAAGGGGATGCGCTACCTGTATCATTGATTATGGGGATCGCATTGAAGATGGAATTGATGGTGTTGGTAAGCGTCTGGAGCACAGAACGCCGCCTCTTGTTTCCGGTGGAATAGCGCCGGTCGAGAAAAAGTGTGAGAAGCCCGATCACCGGACCTTTCAGTGTATCTGTCTCGGCAAGTGCAGCAAGGTGATGAAGGAATGCAGAGAGACTTGCATAATCCCATTCAGTGATCTCACCCTTCAGATCGGTGAAGAGTTCCTCTATGGTGTTTCCGGAAAGACCCCTGACAATATCAGCAATGTGGTTAACATGAAGGTTTGGAACAAGGGACGCCTCTGAGCGGAAATCAAAGGGCGCCGTATCTGTGGGAACATCGACAGGTCTTCCGAATTTGTCCGTGCAGGTGAGAGATATTTTTCCTGGTGCGGATTCTCTGATGGTAAAGATGAAAGAGCCGCCGTCGGTGTAACTTCCTCCGCGGGCGTTCCAGTAATGGTCAGCTATGGTGCCAAAGCGCGGGTCTTCTTTTGCGAGGCTTTCGAGTGTTGCGTCAATAGCCTGTTTTTCCGAGCAGATCAGCCCGATCTCCACGTCACCCTTCTGCAGGGCAAAGACCTGTGGCCTGAGCATGGACGTATCGGTGATGCCGATAAGCTGATACTGTTTTTTTTGAATATCGTTCCGGGCGATGATGAAAAACCATGGACCGTCGGGGGATCCATGGATGTGAGCAGCCTGGATCTGACGGTATATGCGCTGTTTTTCCTCCGGCAGATGATCGAAATCCATCTCTGCTGTCGGAGCGAGCGCTTCGATAATGTATTCGAGAGGATAGCCGTATACCCTGTTCAGGAGATCGAACACCTGGACCGATACCTCCGTATCAGTAAGAAACAGGGGATAGACGTTCCTCTGCTTCAGGTATTCGGAGACAGAGTAATAGTTGGCAAAGTCCCCATTGTGCACGAGAGCCTCATCGAGACCGATAAAGGGGTGGGCGCCTCCGGGATGCCATACGCGGCCCTTGGTGGGAAAGCGCTGGTGAGCTATCCATATGTGGGCGTCGAAGTCCTCCAGCTTGTAGTACTTGGCCACCTGTTCTGCGTATCCCACGATCTTCATGATCATCATGTTCCTGCCGTGGGAGAGGACAAAAGCCCTCTTCTCACCTAAGGCACTGTAGAGGGAGAGGTTCAACTGATAGGTGTTCTGGTAGATAAACTCCTTCTCTGCCTCGGCTGACGACAACATATCAAGACCGCGATCTTTCTGGAAATGGGTAAGGACCTCCGGTTTCACCCGCACAAAATAGCGCTTCACTGCTGGAGGCTTTACCTCGAGCCCCGGGATATCCTGGTAATCGTCGACAGTATCAACGAATGCCTCATGGGATACCCGGAAATGAGGCCGGATAAATTGCGATTCCATCTCAGGCAGAATGCTCTCGTCAAGAAGCGCCACCTGGAAGAGGAAGTCATTATCAAGAGTTTCCTGGTCTACACCCAGTTTGGCTGCGCTCAGGCCGACAGCCGCGAGGCCGCCGCCTTTTCCGTTCCCCCTGTTGTGCATTTGTACGGACGGTTCGAATATGTGACGGCCGCTCACAGGGATGCTGCAGGCGAAACCGGTTACACCGCAGCCGCCCTCTTCAGCTTCTGTGCCAGACTGTTTGATCAGTCTGGCAGCTTTGCGGAAATGATATCGTGATGATATTATTGCGTCTGATATATGTTTTTGTCTCATAGTTCGAGTTCTCCCTCTATCTCTTCCTGTTTGATGTAATCGAGGTGAGCGATCACATCAAAGCGTCCTACAAGCTCAGTAACGCTCCTCATGCCCAGCCGTTTGAGGATGGAGATGAGCTGGCGCTGCCAGGTCAGATACATGTTGATGATACGCTGCGTTGCCCAGTTGATATCCATGAGGTTCGTCAGCTCCTCGTCTGTTGTGGCAATGCCCCGCGCGCAGCCACGGCCCGATTCGCAGTGATGGCAGCGGATGCACTCAAGAGCCACGAGATCGGCTGTGCCGAGACAGACACCGTTGGCGCCCAGGGCAATGGCCTTTGCCATGTCATAGGCGGACCGTATCCCGCCGCTCGCAATGATCGTGAGTTTGTCCCTGAGACCCTCTTCACAGAGAAATTTGTGCACCTTGGGGATGGCGTATTCGATGGGCATAGCGATATTTTTCTTCGCAATGTCCGGTGCGGCGCCAGTTCCCCCGTAGCTTCCGTCGAGCTGAACGATGTGTGCTCCTGCATAATAACTGCCTACTGCCACCATATCCACGTCCGTCGGGGTCGAGACCTTGACCGATACGAGGGCACGGGGATTCGTCTCTTTGATCCAGTCCACGTGCTTCTTGTGGTCTTCAACAGAGTAGACGCTGTGGAACGGAAAAGGTGAGAAGAGGGCGCTCCCGGCTACAGCCTCCCGCATATGGGCCACGCGGGGCGTTACCTTGTCTCCGAGGAGATGCCCGCCCAGTCCTGGTTTTGCTCCCTGGGCATATTTGAACTCAACAATCCGGACCCTCTTGATCGTCTCTTCCCTTACGCCGAAGAGACCCGTCGCCACCTGCGTTATGATGTGATCATCGTATGGAATAAGTTCTTCCGGGTACCCGCCTTCACCAGTACTGCAGAAGGTTTTAAAAGCTGCTGCAGCCCTCACACGGGAGAGTATGGTTACGATGCTGACAGAACCGAACGACATGCCTCCGAGGTAGAAGGGAACGGGTATCACGACGCTGGGCCTGGAATCTCCCGAACGGTTTAATTCGATGGCTGTCGATATCTCCTCATCCGGGACGGACAATCCCTGTTCCCTGGGAAAGATGAAACGGAGCTTGTCGAAGCCGCCCCCTGAATCTCCTGTCTTATAATTCAGTCCCTGGTGCGGGATCTGTCCTGTTTCCGCCATGTGCCAGGTGCTGGCGAGAAGCTCTGCAGGCCACCGCCTGTCTCCTAGGATCTCGAAGGACGGATTCAGATTCAACCGGATAGACTTTTCAGGGCATCTGTTCACGCAATAAAAATCATTGGCGCTGCATGGGAAGCCGACACAGAACTGTTCGGCTGCAACCCTGGGTCGCTTCGCTCCGGCCTTGTAAACACCATAGGGACAGAGCTTTGCGCAGAGTCCGCAATTGTTGCATGTCTTGTCTATCGTTATGCGATATTTACCGAGGGCATTACGGAAGCGACTCGGCACTGGTTTAACTTCCGGTAATTCGTGTAATTGTAATTCAGTTGCCATCTGTTACTTCCTTTTGCCCAAAACAGCAAAGAGGTCTTTTTCGAGGTCATCATAAAACATTGCACGCCCCATCTCGCCCCGCAGTCTCCGTATTTCCCGGATGCCCATGGCCCCAAGGATTTCGATGAGCTGACTGTGCCAGCCGGCCAGGAGATTCCGAATGCGGCCGGCGCCCCAAGCAGGGTTTACCCTATCAAGTTCAACAGGACAGGTAATACCTTCCTTGCAGCGTCGGCATACCCTGCATTCCATGGCTACGAGGAGAGGTATGTCCATGGACAACAGGTCTGCGCCGCAGATGATCAGCTTTGCCACATGTTCAGCCATTGCTATCCCCCCACCTGCGATGAGGGTAATCTGGTCCCGTAAACCTCTGTCAACGAGTTTCAGGTGAATCTCTTTCAACCGTTCTTTTATGAAGAGAGGTTTTTCGGCGTTTTCCAGCCCGTATTCGTCGGCAAGCAGATGGATGGCTTCAGCGCCGTCTCTCGCAAGGCGCACGACATGCTCGGATGAATCAGGACTGAGATCCATACGAATAAGCACCACGAGAGCAGGGTTCTTTTCCTTTAACGTGTTCTGCAGAGCAATGACATTTTCCCCATAAGGAATTTCTACCATGCGCAGTTCACGGATGATTGAAGGATCAGTATCGGATATGTTCCGGTCAGCGAAGAGAACTATGTGCGGAAGATATGTCTCCATCTCCGGACTGAATTCGCTTTGCCGTATTACCGTAAAGGTGCCTATTGACGTCGCACCTTCGAGAAAGGTCAGATTAATCCCTTTCCCTGGAGGCGACCACGGCAGGATATCGAACAGGATAGGCAAGGGTATCTCTACGAGTGGAGGCGGAGAAACAGCAAGTGCCCCGGCCTGATCGAATTCGAGGGCCATTACCTTGCGGCCTATATCAACAGTTGTGCTTATGTATTCACGGCCGTGGATGCCATCTCTCGTAGGACGAACAATTTCAGACATGTCGGTCCACATAGCATCGAATCCAGGACCGGAAAAAGGCCCTCCGTAACCGGCGCCGGAGACAGGAATGCGGCCGGATTCGGCCTGGTCCCAGAGAGCGGAAATGATTTCCGGCGTCCAGTAATGGTCTCCGAGTACTTTATATGCCGGATTGAGCCCTTTCTGGATAAGCCTGTTCGGACAGCCCTGTACGCAACGGAAGCAGTCCTTGCAGACACTGTCAAGGGATTCGAGCATCTGACAGGCATCGATACCCCGTTTTTCATACACGTTGTACACGCAATCTTTCTTCACGCAGCGGGCGCATTTGAGACACCCTTCTTCCCATGCGATGACTCCGGAACGGGTGATCGACTGGAACCGGTTAGTCACCTGAGCTGCATGAATGTGGTATTTCGATGGCATACTGTACTCCTCTCAAACCTGAGGTCTTGGGAAAAGGTTCGCCTCCTGCACGATCTGCGGGACGATCTCTTCCCATTCGATTGCCATGATATGAACTCCGTGAACACCGTCCACCTCCCGAAGGGCCTGGATCGTTTCCACGGCTATTCTGACCCCTTCTTGCCGCTGCTTATTTGCCGGCACTGATTTCATCCTTCTGATGATCTCTTCAGGAACTTCCATGCCGGCAACCTGTTTCGCCATGTACTCTGCCATGCGAGCAGACTTGAGCGGCGTGATTCCCCCAAGGATGTAGACCTTATTATCTAACCCCTGATCCTTCGCAAGTTCTATCCATTTTCTAAAGCGGTTGAGGTTGAAAATGCACTGGGTCTGAATAAACTCTGCGCCTGCATCCACTTTTGTGGCAAGACGGGCAACGCGGTACTTGAACGGATCTGCAAAGGGATTCTCCACAGCTCCTATAAACAGGTGAGGCGCCTTGGTCAATGCCTCTCCTCCCATAATCTGAGCAGCGTCCCTCATCTGACGTACCGTTTGTATCAACTGGATAGAGTCTATGTCGAACACTCCTTTTGCCTGTGGCTGGTTGCCGAAAGATTGGTGATCGCCTGTAAGACAGAGGATATTGCGTATCCCAAGGGCTGAAGCGCCCAAAACGTCCGACTGGAGGGCAATACGATTCCGATCCCTGGTGACCACCTGGAACACAGGGTCGAGTCCTTCTGCCTTGAGCAGGGCACAGGCGGCAAGACTGCAGAGACGGACAACGGCTGTTTGATTGTCTGTTACATTTATGCTGTCTGCATAACCATTGAGAATCTGTCCCTTACTCTTTACAACATCGGGATCAGCCCCCTTCGGCGGACCGCACTCGGCGGTTACGGCAAAATCTCCTCTATCAAGAACCTTTTTGAGCTTGCTTTCGATATTCATGTTCTCTGATCCTTCCTGTAGATTTTCCTTGGTCCTTTCCCTTGCTGTTTCGACCAATCAGCCGGAGGCTGCACCTTTCGAAGGAGGTCGAGCCGGCCCATGTTGTTGAGCCTGGTGATGATGAGTTGCCAGGCACAGGGCACATCAGGAGCGACTTCGCAGCGCTCGGTCCTGGAACCACCGCATGGGCCGTTGAACAGCCCTTTTGCGCAACGGGTGATGGGACAGACTGCAGCGAAAAACCCCAGTTTGCAATCACCGCAGGCCCGGCAGTTTTCAATCCAGAGGCCTGCTTCTTTTGTTTCTCCAATAAATTTTGTATTGAGGGCAGGGACGATGTGGACCTTGGGGAAGACCTCTGCTACTGCCTGTACGCCGGCACCGCATCCGAGAGACAAGATGATATCGTACTCATCGATTACGCCCGTCAACTGGTCAATGAATTCATAGACACACTGGCGGTCAATGGTCATCTCCTTAACTTCCAACTCCTTCCCGGATATCTTTGCATCCATACGAAGCGCAGAAGCAAGAAGTCCCACCTCTTTTTCGCCGCCTGCTGCACACTCGGCCACACAGGATCCGCAGCCGACCACAAGCACCTTTCGGTAAGGCGCTATCATTTCCTTAATTTCTGTAAAAGGTTTTCTTTCCGCAGTAATCATGCTTTTGCTCCTTCGTGATGAATCATTCTTCGTATTACGTCTATAGTATCCTCACCGGGGAGGGCTCTACCGATGCCTCTTTTGCAAGGATCCCCCGTGCTATTTCATCAATGGTAGAAGGGTTCCCTTCCGAGGTTATGATCAACTCCAGGCGCTCGCGCTCAAGTCCTATCTCCTCGATCAATTCCTGGGTAAAGGCGATACGCTTTTGAGCGCGCAGATTCCCTTCACGATAACGGCATGTCCCTTCAGGGCAGGTGACAAGATAGACCTTGTCAGCGCCTGATTCCAGGGCACACATGAGATGAAGAGGATCAATACGCCCGCTGCAGGGCAGGGGGAAAAACCTGATCCGCTCACCGAGTTCCTTTTCAAGGGCACGCCTGTTGTTGTCCTGATCAGGATCTAACTGCTGGCAAAAAAAGATTGTGAGATTAAGTCCTGCGGTTTTCTGGTCCATAACATTCCTTCTCATCCTTCTGTTTTTTCAATAGTGCAGAGGCATGTCTACACACATTCAGTATGTTCAATTCATCTCCAAATCTTCTCGACGGCAAACGGTTGCCGTTAGTTTTATGATAATCTGATCGAACAATTTTGTCAAGAGGGTAACAATTTTGTCGGCCTGTTTTTTTCCATCGTTCCGTTTGAATGAATTGTAACTCCCAGTGGTTCTGCCACAGTTACCTTATAGTCCCCTCCCCCTTGATGGTCGCCTCAGGCGACTCGTCCGCACTCAGACGGACTCGCCGAGGAGAGCCGAGGAGAGGGGAGGGGTAGGGAGAGGGTGATGGGAAATTCTTTTTTCCACCCTCCCTTAGTCCCTGCCAGACAGACGGCAGGCGGGCATTCACATCAAGAGAGGGGATAGTCTTTTTAATTTTTACGTCCTGCACACTTGGCGCAGGGTTGTTAATACTTCATCCCAGTGATCGAAATGATAAATTTTTTGAAGTATCTGTCGAACAAGTAATCTCTTTTGTTTGAGGCTGCTGTTAGCAAAAACCTTTTTATCTTTAACAAAGCCCCAAAAACCTTCTCCGGGAACACCTGTATACTTATTTACTACAAGAGATTGAATAGGCGGTATATCTTCATGCCACCGTTTGCCAGAATGATTGTGGATAAACACAGGGACAAGGAATGTCTGGCGGGTGTGACATGATTATTCTGGCAAACGCTGAAAACTCAGCGTTTGGGTCCGGCGGAAATAGAGTATTGTTATTTCAAGCTAAGTTCGGCCTTCTGTGCCAATTCTATAGCAGCCAGTTTTATTGCCGAATCTTCATCAGGCCAGCCGATTATATTAGCGTGCCGAAATGGGATATCATTCCGGTCTATAGAAAGACCTGCCTCATAAACAGGCAGTGCCGCAATGTCTGCTCTGCCTAAGAGTTTTCTGTCGCTTTGGTTGCCGACATTTTCGCCGATTTCCCAAATCGCATTTTCCGAAAGACCGGATACGCAAAAAACCGACAAGCGCTTGTCCGGAGGAGGAATAAATGCGGTATAGTGAACAATTTGCTTTGTTGGGCTATAGTTATTCCTGGAGAATAGATATCTTGATAAGTTTTCGTTGGGATCTACTGGTGTCAACAGTTTGTCCCTAAGGGTACAGCTTCCTAAGGTGTTGCATAATCACCAGCGGCATTGTTTCCTCGAAATAGACTGAACCATGCTCCTTATCACCAGCAAAGATTCCCGCATAAATAATTCTGTGCCTGCCACCCACACTGAGAGCAAAGACCTGACCTTTCTCCTTATACCATTCGAAGCCTATGTCCCCGGACGGCTCAGCAACAATTTCCGGAGCGGGGAGCCAAGAAGGAAGAGCATCGATGATCCTCTGGGCTTCCGCATACGAATCTTCTGTTACTGGTTTTGCTCCATAACCGTCCCAATCCGGCTGAGAACACTCTCTATAAAGTTCAGACAAAGAATTACGCAACTCATCAAACGGCCGTCCCAGTGTTAGAGCCTCAGAACCCGGCGGCACAAATGTTATAAACACAAACTTAGATCCCCTTAGCTTCGCAATAGCCCGTTCCATAGTAATAGCTATTGCTCCTGAAGAATCCTGATCGAACCCAGTGCCACTCGATAAACGCCAATAAGGAGGGCAGTCTCTCCCAATACATTGTAAGGCCAGGGTGCTCATTTGAATAACTCCTTTGCTTTTTCAGTGATACTCTCAAAGAATATTTTATTCTTGAAATCTCGCAATGCTTCAAGCGTTTGCAATGCATCTTCTTCGCCTATAACATCCCGCTGCTTGAATACGTCTATATCCAATATTATAGGCAAAAACTTAGGATCCACAAGCTGCTCAAATGCTTGCGTTATTATGGCGGCAGCGTCAATTTCCGGGTCGTTTATCACAACACGGGTCAGAAAACTGCTGACGCCCTGAGGCAACCCTTCAGGAACTATCGGAGCGGCAGTAAGATATTCATTGAAATCTCTCAGCGGCTCTGGGAATAGTGGAATGTTAAATTTGTTGATGTAACGCAATGCGACCCTTGTAATATCCGGCGTAAGCATTCCCTTGTAAAGACCCCATAATCTGAGGGCCTCATCACGAAATGCCTCCCATGTTTCATAAGGCTTGAGTCTGTTGAACGTAAAACCATCGATCCGCGCTTGAAATATCTGTTTGCCGTCAGCGGAGGTAAAAATATATCCATCGATTGTTTCAGAACTAGCAGAAACAGGGGTCTCTCCTTTCTTGAACTCAAAGCAGCCTTCCCATTTGTGCCTTTTCTTTTTGTCAGGGTACTGAGCGGAGATTGCCTCATGAAGCGACTCAAGCTTATGAACATCAAAATCGTCCCGTATCTTGATGCGAATATCAATCAACGCCTCTGTTATCGGGGCATTTCTAAGAAGCGAATATTCAGCCATCTTTTTTCTCTTGATTCATTTTGTCCTATTATATCAGAAAAAATACTGTAGTATTCATACGTTCTGTTTATGCTTCTTTCTCTTCGTACCCTCAACCTTTTCTGTTTCGTGCTTTTCTTTTTCAAACGTGATCCGCTCTAACAGCCCAAATGCTGGTTCATCATTGGGGTCTTGCGGCACAAGCTCACCGCGAAAGGCCTTGGATAAGAGAATAAATAATAGGGACAGCGCCGAATGGCACTGACTTAAGCAGCCATTGCATTTAGCGCCATCCATTCCTTGCGGGATATTTTTAATAACCCATAATGCTTCTGGTCACGTTTCTTCAACCGTGGTTCTATTCGTCCAGGACGATAAGCAACCTTTGAATTTGCTATCCCCTCAAGCAGGTCATCATAAAGCAATGGTAGCATCCAAAAAGGTGCGACGCTCATTTTCAAGCTGTAGGATGCCATGAGTCTAACTGTTGCTGAAAAGCTGATTCTTTCCATGTCCTTTCGATTTTTCTTCGCAGCCTTTAATATCAACCAATGAATCAGGTTGCCTGCAATGACTCTTGCATACAGTTCCTTGTAAATCCCTTCTTCCGTCTTGGATCTCAATACATCAGCACCCAGCCATATCTTTATTTCCTCAATCAGCCCCTCCAGCTTCCATCTCTTCTTGTACAATATTCTGATCTCCTCTGCCGGATACCTCTTTGCATAAAGCAGAGAGGTCACTAACCAGAACGTTTCCCTCTGTCCTCTAACTCTGGCTTTTGTCTTA
>Ga0315273_10005600_pt1 | contig 15552 bp, 18 predicted proteins | sample YL17G02_0_MG_FD_205753 | JGI IMG/M metagenome (GOLD analysis project Ga0315273, IMG submission 205753) | Sediment microbial communities from Yellowstone Lake, YNP, Wyoming, USA - YL17G02_0 | ecosystem: Environmental > Aquatic > Freshwater > Lake > Sediment | place: USA: Wyoming | collected...
ATCGAGCCCAGGACCACGCTGAACACCGGCGATGTCCGCAACGAAAGAACGGTCGAAGCGGAGTGGATTTGAGAGCTGCGCTGGCCGAAGCCGGCGGGGAAAAAGGCGGCCAGTTTACCCCATGCGGCCGGTGATATAGTCCTCGGTTAATTTTTCCTTGGGGCGGGTGAAGATGTCAGCAGTGGGCGAGAACTCGACCAATTCCCCCAGCCAGAATAGGCCGGTAAAATCCGAGACGCGCCCGGCCTGCAGCATATTGTGGGTGACGATAACGATGGTGTAGTTTTGCTTCAGTTCGGCTATGAGTTCCTCGATCTTGAGCGTCGCGATCGGGTCGAGCGCCGAGGTCGATTCGTCCATCAGGATCACTTCAGGCTGGGTAGCCAGCACCCGCGCGATGCACAGCCGTTGCTGTTGACCGAGCGAGAGGCCCAGCGCATCCTGCCGCAGTTTGTCTTTCACGTCCTCCCACAAGGCGGCCGCGCGCAGACTCTTTTCCACGGTCTCATCGAGCTGGGACCTCCTGCCAGCCGTGCCAAGCGTACGCGGTCCAAACGCCACGTTGTCGTAGATACTCTGCGGGAATGGATTGGGCTTCTGGAAGACCATCCCCACCCTCTGCCGCAAAAACACCACGTCCACCTCAGGCGAATAAATATCCTCGCCGTCCAGCAGGATCTTCCCCACGAGGCGCGTGCCCGCGATCGTGTCGTTCATCCGGTTCAGGCAGCGCAGGAAGGTAGACTTGCCGCAGCCTGAGGGGCCGATCAGCGCTGTCACCTGTCGGGGCCGGACATCCATATTGATTCTTGAAAGCGCGATCGTCGGGCCGTAGAAGAAATCCATTCCCCGCACGCTAAAGGTCGGATGGGCCTCGGTCATGGCGCGATTCTATCATCGTTTCTTGTGACGGTTTTCTTTTACAGCTATAATCGGGGCGATGAAGCCACTCCTGGCGACGCTCACCTTGCTCGTGCTTCTCATGGCTGGTTGCCAGCCGACCCAGAATTCCGGCGCCGCTCCCCCCAAGAGTCACATCGAGAATAAGGGCTCAGATACCATGGTCAACCTGGCCCTGGCCTGGGCCGAGACTTACCAGGCGTCGCACTCCGAGGTGGAAATTGCTGTCACCGGGGGCGGATCGGGCACGGGACTTGCAGCGTTGATCAACAACACCGTCGATATCGCCAACGCTTCGCGCGCCATAAAGCCGGAGGAAATTGCAGAGGCCGAAGCCCAAGGGCTGAACCCGATCGAGTTTATCGTCGCCCGCGACGCGATTGCCGTGGTGGTACACCCGGATAACCCTGTCAGAGAGCTGACTTTCCAGCAGCTCTCTGACATTTACAGTGGCAAGATCAACAACTGGAAGGAAGTCGGCGGCGAGGACCGGCCCGTCGTGCGGCTCTCGCGCGAAATCAACTCGGGCACACATGTCTACTTTCTGGAGACCGTTATTCGCCAGGGCGATAGCGAAAACAAGACTTTCTTCTCCAGCGATACCTTGCTGTTGCCTTCGTCGGAGGGGATCATCAGCGAAGTGCGGCTGAATCCGAACGCGATTGGCTACGACGGGTTGGGTTACGTGCCCGACGACCTGAAGATCATCGCCGTGTCCAAGGAGCCGGGCGGCCCCTTCGTGCTGCCCTCCGTGAAAACGGTGCTCGACGATACTTACCCGATCGCGCGCGACCTGTACATGTACACGCCCGGCGAACCGACCGGCGCTGTCAGGAATTACCTGGACTGGATCCTTTCGGCCGAAGCCCAGGCCATCGTGGCCGAGCAGGGTTTCGTGCCGATTACCCCGACCGAATCCTCCCCCTGACCAACGGAGATTGGACGACATGGAAACTACTGTAGGTTGGCGCGAATACATCATCACCCGCGTGATCCGGGTGTCGGGCTACTCTGCAGTCGTCTTTGTCCTGCTCATATTCCTTTTCCTGCTGAGGTCTGGTTTGCCGGCCCTGCGGGAGGTGCGCCTGAGCGAGCTCCTGACAACGCGCTGGTATCCCATCGAAGGCTACTATGGCATCCTACCGCTCCTAACAGGTTCCTTGATCGTAACCGTTGGCGCAACCCTCATCGCAGTTCCATTCGGTGTGGGAACGGCGATCTTTATTTCCGAGATTTCTCCGCGCTCCGTGCGCGAGGTACTTAAACCGCTGGTGGAATTGCTCGGCGGCCTGCCGTCGGTCGTCCTGGGCTTTCTGGGTATCCTTATCATCGCCCCCTACATCCGCATTCTATTGCAGCTGAACACGGGTTTGGCTGCGTTCACCGGAGCTCTGCTGCTGGCTGCGATCGCGATTCCGACAGTGGTATCGGTTTCGGAAGACGCCCTGGATTCCGTGCCACGCTCCTACCGCGAGGGTGCCTGGGCGCTGGGCGCCACCCGATGGCAGACCATCTGGAGGGTCACGCTTCCAGCCGCCCGCTCCGGCGTGCTGACTGCGGTGCTGCTCGGCGTCGGGCGTGCCATCGGTGAGACCATGGCCGTGATGATGGTCACCGGAAACGCCCCGGTCATGGCCACGCATCTAGGCTCGCTCTTTTCGCCCGCCCGCACCATGACCGCCACCATCGCCGCGGAAATGGGCGAAGTAGCCACGGGCAGTACGCACTACCACGTGCTTTTCTTTGTTGGCATCGTTCTCTTCCTCATCTCGCTGCTGGTCAATCTCACCGCTTCAGCCGTAGTCTTCCGCCGGCGCAAGCGCGAAGAGAGGGTGTTGTCATAAGATGAGAGGCCGCTTCGCTCTCAACCGTAACCTGATCCAGCGCCTGGGATTCGCCCTGCTGACGCTGATGGCAATGGCCACGGTGATACCGATCCTCCTGGTAGTGGGCTATATCCTCTACAAAGGCCTGCCGGCCATCTCGTGGGAATTTCTGACCCAGTTCCCCACCGACGGGATGCGGGCGGGGGGCATCATGCCGGCTATCGTCGGAACGGTCTATCTGACCATCCTCACAACCATCCTATGCGTGCCCCTCGGCATCGCCGCCGCAGTCTATCTTGCGGAGTACGCCCCGGAGAACAACTTCACCCGCTCGATCCGCCTGGCACTCATCAACCTCTCGGGCATCCCCTCGGTCGTGTACGGCCTGTTCGGGCTGGGCCTCTTCGTGGTCTTCATGAAACTGGGGACGAGCATACTGGCCGCCTCCCTGACGCTCTCCATCATGACTCTGCCTGTTGTCATCAGCACCGCCGAAGAAGCCCTGCGCTCAGTGCCGCAGGCCTTCCGCACGGTGAGCATCTCGCTGGGAGCCACCAACTGGAAGACCATTCGCCGCATTGTGCTGCCCGAGGCTCTCCCCGGCATCATGACCGGGGTCATCCTGGGCCTCGAGCGCGCCGTGGGAGAGACCGCGCCCATCCTGTTTACGGGGGCGGTCTTCTACACGCCAAACCTTCCCACCTCACCGCTCAGCCCGACCATGGCACTGCCCTACCACCTGTACGTCATCTCCACGCAGGTGCCCGAGATGCCGGTGGAGGTTCAATATGGCACGGCGCTGGTGCTGTTGGTACTCGTCCTGGGGCTAAACCTGGTGGTGACCGTCATCAGGTCCAGGGCGAGAGCAAAACGACAGTGGTGAGGGCTGGCCATAGCCAATGAATAAGATCGAGATCGAAAACCTGACCCTGCAGTATGCCGACGGCACCGAATCGCTACGGGGGATCAACCTCGGCATCCATGAGAACGCCATTAACGTACTCTTCGGCCCGGCGGGCGGCGGAAAATCGTCGCTGCTACGCTGCATCAATCGGCTGAACGACCTGACCGAGCTGAGCGTCCTCAGCGGGCGCATTCTGCTCGACAACGAGAACATCCTCGACCCCAAGACCGACGTCATCGCCCTTCGGCGCAAGGTGGGCATGGTCTTTGCCCGCCCTGTCACCCTGCCGCTGACCATTCGCGGCAACCTGACCTATGGGCTGGAAATGAGTGGCGAGAAGAAAAAATCACGCCTGGACGAAGCCGTGGAACGCTCGCTTAAGCAAGCCGCGCTGTGGGATGAGGTCAAGGACCGGCTCGAAGACCCGGCCATTGCGCTCTCGGGCGGCCAGCAGCAGCGCCTGTGCCTGGCCCGCTCCCTGGCCCTGCAGCCAGAAGTCATCTTGCTCGACGAGCCGACAAGCGGCCTCGACCCCCTCTCCACTGCCAAGGTGGAGACGACACTCCAGGAACTCAAACAGAACTACACCATCGTGCTCGTGCCGCATTCTGTCCAACAGGCAGCGCGCACGGCGGACTACGCGGCCTTCTTCCTCCAGGGCGAGCTGGTGGAATACGCCGTCGGCAGTGATGTGTTCACGACCCCGCACGACAAGCGCACCGAGGACTATGTCACCGGGAGATTTGGATGACCCCTCACTCATTCTCCCCCCGGTTTCTCGCGACGCTCCCCAGCGGGTTCAGAATATATTGGGAGCCGAAGGGGGGCTAGAAACGTCTATGGAAACCATCCTTGTCGTTGAAGATGAACCATCCCTGCAGGAAACCCTGGTCTACAACCTGAAGAAACAAGGTTATGCGGTAGAGGCTGCCGGGGACGGGCGAATTGCCGTCGAAACGGCGCGCAGGCTGCGGCCCGACCTGGTGCTGCTCGACATCATGCTCCCGGGATTGGATGGCGTCGAGGTGTGCAAAATCCTGCGGCGCGAGATGACCATCCCCATCATCATGCTCACGGCCCGCGACGACGAAATCGACCGCATCGTGGGCCTGGAAATCGGCGCGGACGATTATCTTACGAAGCCGTTCTCCATGCGCGAGCTGATGGCGCGCGTCAAAGCCCAGCTGCGCCGCACTCAGACCATCAGGGAGGAGCTCGAAAAACTCAAGTCCGGCGAGCCGGCACCAAATATGGAAACGCTCACCTTCGGCGGCCTACAGATTAGCCAGAGCCGGCGCGAAGTGACCCTCAACAGCCAGCCTCTGCCGCTAAAGCCGAGAGAGTACGAGCTGCTGAGGTTCTTTGCCGCGCACCGCGGTCAGATGCTCTCGCGCGAGTTCATCCTGGAGCGCGTTTGGGGCTGGGATTACATTGGCAACAGCCGCACCGTGGACGTGCACGTGCGCTGGCTGCGGGAAAAGATCGAGGCCGAGCCGAGCCACCCGGAGCGGATCATCACCGTGCGGGGCGGGGGCTACCGCTTCGAGGGCTGAGGGCGATTGCGCATGCAGCAGACCCTGCTCATCACTCTCCTGCTCCTCACTCTGGCGGGCCTGCTGGGGATGTCGTGGCGATACGCCCGCCTCCGCCGGGAGAGGGACGGCTACGCCCGGGCGTTGCGCCGCGCCGCCGAAGCGGATAAGCTGCCCCTCATCCTGCCACCCGAAACCGACGCAATGGGCGAGCTACCCGCCGCCGTCTCCGCGCTCGCCCGGGCCTACGCCCTGCAGCTCTCCACGCTCGAGGCCGAACGGTCCCGGCTCGCAGCGGTGCTCGACCAGATGACCGACGGGGTCATCATCGCGGATGCCGAGGGCCGGATCGCACTGATCAACCCTGCGGCGGCGCGGTTCTTCGGCGTGAGCCAGTCCGCAACGGGCAAAACAGTGGCAGAGATCCTGCGCCACCACCAGCTGATTGAGACCTGGCAGCGTGCCCGCCAGACCGGCGAACTGCAGGCAGATTCCGTCGAGTTGCCCGTCAGCCGCCAGTACGTGCAGATGATCGCCATCGCTGACCGCTACTCGCCTGGCGGCACCCTGCTCCTCATCCAGGACCTGACCCGCGTGCGCCACCTCGAGACAGTGCGCCGGGATTTTATCTCGAACGTGTCGCACGAACTGCGCACGCCGCTCGCCTCGCTCAAGGCGCTGACCGAAACCCTGCAGGTGGGCGCGCTCGAGGACCCACCCGCCGCCCGGCGCTTCCTGGAGCGCATCGAAGCCGAGGTGGATGCCCTGACGCAGATGGCGGCTGAACTGCTCGAGCTTTCGCGCATCGAATCGGGACAGGTGCCGCTGGAAACAAAAACCGTCCAGCCCGAGCTCCTGCTCATCTCAGCCGTGGACCGCATGCGGGCGCAGGCGGAGCGGGCCAACCTGACGCTGCTGGTGGAGATACCGGGCGCGCTGCCGGCCATCCGCGCTGATGGGCCGCGCCTCGAGCAGGTGCTGGTCAACCTGCTGCACAACGCGATCAAGTTCACGCCCTCCGGCGAGGTGGTCGCCTCTGTCCAGGCCCCCCTCGAGCTGCTCCCAAATGCCTCGCCTTCAGAGGGCGAGCAAGGAAGCGCCGCGCGGAGTGTAGTCTTCTCGGTGCGCGACACGGGCATCGGCATCCCGGCGGACGACCTGCCGCGCATCTTCGAGCGCTTCTACAAGACCGACCGAGCCCGAGCCCGAGCTGCGAAGTCCCCGCAGGGGGAGCGCGGCACGAGCGCCGGCGGCGGCACCGGGCTGGGGCTTTCCATCGCGCTGCATATCGTCGAGGCGCATGGTGGGCGCATCTGGGCCGAGAGCCAAGAGGGGCGGGGCAGCACGTTCTTCTTTTCAATACCGGTTGCTTCAGATTCCGAAGGGCCACCCCAAGGACCTTGACAAACCCAGATAATATCGTAAAATTACGATATAACAATATGACAGAGCAACTTGCGCTTTCTCCCAATAAGCAACGCCTGGCGAAGATGCTCAAGGCGCTGGGCAACCCTGTGCGCTTTCAGATCGTCGAGTTCCTGGCCGAGAACCAGATGTGCATCACCAACGACATTGTGAAGAATACGCCCTTAGCGCAGTCGACAGTCAGCCAGCATCTCAAGGTGCTGCGCGAAGCGGGCCTGATCCAGGGCGAGATCGAGGGGCCGGCCACCTGCTACTGCCTGGACCCCGAGGGCTTCCGCTGGCTCAAGGAGCAGATCGGGCAGTGGCTGCCCGAGCACGCGCCACTGATCCAGATCTGAGTCGCAATCCGGCGTCTCGTGACGCCAAATGATCGGAAATCCAGGAACTTTCGAGTCCGGCGCCATTGACGCCCTTTTTTTGGACATAACTCATCGTATTTCTACGATAAAAGGAGCACACGTGACCGATACCAATCCCTCTGCCGATTACTTTGAGCAGGTCGCCGACCAGTGGGACGAGTTGCGCTCGGGCTACTTCACCGAGGCCGTGCGCGATTCCGCCATCAGCAAGGCGTACCTGCACCCCGAGATGCTCGCCGCAGACGTGGGCGCAGGCACCGGGTTCATGGCCGCCGGGCTGGCCCCGCTGGTCAAGTACATCCAAGTTCTGGATGGCTCGCCTGCGATGCTGGAGGTTGCCCGCAGGAATCTGGCACAGTTCGACAACCTGGAATTCCATACCGCGGATGGCCTCTCGCTGCCCCTGCCCGATTCCAGCCTGGACGTGGCCTTCGCCAACATGTACCTGCATCATTGCCCCGACCCGCTGGCGGCCCTGCGTGAAATCGTGCGCACCCTCTGCCCCGGGGGACGGCTGGTCATCACAGACATGGATGCGCACGCTTATGAATGGCTGAAGACCGAGATGCGTGACCTCTGGCTGGGCTTCGAACGCGACCAGATCCGCGCCTGGTTCGAGGAGGCAGGGCTGGTCAATGTAATCGTCGATTCCAGCGGGGAATCCTGCCAATCCGGCAGTGCGTCGACGGTACTCAACACAGGGCTCAGCACGGGGCTGCGGGAGGGCGCGGACATCAGCATCTTCGTCGCGACGGGAACCAAAGGGATCAGCGCGCGAGAATCGGTCCAGGCGAGCTACGCAGCCCGGGCGCTCGGCGGTGAGTGCGGCTGCGAGGACTCCAGCTGCTGCTCGCCGGGTCTCATCTCCCTGGATGACGTGCTCTCCGGCGCCGTCAGCTTCGACGGGGGCTACAGCCCGCTCGAGATGTCTGAGATCCCCGAGGAAGCGGCGCAGATTTCGCTCGGCTGCGGCAACCCGACAGCCATGGCGGCCCTGCGTGAAGGTGAGACGGTGCTCGATATCGGCTCCGGCGGCGGGATCGATGCGTTCCTGGCTGCCCGGCGCGTGGGCCAGACCGGCTCCGTGATCGGGGTGGATATGACCCCCGCCATGCTCCAGCGTGCCCGCCGCGCAGCCAAGAGAGGCGGGTTCAGCAACGTCAAGTTCCGGCACGGCTACGCCGAAAAACTACCGGTGGCTGGTGGCACGGTAGACGTGATCATTTCGAACTGCGTTATCAACCTGACCGAGGACAAGGGCAAGGTCTTCCGCGAAGCTTTCCGCGCGCTGAAGGACGGCGGGCGGCTGGAAGTGAACGACATGGTCTTCGGCGGCCCGGTGCTGCCCGTGGTGCGCGCCTCCTCATCCGGCTGGGCGGAATGCATCTCCGGGGCGCTGCCCGAACAGGAATACGTCGACCTGGTGCGGCAGGCTGGCTTCCACAACGTTTCCGTGCGCCGCAGCACCAGCGCAGGGGCATCGGCGGGGGTGCCGGTCTACAGCGTGCAGGTTTCGGCCCGAAAGTGACCGGCACCCCTTCCCGTGCGCGAAGCGGATGATACTTGTCACCATGATCTGGTGACGCTCCACACTAGGCTTGAGCACGTCGCGGGGATAGAATATATTCATGAATATGAATGTATCATCCATCGAGAGAGTTGCCCGCCTGATGCAAAGCATCGACCAGCCGGTACGGCTGCAGATTCTGCTCGCCATCGGCGAGGGCGAGACTTGCGTCTGCCACCTTGAGGCAACCTTCGGCTGGCGGCAGGCGTATCTTTCCCAACACCTGATGGCGCTGCGGGAAACGGGGATCGTCTTGGCGCGCCGCGAGGGCCGCTTCATCCACTACCGGATCGCGAATCCTGCTCTGCTGAAGCTCATCAATGACACGGCGGCGCTGCTCGGTACCACCCTGCCGAAACTGGCTCCTACGATAGGGTGTGGCTGTTCCAACTGTCGCCGCGAACGGAGTGTAAACCATGAGGAAAACCATTCTGGTGACGCTCGAGGATCCCGAGATCATCGAGTTGATGCGCATACTATTGGATGAGGATCCCGAGGGTGCGCTAACCTTTCTACGCACGCATTTCAAGGGCAAGGCGCGGGAGCTGCTCGAAGGTGGTTGAAAGGTGCAGATCAACATCCCCGGTACGGGCGATGTCCAGGTGACAGGGAATCTGTTCAGGAAATGATTTACCTTGAGTCCATCGCGCTTGCCCGCATACTCCCTTGCCTGGCTGAGCCTGGCAAGCTCATCGTCATCGGAAGGCCATCGTGTTCGCTCGAGGAAGTCATTCCGTATCTGGCCACCCTGCCCAGCGTGATTTCCTACAACCCTGATCAATGCACACTGACTTTCAGACGACAACCCGGTTTTTTCACCCTCCAGCGTGGAGAGGTGTATATAACGCAAGTCCAGGATGTACAGGAGGGGCTCGAACTCCTTGGCGCTTTGACAGAAAGCATTAACGCTGTCTGGGAACACCGACAGGAATTGGTGGCGATCACGGCCGCGAAGCGCTCGCCGCGCCCGTTTGACATTTGGGCACTCCTGCCGCAGACAAATTGCAGGCAGTGCGGTGAACCGACCTGCATGGCTTTTGCCGTTAGCCTGCTCCAACGGAACCGAACGTTGAAGGAATGCCCGGTTCTCACGGCTGATCCTCAATCTGCTGATCGGCGGGCCGCCTTGGAGGCCATCCTGTAGGCAAGGACAAACCAATCTCTGACCGTACTCATGGCATTCGCAGCAGGAAAACCAGGAGCAAAATGACTGAATATCTGGAAGTCATGGTGGACAAATTCAAATTCCGGGTCGCCACGGACCGGCTCTATAGCGCCGAAGGAATCTGGGCCAAGGCCGATGGTAGATTGGTCCGGGTCGGGTTATCCGATTTTTTGCAGCAACACAGTGGGGATGTGGCCTTTGTGGAGGTCAAACCCATAGGCTCGGAGGTCGCGTTTGGTGACGAGGCGGCTGTGATCGAGACGATCAAAGTCAACATCAGCCTGGGTTCTCCCGCGACTGGCAAGGTGGTTGAGATCAATCCGGTCATGTCCACGTCACCTGAAGCCATCAATCAGGATCCCTTTGGAACTGGGTGGCTGGCGGCGATCGAAGCAACTGATTGGGATGCAGACCGATTGCGCCTGCTGACTCCGAGCGCTTATTTCGATAAGATGAAAGGGGAAGCTGAGCAGGAGGCGAGGAAGGGATGACTGAAGAAAAGGATCACCGCAAAGTAGTCGTCATCGTGCCCTGTAGTGGTATCGGCAAAACTTACGGCACCGTCAGCCGGGAAGCTGCATACGACGTCACCGATGAGTTGCGCCCGGAGGAAACACAACTGGTCGCCCTCTCCATGTTGGTGCTGGGAGAAGAATCGGCGCGTACCGCCATTGCCACGAACCCGGCCATCACCATTGACGGCTGCAAGCTGGCCTGTGCCAGCAAAGTGGTGAAAGAAAACGGGGGCGCGGTGGCGCAGGAAATAGCCGTCCTGGACGTGTACCGGCGGTACAAGCACTTCAAACCTCAGGGAATTGCCGAACTCAACGAAGGCGGGCGCCAACTCTCGCGCGCGCTGGCCGAGGAGGCAGCGGTCACCATCGATGCATTGACCTCCAGAGAGAAAGAAGGCCGGCATGGTTGATCTGCCGAAGAAAAAGGTTGGCATTGTCTCATGTTCCGGCGAGGAGCTTCCTGAAGGGACAGTGACACGCCTGGCGGCACTCAAGGTGCTGGAGGATCTGCGCCCAGCTGAGACCGTCACCATATGCCTGCCGCTGTTCCTGGCGGGAGGGGAGGGCGACCGGGCCTTTGCAAAATTCTATCCCACCATCGCCGTGGATGGCTGCGAGCTTCATTGCGCGTCGCGGGCCACTGAGTTGTATTCCAGCAAGCCGGCTGCCACCGTGATGGTCCGGGATCTGGTTGCAGAGAAAGGACTCGGCCGACCGGAAGGGAAACGCCGCTTGAATGCAGCCGGTTTGCAGGCTGTGGAGGCCGTGGCCGAACGCATGGCTGTACTCGTTGACGAATTGCTTGATGAAGGTTGGGATCGGAGCACTGGCTCCTTTGTGAACAAGCTGGATGACTCTCAAGATCCGGAACGTGGCGATGAAATCGGGAAGGTTGCAACGTGCTCGTGCGGGTCAGGGATTCCGGTCCAGAAGGTCGAGATCGAAGGCAGGGATGTTTCCCTGATTGCCCTGCCCCTCATCCTGGAACAGTTTCAGAAGGCTGGCAAACCGATATCGAACCAGACCGGTCGCGAGCTGCTGGAGGCGGCCAGAATCTACAACCCTATCCCGGACACTGCCGAAGAAAAGTATCAGAACGCCATTCTAGAGACTTACTCAGCTTTCTGCAGCCATGGGGTGAAGGAATGAGCGTGACAGCCACCTATAACACGACTGTCACGTGGAGGGGTGAACACTGGGGGCACATCGTCATGGGTAACGGCCCAGAGATGGATTTTTCAGCCCCGCCTGATGCACAGGGACATTCCGGTGTGTTCACGCCGGAAGACGCCTTCGTAGCCGCCGCGAATACCTGCATCATGATGATGTTCATCTGGGCGACTGAGCGCTTCAAATTAAGGTTGCTCTCCTATGAGTGCCGCGCTGAAGGCACCAAACTGATCGAGCTGGACCGCACCGAGATCTTTACCCATCTGAGATTCAAGCCCGTCATCCAGATTGCCGCAGGAGCAGAGGAACCTGGCACAGTGGAGGCCCGGACTCGCCGGGCACTGCAGTCCGCTCAAAAGTACAGCCTGGTCGCCAACTCTGTGAAGTCAGAGATTGTCATCGAACCCGAAATCCGAATCGTGGAAAACCAATAATTCCCGCACAAGTTGGAGGTCAGCATGCTCACCATCAAAGTCCTTGGTTCCGGATGTGCCAACTGTCAGACGTTGGAGGCTATTGCCTGCCGGGCAGTCGCTGGTCTAGGGATCGACGCGCAGGTCATCAAAGTGACGGAATATGCGGAGATCACGAAATACAACATCCTGGCCACGCCCGGCTTGGTCATCAACGAAAAGGTGGTCTCTGCCGGACGTATCCCAAGCGAGGCGGAGATCACCTCATTCCTTACCACTGCGATGGTGGAGGCGTAGCGTGACCACCCAGGCTGTTGCTCCCGTCCCGTTGCCCGTTTCCCGCAGGCTCTCCTTCCTTGACCGCTACCTCACGCTGTGGATCTTCCTGGCCATGGCGCTCGGGGTGGCGCTGGGTTACCTGTTCCCGGCTGCGGTCGAAGACTTCAGTGAGGCGGTCACGGTCGGCACGACCAATATCCCGATCGCCATCGGGCTGATCCTGATGATGTATCCGCCCCTGGCCAAGGTCCACTATGAGGAGCTGGGCCAGGTATTCCGCAATGGGAGAGTGCTCAGGCTTTCGCTGATCCAGAACTGGGTCATCGGGCCGATCCTGATGTTCGCGCTGGCGCTGATCTTCCTGCACGATTATCCGGAGTACATGGAAGGGCTGATCCTGATCGGCCTGGCCCGCTGCATCGCCATGGTGATCGTCTGGAACGAGCTGGCGCACGGCGACACGGAATACGCAGCCGGGCTCGTGGCCTTCAATAGCGTGTTCCAGGTCCTGTTCTACAGCCTCTACGCTTACATCTTCCTGACGGTCCTGCCCCCGCTGTTTGGCATGAGCGGCACCACGGTGGATATCACCATCGGTGAAATCGCCCGCAGCGTGTTCATTTACCTGGGGATCCCCTTCATCGCCGGGTTCCTGACGCGATACATCCTGATCCGCACGAAGGGCAAGGAATGGTACCAGACCGTTTTCCTGCCGCGTATCAGCCCGCTGACACTGATCGCCCTGCTGTTCACCATCGTGGTCATGTTCTCGCTGCAGGGCAACCTGATCATCAGCATCCCCCTGGATGTGGTGCGGATCGCGGTTCCCCTGCTGATCTACTTCGTGGTCATGTTCCTGGTCAGCTTCGCCATGGGCAGGCGGGTGGGCGCGGATTATTCCCAGACCGCCACTCTCGCCTTCACCGCCGCGAGCAACAACTTCGAGCTGGCCATCGCGGTGGCGGTGGCCGTGTTCGGCATTTCCTCCGGGCAGGCATTCGCGGCGGTCATCGGGCCGCTGGTGGAAGTGCCGGTGATGATCGGGTTGGTCAGTGTGGCGTTCTGGCTGCAGAAGAGATATTTCGCCCCGCTGCGCCAGGATGCGGCGCACCCGGGATGAGGTGAGGGTGAAAAGGAAAATTCTATTCCTTTGCACCGGCAACTCGTGCCGCTCGCAGATGGCGGAGGCGATCGTCAATGCCCGCCTGGGCGACGAGTGGGAAGCCGTCAGCGCCGGGACGAAGCCGGCCGGGTACGTCCATCCCAAGGCGGTGACCGCGCTGAGGGAGATCGGCATCCAGCACGGGGGCCGCTCGAAACAGGCGGACGAATTCAAGGGTGTGGATTTCGACCTCGTCGTGACGGTCTGCGATTCGGCGGCAGAGGAATGTCCCCTCTGGCTGGGGAAAGGGATGAAATTGCATCACAGCTTTCCCGACCCAGCCAAGGTGGAGGGGAACGATGAGGAGATCATGGCCGCCTTTCGCGCCGTGCGAGACGCAATAGCAAAGGAAATACCGCCGCTGCTGAACGGATAGGTTCAGACAATAGCGGTCAGGTGCCACGCGTCCTGGAGATGCGTGGCACTTTTGATTCCAGACTGTTAACCAGATGTTAAACAACCATTCCCAGGCTCTTAACAGCCGTCTGATAAATTTACGGTGATGAACAACACAATCTTCAACGAGGAGAACAGAAACGCCATGCACAAGAAGTTATTCGTCATGCTGTCCGTCATAGTGCTCGCCAGTTTTGTCCTGGCAGCCTGCGGCACAGCCGAAACGCCGGCTGCGGAACCGACCGCGATGGTCGAGGAACCAGGCGCAACCGAGGCACAGCCGACCGAGGCGCCTGCCACCGACCCGATGGCAATGTACGCGCCCGAGGCCGTTTCGGGTGAGATCGTCAGCGCCGGTTCATCCACCGTCTTCCCACTCACTGAGCGCATGAAACAGCGATTCGAGGAGGAGGGGTTCACGGGTCAATTAACGATCGACAGCATCGGCACTGGCGCCGGTTTCGAGCGCTTCTGCAAGACCGGCGAGACCGACATCTCGAACGCCTCGCGCCCGATCAAGGACAGCGAGATAGAGAGCTGCGCCGCCCTGGCGGACCCCCGTATGCCGATCGAATTCCGCGTTGGCACCGATGCCCTGGCTGTGGTAGTGAGCAAAGAGAACGACTTTGCCACGGACGTGACCCTGGAGGAACTGGCTGCCCTATTCTCGACGGCCGAGCTCTGGTCCGATGTCCGCCCCGAGTGGCCCGCAGAGCGAATCCTGCGCTTCTCCCCCGGCACCGACTCCGGCACCTACGACTACTTCGTCGAGGCGGTCATGGCCCCGGCCAACCTCAATGCCGAGGGCAAGGCAGATATCACGCTCGGTGAGGAGGCGATCCAAAATGCTTCCAACCTGCAGCAGAGCGAAGACGACAATGTGCTCGTCCAGGGTGTGGAAGGCAGCCCATACGCCATCGGCTACTTTGGCTTCGCCTACTACCAGGAGAATGAAGACCGGCTGAATGCCCTTCCGGTCAACGGGATTGCCCCCACCGCCGAGACCGCTGAGAGCAGAGAATACCCACTATCCCGCCCGCTGTTCATCTACAGCGATGCCAAGATCATGCAAGCAAAACCGCAGGTTGCCGCATTCATCTACTTCTACCTGACGCATGTCAACGACGAAATCCTGAGCGTGGGTTACTTCCCCGCCAGTGATGAGGCCATCCAGGCTGCGATGGACGCCTGGAAAGCGGCCCTCGGGTTACAGTAGCGCCGAGAGCCAGGCCCAACTTCGCCGGGCACCTTCTCCCTCCTGAAAGAGGGAGGAGGTTTTTGGCTGCAAGTGCCCTGAGCTGAACAAAGAAACTACTTAACGGAGATCGCCCCATGGCAACCAAGGCTCAAGAACTCGTTCTCAGGAAATCGCCCGCCGGTCTGCGCCGCAAGCACCGCCCGGGCGAGGCCGTCATCCAGGGGCTGCTCTTCTTCTGCGGCCTCTTCTCGATTTTCGTCACCGCCGGGATCGTCTATGTCCTGGCAAGAGAAGCGTTGCTCTTCTTCCGGGATCCGGCCGTAGACATAGTCTCCTTCCTGACCGGTACCGAATGGCAGCCGCACATCAGCAAGTTCGGCATACTGCCGCTGGTCACATCCACGCTCCTGACGACGTTCTTCGCGATGCTAGTCGCAATTCCCCTGGGGATGGGGGTCGCGATCTACCTGAGCGAGTACGCTACTACGAAGACGCGTAATTTTCTGAAACCCATTCTGGAGATCCTGGCCGGCGTCCCCACCATCGTCTATGGATACTTTGCCCTAACGTTCATGACCCCGCTCCTGCGGGCCATCTTTGGCCGCGACGTGGTCGAAGTCTATAACACGGCCTCGGCGGGACTGGTCATGGGCATCCTGATCCTGCCCCTGATCTCCTCAATGACGGAGGACGCCCTCACCGCCGTGCCGCGCTCACTGCGCGAGGCATCCTACGGGCTCG
>Ga0315273_10005601_pt1 | contig 15547 bp, 13 predicted proteins | sample YL17G02_0_MG_FD_205753 | JGI IMG/M metagenome (GOLD analysis project Ga0315273, IMG submission 205753) | Sediment microbial communities from Yellowstone Lake, YNP, Wyoming, USA - YL17G02_0 | ecosystem: Environmental > Aquatic > Freshwater > Lake > Sediment | place: USA: Wyoming | collected...
CCTCCGGCCAGTCGGCGCAGAGAAGCTCGTTGGTTTCGAGCCAGGTCTTGATGTCCCTGAGGAGTTCCTGCGCCCGTTCGGCCGACGCCGCCACCAACGACACATAGGGCCGGTAGCCCCCCAGGATGGCCCACAGGCAGGCGGCCTCCGCGAGCATCGTTTTGCCGCTCGCGCGCGGCATGGCATGGGCGAAGAGGCTGCCCTCGCGCACGGCCTGTTCAATTTTGCCGATGGCCCGGAGGTGGTCCTCGGACCAGGGCAGGTAGAAAATCTTGGCGAAGTACGTCTCCGAGAAGAACCGGAAGTCGGCGATGGCCTTCGCCCTGCGGGCCGAGTCGGCGACCGCCGGCAGCGGCGCGATGTTCTGGGCCTCCTCCACCATCGTCCGCTGCCGGGCGGCGGCCTGGGCCTTGTGGCGGGCGTAGCCGGTGACCGACCAGCGCCGCCTACGAGTGGTCAGCGCCTTCAGGACCTCGTTCAGAACCGATGCGCTCAACGCGGGTAATCCCCTGCATAAGCTGGTCCATCATGTTCTCGCCGCACGTCTCGCCGCAGAAGAGCGCGGTCTCTTCCATGACGCCAATGATAGCGCGGATGGCCTTGCTCAACTCCGCCTTGGTGACCCGCTCCTCGCGCCGAACGTAGCCCGCCTTGCGGATGGCCTCGTCGATCCACGCGGCGTCGGGCTTGCCGGCGGCAGCCGCCTGGATGAGCGCCGTCAACGTGGTGTGAATGTCGGATGTAGTCACTTCGAGACCTCACTGGGAGCCGTTTCCTGGGGTTGCCGCTCGGCCTTCTTGCCCGTGAACTGCTCGAAGCGCTGGACTATGACGTCTGCGTACAGGGTGTCGAGTTCCATCAGGTAGGCCCGGCGGCCCGTCATCTCGCAGCCGATGAGCGTGCCGCCGGCGCCGCCGAAGAGGTCCAGGACGTTTTCACCTGGCCGGCTGCCGTATTCGATGGCCCGTCGCGCGAGTTCCACGGGCTTCTCGGTCAAATGCTGCATCTGCGGCGGGGGAATCTTCTTGATGTGCCAGAGGTCCGCCGCGTTGTTCGGGCCGAAGAACTTGTGGCCGGCGCCCTCCCGCCAGCCGTAGAAGCAAATCTCGAACGCCCCCATGAAGTCCTTCCGCGTCAGGACTGGCCACTCCTTGTCCCACACGATGCCCTGACTGAAGTACAGTTCGCAGGCCTTCAGCACCGGCGGGTAGTTGCCGAGGTTGGCATACCCGCCCCAGATGTAGAAGCAGCGGCCGGGCATCAGCACGCGGGCGATGTTGCCGAACCAGGCATGGAGCATTGCATCGAAATCTTTGGGCGACATGAAGTCGTTGACCAGGGGCCGGTCCTTCGGCCGCATCTTCTTCGTCGTGGCGCGCTTAACGCCCTGGCGGGCCACATCGAACGACTGGTGGTGCATCAGGCCGCGATGGGCGTCGGCGGCCTCGGCTCGCTTGGCAAGTCGCTCGCGGTCCTGCGCTCCCCGCTCGGTGGTCGACCGCTCGCACTGCAGGTCCTCTCGGCGAGAGAAGGAGGTCAGGCCCGCCGCGATGGCGTTGTTCGAGCGCGGCTCGACCTTGACGTTGTACGGCGGGTCGGTGTTGACGAGATGGACGGGGGCGCCGGCCAGGAGCCGGTCCACGTCCTCGGCCTTGCCCGCATCGCCGCAGAGCAGCCGGTGGTTGCCGAGTATCCACAGGTCGCCGGGCTTGGTGATCGCCTCGTCGCCCGGCTCAGGCACGGCATCCGGGTCCGTCTGGCCCGGGTTCATCTCGGCGGCCAGCGCCTTGGCCTGCTCGGCCAACTGGGCGAGCAACTGCTGGACGCCCGGCTCGCCGCTCTGGACGCCTTTCAGGAGCTCGAGCAACGCAACGCCATCCAGTTCGGCGAGAGCAGTGGTCGCATCGAACGTCGCCAGGAGGTAATCGGCCTCGGCATCGTCCACGTCGAGGATGAGGACCGGCCACTCCGTGGCGCCGGCCTGCACGCGGGCATGGCCATCGATGAGGGTGAGTTTGCCCCCATTGCGTTCGCTGCAGTACGCCACCAGGGCCCCGGCAATCCCCACCTCGGCCAGGACACCCGCCAGGGCGTCCTTCTGGGCCTGCGGGTGGCGGCGGAAGTTGCGGCCGTTCTCCAAGAGGTCGGCCACCGGCACGCGACGGAAATCCTTGATGCGGTCACGGATCATTCAGCATCTCCTTTCCTGTCCGCCGCGATGGGCGGTGCTGCGAAGTCGGTGAAAAGTGGAGCGGCGTGTCGGAACTGACCCGACCCCTGGAACCTGGGCGGTTCCCGGCTCTCCCTTGAGCCCTCCGCCGCGCCCTCGAACGTCCAGACGCAGTCGTCCTTCTTCGGGTAGTTGTGGCCCCACCGGAATGGCGACTCCCGCAGCAGCCGCTTTCGCAAGGCGTGCCCACACAGGAAGTGGCAGTACCGGAACTGCCGGCCCCGCACCCGCCTGAGGCCTACGCTCCGGGTGAACACCCGGTCGCGCCGGCCGCAGCGGGTGGTCACCTGGCGGGGATGCACGACCTCGTTCTCCGGCGTCACGTAGAACTCGGTGCGGATGAACCCGCCGTAAAGCCAGTTGTCTGCCTGGTACACGAAGCCGGGCTTGCCGCGCATGCCGTCGGCCCACGAGAAGAGGACCACCCGCCCTGGCTCGCGCTGGCGGATGTACTCCCGGCAGAGGCGTAGGAAGTGGCTCTCGCCGTTCCGCGGCTCGGAATCGAGCATGCACAGGCGGTTCAACTCGTAGTAGTCCGACGTGGTCAGGCTCGGGAACAGCCGCTGGATGGTGTGCCGGGGCCTGACGCCGTAGCCCCACGACGCCACGCCCACAAGGTCCACGCCCGCGAAGCACCCCAGCGAGAGCAGGCAGTGCGGCGGCACCCGCACCGCATAGTGATGGGCCGCCACGAACGCGGCCATCAGGCTTCGCGGCACGGGTTCGACGTGGTACGCCTCGAATCTCTCGGTCGCCACCGCTGTCTCCCTCAGTCCAGCCGCCACGCCCCCAGTCGGCGTGGGCGCGACTGGCGCGAAATCTCAAGAAAGAAAGTGTCCTCGATACCACGACTGCCTCGCGTGGCCTTGGCCGCCGCCATCGGCGAGGAAGTACCTATTCGCCTGCCGCCCGTCGCCGCCCGCTGCGCGCCACGTTTTGCCACGTCGCCAACAGCCTCGTCTCTCGACGTTCGCTTCAACTCGCCTTGCCCTCGTGGCCCGTGCGGGCGCGTTGGCGCACGTCTTACGGCAACAGCTTCTCAGGAAAAGAAGCACAGGCCACTCGTAGCCCGTGGCCACCTGTTCTTCTCACATTCTTCTTTCCTGATAACGTCTTTACCTGTTCTGTACTGTACTGTTCTGTAGTCACGCTCTTGTCACGCTTGGACCGTGACATTTGTCACGCATCGTGCGTGACGCCGACGCCTTGCCGCTCGCGCTGCCTGCGCTTCCTTTCAGCGTTTTGCAGGCGTTTTTTCGCGGATTCGGCGTTCCACCGCTCCCAGTGCGGGAAGATGATTCCGCGTTCGTCCTCGAGCAGCCACCCGACTTCGAGCATGGCTTTGCCGAATCCTGTCACGCCGGTGACCTCATCGAGCGTGACACTTGTCACGCTGTCAGCGTGACCGTCGGTGGTGTTGGAGTCCGCCCATTCCCAGGCTTCCATGCAGAGGCACGCGACGAGGCGGCGGTCGAGGCTGAGGCGGTTGGCGATGGCGATGACTTCGCGCTTCAGCGTCAGGCCTTTCGTCCAGGCGATCCAGTCCCCGGCCATGCTATGGTCTCCAATACAGGGCGCCGGCGATGACAGCGTCCACCACTGCCCGTGTTGCGCCCGCCTGCAGCCAGGCCCTCGCATCCTTGCCCTGAAGCGGGCGGATCACCTTGGGCCGTCGGCCCGCCTCGGTCAGCGCCTGGGCGAGGCGGTCGGCGCCGTCGATACCAGGCCCGTCGGTGTCGGCCACGATGACTACTTCGCAGCGATTGAGTACGCGGACGACCTCGATGACGATTTCGACAGCCCCCGCGCATGACGGGCGACCGATGGCGTCGTAGCCGAGATCCAGGAGGGCCGCCACGTCGGTAGGCCCCTCGCACAGCAGCAGCGGCCCGCTGCCGGTCAGGTCCTCGGGCCAGAAGATGCCATTAAGGCTGCCGCGGATGGCCCACTTCTTCCCGTTCTCAGCCCGCAAGCGGACACCGATGGTCTGGTGCTTGTCGTCGCACATCGGGAATGCCCAAGCCCGGTGCGGCGCCGCCCACGCGATCCCAAGCCGACGTAGGCTGTCAGGCGAGACGCCGAGGCTGGCTGCCAGGCGTTCGACCTCGGCCGTCCGCGTGTCGCGCTCGAACCGGCGCAGCAGCGCAATCCAGTCCGTTGTGCGCGGTAGGGGGGCTCGGGGCCGCGGCATGTAAAGGCTTGGAGCGGGACGGGGCGCGGGGTCGGCGAGCCGGTGTAGCCAGCCACCGTTCTTGGTCGGGCGGTCGGATTTGACGCGCATGCAGATGGCCACGCTGCCATCGGCCGAGTAGCCGCACCAATCCCCATGGCCGCACACGGCACATGGTCGGCGCCGTGTCACTCGACCCCATCCCGTTTCGGTCGCAGTCTGTGTCATGCTCTCTCCAGATCGCGATAGGTGTAGACGAAAGCCGGCCGCAGCTTCTCAATGGGAATGGCAAAGAAAGAGGCGCGACCGTGGATTCGGTTCTGTCGTTTGGTGCCGATGGCGGGGAGGCCGCCAGCTCGTTCGACGAGGAGTTTGTAGGCGGCAACGTCGAGGACGACCCATTTGTCGAAGTCCGTCTCGGCCTCGTTGGCCCAGCCGTAGAAATACAGTTGGGACCCCAGTTTGAACCACTCGCCGGGTGACTCATGCTCCGTGCCCTCGGCGTTCATATATTCCTGCGTGAAATCCAGATACTTAAGGGCCGCATGGCTCCGGTATTTCTCCTGGATGCTCACCCACTGTCCCGCCTGGAATCGAATCAGGGCGTCGATGCCGAACTCCTTGTCGAGCACATGGACCTTGACGCCCTCTTTCCGCAGGTCTTCGACCTCGCAGCCCGGGAAGAGCCGGTGGTAGATGCGTAAGGCGGCCGGTTTCATCCGCTCTTGGAACTTCACCGTGGGCAGATTCTCAAAAGGTTGCCTCATACGGTTCCGAAGATTTCCTCATGCGGTTCCAAGACCCGCCCGTAGGTGGCAATACGGCCCTTGGCGACCGCAAGGTACTCCGCGTTATTCTCGATCCCGTGGAACCTCCGGCCGAGTTGAAGCGCGGCAATGCCGGTGGTGCCACTCCCGACAAAGGGATCGCAGACCAACTCGCCCGCGCGCGTCACGGCGTTCACGAGCCAGCGCATTACCGAGATGGGCTTCTGCGCCGGGTGCTGCTTCATCTCCGCGCCGTTGAAATTGGATTGGGGCACAGCAGCGACATGGCAATCAAAGTCGTGAAGCTCCTCCCCCCAATGCCCATCGGACAACTCGATCCGGCGCGTGCTGCCCTGGCGGCGATAGAAGAAGATGGGCTCCCAGGTCTGCTTGAATCCGCGGCGGCTCTGCGGGCTCTTGTTGTTCGGATAGTGCCAGACCAGGAGTTGCTGGAACTCGTAACCCTTGAGCGACTGGTCAAACCACTGGCGCCCGGTCCACAGGTAGCGCTGGCTCCAAAAGATGAGGATGGTGTCGGCCCCACACGCTGACCAGCGCGAGCACCACTCGCGGGTAAAGGATTCCAACTGTTTCGGTTCCCACGGCTCGTCGAGAATGCCGTAAGGCGGGTCGGTGATGAGCGCGGCGCACGGCACAACATCCTGAGCGGCGGTCAGAACCCATCCCTCGGCGGGTGCCGCGCTCGCGCGCTCCTCGGCGGCTCTTCTTGCTCGACGTACCTTCGAAAACGCCCGGTCTACCTTGCCCGTCTCGTCCATTTCCTTGACGAGTGGGCCGAAGAGCTTGGGGTCGTCCTGGGCCGCCTGGACGACGGCCTGAGCCTTCTCATAGGTGCGCCGCTTCATGCCGACGGCGGCGGCGACCCTTTCCCTGACGCGAGCCTTCTTCACTGTGGGCAATTTGCCCACAGTGTTCTTGGGCCTGCCCGGTGCGGTTCCCCCGTGTTGGCGCTGCCGCTCCTTAGCGGCCCTGCTCTCGATAGTCTCGATTGCCGCCCCGACGGCGACGGCCTCGGACGGCGCGAAGTCCTTTCGACAGACATTCTCGTCACGCTGAGCGACGAGCAACCGAAGGGCATCCTCCAGACTGTCTGCAACCACGGCCTCGATTTCCGTCCACCCGAGCAGCCTCGCTGCCTCGACACGCCTCTGACCGGCAATCAACCGGTTCTTAGAATCGAGGACAACGGGTTGCAGCAGGCCGACGGCCCGGATGCTCGACACCAACGGCCCCAGATCGCCAAGGTCTTTCCTGTAGCGACCCTTGATATGAATCTGGTTGATGGCAACTTTCACGGTGCCTCCTCGGAGCGATGTTTGGCCCTGCGACCTGCATGTCGCAGGAGCGTTTGGGGCTGTGGCGTTCAGCACCGGGCCACCTCCGCCTGCGGCGGCTTGGGCGCACCCTCGATGCGCTCGACCTGGAAGGCATCCGCGCCGAATTCGCGAGTGATGAAGCCCGCGAAGATGCGGTTAAGGGTACGGCCGACTTGGGTGCCCGCGTCGACCACGCAGACGCGCTTGGCATTCTCGATGCAGTAGCCGGCGTCCAGACGAACGCAGCACTGGCCGTGCAGGGACTCTGCTGCCAAGACGGCCAGAAGCAATGTTTCCTCGATGTCTCGGAGCGACACGCCTTCTCTGAACTGGTACTTGTAGATTTCCTTGGGCATTGCGAGTCCTTTCTTTGCAGCACTGTGAAGGCCTGTTCCTTACGTACCGGAGGCGAAGGGAAAGCGCCGGGAGATTTCAGAGGTATTCCCTAAGCCGGGCTTTCTCGAACTTGCGACGGTTCTTCAGAACGGATTCGTGCAGCGTCCCGCGCGGGGTGCCTGTTTCCCGCGCTACTTCGGTTAGGTCTTGCCTCATCAGCCGACGACAAAGGTCACGCAGTTCCGGCGGGAGGCGTGCAAGAGTGGCCTTAGTGTCGAGACCCAAATCAACGCTTTCTTCCACGGAGTGGCCGGGAACACCTGTTCGCAGATGGCGGGTGTCCTCGCCAAGCGTGTCGCCGCATTCCGCTGACCTTCCGCCGTCCTGGTCCTCCAGCGGGCGGTTCAACGAGGACCGGCAACGGCGGAAGTCGCGGCAGGGCGCTGTCCTGGCCTCGATGATCGATGCGACTTTGTGTTCCACGACGTGGGTGATGAACGCGTTGAGCGGGGCCTTGCCGGGATCGAACTTTGACAGACGACGCCAGAGGTCCAGTCGCATGTCCTGGGCAAAGTCTTCCCAGTCCACTTCGGGGGATGCTGCCGTCCTGGCCAACTTCCGAGCCTTGAATCTGATCAGGTTTTCCGCATAGTCGCCGATGCCCTCGACACCCATGTGGGCCTCCTCGTGGCGGAGGAGGCGTTCTGGGGCGGAAGGCTAGGCGCCCCCGTATTTCACAGGGGCGGACAGGGGCGGACAGCGCGGACTGTCCAAGGATTTCTGCAAAGGGTCCGTGTCGCCGCAGAACTGGGGGTGGACAGGAAGGGATCTTTTCAGTATGTGTCCGGTGCTGTCCGCGGACAGGGCGGACAGTCGAAAGGCGTTAGCCGCTAGTCGTCATGACGTGTGAGCCAGTCAGGTTAGATTTGGTCAGCGCGCGGGATAGAACCGTATGGTGCCGACCGGCCCGAACGGGTACTTGCGAGGTGCTGCTCGTATTCACGCACGTATCGGTCGAATGTGGCAGCGTTTGTCGGCAAAGTGTACTCACGCGGTATCAGCGCGGCAGTCTTCAGTTCTTCCAAGCCGCCGTCTCTTAGCCACAGAAAGACTTCCTTGTGAGTCCTGGACACCAATTCCTGCTTGTGGCTGAGGGCGGCTCGATAGGCTTCACAAGCCTTCTTCCGAGACGGTGGAGGTTCGGATTTCGCTCCTGTTGAACCTGCCGTGGGCATCTTCCCGTCCCCAGAGTCGCTTGGATTTCCACCCTCTTGCCCAGTGCCGGGTTTGGGCGAGGGCGCACCGAGCTCGCCAATACCGGACTTGGTCTCCTCTTCCCAAATCGCATGGTTCAAGGAGACAATCGCACTATCCAACTCTTCCAGGTAGCGCCAAGACACCGGGTGAGGCGACCACCTCGGAAAACCCGAGCGCGCCACGCCTCGGCATTTCTCAACGATGCCGATGCAGGCCCAGTCCGGCGTGTGTTGTCCCAGGACGGCTATGGCAAGTCGGCAGATCTCATCGGCACTTGCCTCAAGCGGACCGACTCCGTCTGCCTCGATCTGCCATTCGGGCCAGAATACGCACACTCCCTCGTCAAAGACGTTGCCCACTCCCTTCCCCGCGCCAAACATCTCGTAGGCTGCATTTGCGAAGTCCTCAACGCCTTTGGCGTGGCGCAGAAGGACCTCCGCCGGAAGGGGTTGGTCTCCTCGATGTTGTTTCAGGTCATCAGGGTCGAATACCTCTCGCCTATCTAGCGTCTCCCAACGGGCCGCAAAATCCTGTCGCCGGGCGTGCGCATACCAGAGGAAAAGCAGCCTGTGCAGTTTGACGGCCTGAAGCAGATGTTTGAGCTCCGGCCTGGCTTCATTGCATGGCCGAACCGAGAATGCGCACGGTCGGTCTGCACCCCAGCTGTCGCACTCGTTCTGGACAAGAAGCCATGCCTGAACCGGCTGCCATTGGTCTGTCGCCAACACTCCGATCAGCCTCGCCTTAGCAGCCTCGTCTTTGCACCGCGGAAGGAGCAGGACGACCCCCTTTCCGGTGCGGTACGCGCACCCGAGCAAATCACCAGCCATGTTCTGAAAGAGGGGCACAAGGCGGTCCTTTTCCTTGAACCAAGTTGTGTCGAGCCTTACGTCGATGGTCGGCCCCAAGAACGGCAGAAGTTCGCTGGCCCACTGCGGGGCATCCTTCGGCACTACTAGCCGAGAATCAGGTGGTTCCTGGGGCTCGAAACGGAACCCCTCTGCCGCCACGAACGGCTCCTCGTCGCGGTATTCAGCCAGATCAACGGCCACCGGCGCAATTCCCCACAAGCCTTCCTCGGCATACTTCCGCTCTGGTGGCAGGGCCCCGAATTGTCTTGCTGCATCCTCAATCGAGATGGCCGATCCTTCGGCGGCGCTCTCGTTCGAGTCGTACTTCCGGAACCGAACATCCACCTTCACGGGCTCTACGAACGCAACAGCGATCAAGGCTCCGGATCGAAGTCCCTTCAGAAGGTTCTCGTACTGCTCCGGTAGTTCATTCGCGAGCGGCGGGTGTCCTGCAGCTACCAAGGCACTTGTCATTGCCTCCTGGCGGTGGGCAAATTCCTCAGGCCACAAGTGCATTGCCGTAGCCGGATATGGGATGGCGGCGGGAAAACCCAGGACCACGTCAGGGGAGTGGACATAGAGGGCGGGATCGTACTCGTAAACAGGGCGCGCAAGGACGGACACCGTGTTGAGCCCGGCCTGCCGAAGAACTCCTGCCAGCCGCTCGTTAGGGCAGATCACGTTGCATGTTTGCACGCTTCCTGGGGCTGGCGGCGATTTGCTGTGCGTCTCCGGGGCCGAAGGCGTTTTCGCTTTCTCCAGAAGAGCATCGCTTGGCTTACCGCCGTTTGTCGACTCGGCCAACGGCTCCGTTGGCGCGGAAGGCGGCTTAGCCGGCAGCGCCCTAGTACCGTCGTGTTTGACTGTGGCGGCAGATTCGGCGGTCCTACCGACCGTCTTGCCAACGCCCAGTTTCTCTCGGAGTTGGCGTTCCCAGCGTGTTGCCATGACGGAGAAATCGCTGTCTTCGCCAACCACTTCGCCCTTCTGATATCTGGCAACGGAGGCGTCCGCAAGGATCGTCTCACCAACGTCAAGCGCGTCCACCGTCGCGTAGCCAAACCAGAGTTTCTCCCCTTGGCTTTTCTGGAACATGTCGACCAAGCGGGCAGCCAAGTCTTCTGAATCGACTTTGTGGAAGTAAAACTTCTCATTGATGTCCACCCTCGGGTCTAGCGGTATTATTGTCCCATACGTGAACCAGAGGTAGGCACCCTTCGCCTTGGCCGCCGTTGAGCCACTTTGCCCTTGGGTAGCATCGTCAGCCCCCGATTCGTCACGGATAAGCGGCTCCCATCGCTGAGCCTGGTATCGCAGGCGCATGAGCAATACCGTTCCCTTATCGTGGGGCAGGCCGCCGGCAGCCCACACGCCGGGGTCCCAGTCGCCGACCGACTCTATCTCCTGCAATACCTTGATGCTGTCTCGACAGAAGACACGTTGGGCGAATTCCAACTCCTCTATGTCGATAACACCAAAGACAGGTTGGACCGCCCATTCGAGCAGATTCTTGAACGCCTCAATCGTTCCGACGGGAGCTTTCAAATCGGCCGGGGGGTTTGGCTTGCCATACCTGAACAAGTCCAACAGTTTCTCCGCGACAACCGGCGAGTCTACTTGGCAGAATACGCGGACTTTCCTCTCATGGGTTAGACTGGGATCAAGCGCAAGGTCGGGGTCGCCGCTGGCGTCAGTGCCCAACAGCATATACGGCAGCTGGGCGGTCAAGAAATATGGGGGCATCACTCACCTGTCTGTGTTCGGGTCGTCCCGGCGCATCCGCCGGACAAAGCCCCGATGTCTCCAGCAAGCAGCAGGATAGTGTCCTGTGGGGTCAGCGTCAAGCCTGCCCAATGGTGCAGGCCGAACGCGTTGGCACTCCGGGCAGACTCCGCGTTTTCTCCCGGCGCTTTCCTCGCCGCTCCGGTAAGTAATTGGTAAGGGCTGTTCCATGTTTTGGCAGGTGATATGGACGAATTTCCGGAAACCCCTTGTATTCCTCGCGGGAAGAGGCAGGATCACCCGGCGCACGAAGCCGGGCGGCCTGTCCTGCTCAGCGTGCGCCGGGGACCTGAAGAGCGGCGGGCCATGCGGCAGTGGCTCGTCAAGGTCCTGGCACGGCGGGCGGTTGAAATCCTGCAAGGAAGGGAGGACGGAAGATGACGAGGAAAACAGCCATCTACGCGAGGTACTCGTCCCATGCCCAGGACGGCGGCACCTCCATCGAGGTCCAACTGGAGGCCTGCGGCCGTGGGTTGGAGCCCGCCAGCGTCCTGGAGTACGTCGACCGGGCCAAGACGGGCAGGGCGGTGGCGGGCCGTGAGGCCCTTCTGCAACTCCTTGCCGATGCCGTGGAGGGCAAGATCGAGCGTGTTCTCGTCTACAAGTACGACCGCGTTGGCCGCAACCTGGCCGAGACAAGCGCCATCATTGCCCAGCTTGAGGACTGCGGCGTCGAGGTCGCCAGCGTCACGGAAGGCAAGGACGCCCTTGCCAGGGGCATGCACTTGGTCATCAGCGAGCACTACTCCCGCGCGCTGGCCGAGCGAACGCGGGACGGACTGGTCAAACGGTTCGAGCAGGGCGCCTGGCCGGGCGGCCCGCCGCCGTATGGGTACAGCATCGAGCAGACGGAGGACAAGCTGCACCGCCTGAGAATCAATGAGGAAGAGGCCGCCGTCGTCCAGTGGGTGTTCCAGACGTACACGACCGAGTCCGTCGGCTGCAAGGAGATTGCCCGCCGGCTTCATGGCCGTGGCATCTCGCCGCGAAAGGCCTCCAGGTGGGCCCATACGGGCGTCAGGGGGATGCTGGTCAACAGTATCTGCACCGGCCGGCTCGCGTACAACCGTCGCCGGTTCAAGGTCCAGAAGCAGACAGGACGGCGCGTGGCGGTCCGGAACGACGAAGCCGACCACCTTGTGCAGCAGGACGAGAGGCTCCGAATCATCGACGACGAGCAGTTCCAGGAGGCCCAGCAGCGGCTCGCGGGTCGCCGCCGGGGGCGGCGCGGGCCGTACCTGAGGTCCGAGGCCCGGCCCTTCACGGGCCTGATCTTCTGCGAGACGTGCGGCAGCATCTGTTACCGACGGAAGAGCAAGAACGCCAAGGGGGAGTACCACTACTATGGCTGCGGCTGCCGCCAGCGCCACGGGCCCGATGCGTGCGAGAACGCGGCCAGCATCCGCGAGGACCTGCTTCTCCAGGAGGTGGCCAGGACGTTCAAGGACCTCTTCGAGGACGCCGACTCCATCATTGAAGAGGCCACTGCGGAAGCCCAAAGGCTGATGCGGAAGAACAGGGGGGCGGTACGACGCATCGGTGGGCAACTGGCCGAAATCGAGAGGAAGGTCGCGTCCCTGACGAGGCTGTTGTGCGACCCGGACATCGACGTGGCCGCCAAGAGGGCCATCTCGCGCCAACTTGGCGAACAGGAGGCCGAACGAGAACGGCTACAGAAGGCCACGTCAGGACTGGCGGAAGAGGCGAACGACGGCACGGAACACCTCGCCGACGCCGTCAGGCAGGCCCTGGACGAGGCCCGGGAGTCCTTGGCTTCCGCCGCCACGACCGCCGAACTGCGGGAGTTCGTGGACCGGTGGGTCGGTCCGATGGTTCTCAGGCCGGACGGGACCATCGTGGAAAGAACACTGGCCGCGGAGGATACCTCCGAGGCCAGTGTGAAGGGGTTGGTAGCGGGGGCACGCTTTCTCATTTACCCACGACCGCCAGCGGGCGGCCACCTGCCCTTGTCCGGCGGCGTCCTCGTGCCGTTCACCTGGTGCCGCGAGTGTCACCGGGCAGGTTAGAACCGGCCAGTGATGGGCAGGTCAAAACCGGCCAGTAATTCGTGTTCCTCTATACCTCATTTCGGCTGTTCCTGGCAAGCTTCTTTTTCGGCTGTTGGCTTTCCCGGGCGAGGCTTGGCTGAAGGGTCCGTTGCCGCATGGTCTTTCAGCCGGTAGCTGCGGCCGGTGATCGTGATGATCTCGGCGTGGTGCAGGAAGCGGTCGAGGATGGCCGTGGCCGAGGGCACGTCGCCGATGAGCTTCCCCCAGTCCTCCAGCGGCCGGTTCGAGGTCATCATCGTGGACCGCGTTTCGTACCGTCGCATGATGATCTCGAAGAGGTACTCCCCGGACCGTCTCGGCAGTTGCTTGATGCCCATGTCGTCGATGATCAGGAGATCCGGCTTCAGGTACCGCGCCAGGACCTTCTCCTGGCCGTCGAAGGCCTCGTCGTGCATGAAGTCCCGCACCACGTCGAAGATCGAACGGTAGAGCACGACCAGCCCGGCCTTGATGGCCTGGTAGCCGATGGCCTGGGCCAGGTGGCTTTTGCCCGTGCCCGGCGGCCCCAGCAGCAGAACATCCTTGCCCTGATGCACGAACTGGCAGGTCGCCAGTTCGTAGATCGCCTTCCTCTTGATCGACGGGTTGAACTGCCAGTCGAAGTCTTCCAGGGTCCTGGCGTCCCGGAAGGACGCCGCCTTGACGCGGCGATTGACCAGCCGATCGGCCCGCACCGTCAGCTCGTCCTGAAGGACCAGTTCCAGGAACTCGGCGTGATTGAGGTGGTTGCCGGAGGCTTCCTGCAGCCGAACGTCCAGCGTCTGGATCAGGCCCGACAGCCGCAGCCTCTTCAGGGCTGTTTGCAGCGATTCATTCATGGCATTCTTCCTTTTCAAGGGGTCTCGGTCACCGCGGGCTCCCCACGCAGGGAGGCCCGCACCAACTGCCCGTATTCGCTGATGTCCCGGATGATCGGGTGCTCCTGGATGAACTCGAACTGCTCCTGTTTGCCGCCGCCGCGCTTGATCAGTTCCCGGATGACTCGGAGGCGGAAGGCCCCGTGCGACAGGGCCTTCTCGCAGGCCTCCTCGATGGCGTCGTACGGATGGTCCTTGGCCAGGCTCCAGAGGCCCACCAGGACGCGGATGCCCTGGACGCCGCGGGCCTGGAGCATCGCCTGCGCCCAGCGGTCGGCCTGCGGGCCGATCTGCCGGACCCTCCGTAAGAGCCACGCCGTGCCGCGCTCCACCGACGAGATCTTCTTTGAATCGATGTGCAGGCCCTGGGTGCTGAAGCGGCCTGCCTCGTGCTGGGCATGAACGGCGATCTGGTCCATCCGATCGTTGAAGACTCGCACTAAGTGCCCGTCCCAGCGGACCCACACCTGTCGGCCCAGGTACTCCGGCGGCACGGAGTAGTACGCCTTGGCCACCTCCACGTGTCCGTCCCGATGCACCGACCGCCGGGCCTCCTGGAAGCGGGGGAACCGCCCCGGCGGCAACGGCATGAGCGCCGCCCGCTCCACCTCCGCAAAGACCTTGCCCACCTGCCGGCGGGTCGTGCCGTGGATACGCGTGTCGGCCACCGCGGTCTCCCAGGCGAGGAGGTGCCGATTCTCCGCCTCCAGACAGCCGAACGTGTGGCCCTTCAACGCGTTCTCTTGCACGTAGTCCACGCCTCTTTCGATCTTCCCTTTGTGGCGTGGCGTGTAGGGCTTGGTGGGCAGGATCACGGTGCCGTAGTGCCGGCAGAAGGACTCCACCTTGGGGTTCAGTTCCGGATCGTACCAGTCGGCATGCTTCACGGCCGCCTTAAGATTGTCGATGACGGTAGTGCGCGTCACGCCCCCGAAGTGCCAGAAGGCGTTCTCCAGGCACTGGAGGAACTCGTCGGTCCCTTCACGCCAGACCGCCTCGCTGTAGGCCTTGCGCGAATGGCTCAGGACGATCCGAAAGACGTGCGGGCGACGCCGGCGCCCCTCGACATCAATGATGGGCGCCCCGGCCCCGAAGTCCACCTGGGTCTCGTCGCCCGGCAGGCACTCCATGCGGCGGAAGGGAAGCGGCAAGGTCTTCCCGAGGTTCCGGACGAATCGCTTGACGCTGTCGTAACCGCTGGCAAAGCCGTGATCGGCCACCAGATCCTGGTAAATCCGCTGGGCCGACAACCCCTGCGAGAGCTTCGCCAGGACGACCTCGCGGTACGGTTCGCAAGCGCTGGCCGGGCCGGATGGGGCAACAGATAAGCAGGCGGCACCCGTGAGGATGCCGCCCGTGCCGTTTGGCGCCGCCGTGGCGCTCGGGTCGCTTCCCAGCGTGGCCCTATCCTCCGCGGCGGCGCCGTCCAGCGTAGTCTGACATGCCGGTGGCCGTAAAGCGATAAATCCGCCGTTGGAAGGGCTGCCGGCGTCCGCGCGGTCGCTGAACTCCGCTGGGACCTCAAACGCCAGCCCGGCGGCCAGGTTGCCGGTCAGTCCGGACCCCTCGGAGCCGGTGGGCGGGTTCGTGGCCGGTTTTGACGAACCGTCGGACCCGGCGGGCAGGTTCTCCGCCCGGGCCAACCGGAGATGTCGACTGACCGTCTCCCGGTGAATGCCCAGTTCCCGGGCTATCCGACGGTCCGACCACCCCGCCTGGTGCAGCGTAAGTATCGCGAAAACCTTGTCCATCGTGAGCTCGTTCGCCATCCGGCCGCTCCTTCCTGCCCGCTTCCGCGGGGAGAAAAGAGCGTACCCAAAGACGGCGACCTTTCCTCAGATGGCCGGTTTTCACCTGCCCAGTCGTGGCCGGTTTTGCCCGCCCGATGACA
>Ga0315273_10005603_pt1 | contig 15545 bp, 13 predicted proteins | sample YL17G02_0_MG_FD_205753 | JGI IMG/M metagenome (GOLD analysis project Ga0315273, IMG submission 205753) | Sediment microbial communities from Yellowstone Lake, YNP, Wyoming, USA - YL17G02_0 | ecosystem: Environmental > Aquatic > Freshwater > Lake > Sediment | place: USA: Wyoming | collected...
GGGGCATCGCCCACGACTTCAATAATTTCCTCGCCGCGATCCTCGGGAACATCTCCCTGGCGAAGCAGATCCTGAACCCCGGCAGCAAAGCCGTCTCGAGGCTGGAGGCGGCGGAGAGGGCCTCCGACCGGGCCTCGGAGCTCGCGGACAAGCTCCTCACCTTCTCGAAGGGGGGGAAGCCGGTCCGGGAGCGGCTCTCTCTCGAGAGCGTCGTCCGGGACTCCGCCCTTTTGTCGGTCCACGACACGCCGGTCCGGTGCGAGTTCGGGATCGCGGAGGATCTCTGGGCGACGGACGCCGATGCCGGCCAGATCGGCCAGGCGATCGGCAACCTGGTGATCAACGCGGTGCAGGCGATGCCCGGCGGCGGAACCGTCCGGATCCGCGGTGCGAACGTGGTCATCGGGCAGGGGGAGATGGCGTACGTCGAACCCGGCCCGTACGTGAGGATCGAGGTGGCGGACACCGGCGTCGGCATACCGGAAAAGAACCTGAAGCGGGTCTTCGACCCGTACTTCACCACCCGGGAATCCGGGACGGGCCTCGGCCTGACGACCTCCTACCACATCATGAAAAGCCACGGGGGGAACCTGTTCGTGGAGTCTGGACCGGGTGCGGGTACCACGGTGTTCCTCTACTTCCCGGCGTCGGCGGTGTGCACGCCGCGCGTCGCGGAGGCGGAGAGGGAAACCGCCCGGGACGGAAAATGGAAGGCGCTCGTGATGGACGACGAGGACCTTGTCCGCGAGATGGAGATCGGGATGCTCGAGCACCTGGGATGCGAGGCGCGGGGCGCCCGGGACGGCAGCGAGGCGATCGGGATGTATGAGGACGCCGTCATGGAAGGGGCGCCGTTCGACCTGGTCGTCATGGACCTCACTGTCCCGGGAAAGATGGGAGGGAAGGAGGCGTGCGCACGCCTGCTGGAGAGGTACCCGGACGCACGGGTGATCGTCTGCAGCGGGTACTCCTCGGACCCGGTGATGTCCGACCACGCCGGCTACGGGTTCCTGGGGAGACTCGGGAAGCCGTTCCACATGGAGGAGATGAAGCGGGTGGTGGAACAGGTCCTGGCGTTTCCGGCGGGGAGGGTCGCCGGCTAGCCCGGTTCCGTTCGATCCTTCCCGTGGTCGCGGGCGATCAGCATGTAGATGGACGGTATGACGAACAGGGTGAAGAGGGTGCCGATGAACATGCCGCCGACCAGCACCAGGCCGATGGAGTTGCGCGCGGCGGCGCCGGCGCCGGTGACCAGGGTGAGCGGGAAGTGGCCGCCGATGGTGGCGGCGCTGACCATGAGGATCGGGCGGAGGCGGATCATGGCCGCCTGGCGCACTGCCTCCAGTTTGGAGAGACCCTGGAGTTGCAACTTGTTGGCGAATTCCACGATCAGGATGCCGTTCTTGGACACCAGCCCGACCAGGGTCACCAGCCCGACCTGCGAGTAGATGTTGAGGGTGGTGGTCCAGCCGCGGGTCCAGAACGGGGTGTTCGGGTCGGGCATCTTCAGGAACGTGAAGAGGAGCGCGCCGAACATCGCCAGCGGCACCGAACCTGCGAGGATGACGAACGGGTCGCGGAAGCTGTTGAACTGTGCCGCCAGCACCAGGAAAATCAGGACGATGGCCAGGCCGAAGGCGGGCAGGAACTTTTCCCCCTCGGTTCGCAGCTGGCGGGACTCTCCGGTGTAGTCGATGACGTACCCCTTGGGCAGGATCCTGGCCGCTTCGTCCTCCATGTAACGCAACGCCTCGTCCAGCGGCCGGATGGCCACGCCGCTGATCTTGACCGCGTTCAGTTGCTGGAAACGGTTGAGGGAGCGGGGCACCACCGTTTCGCGCAGGGTGGCCACGGTGCCGAGCGTGACCAGCTTCCCGTTCGGGCCGGTGACGTAGACATCCTGGAGCTGGCCGGGGTTGAGACGGTCGACCCGCTGGATCTGCGGAATGACCTTGTAGCTGCGGCCCGAGATGTCGAAGCGGTTCACGAAGCCGCCCCCGACGAGTCCGCCCAGGTCGCCGCCGATCTGCCCCAGGGTGAGACCCAGGGAGGCCACCTTGTCCCGATCGATGACGAATTCGGACTGGGGCTGGTCGATCTTGACGTCGATCACCGGCGGGAAGGCGAACATCCCGCTCTGCATGGCCTTCCGCTGCAGCTGGTTGGCGAATTCCAGGATCTGCGCGGTTTCGGCCGTCGACGCCAGGAGGAACTCGACCGGGAAATCGCCTCCGCCGGGGAGGGCCGGGGGGGTCACCGGGAAGATCCGGATGCCGGGAATCTTCTGCAGCTTCCGCTGGACCTCGGGCAGGATCTGGAAGATCGTGCGCTTCCGCTCATCCCACGGCTTGACGACCATGCCGCCGAAACCGGAGTTGGGAAAGGTGATCTGGAACGTGAAGTTCGTTTCCGGCACGCTGTGGAAGACCCGGTTGACCTCCGCGGCGAAGGGGCTGTTCTGGTCGAGGGTGGAGTTGGCGGACGCGTCGAGGATGCCGAAGATGACTCCCTGGTCCTCCACCGGCGCCAGTTCCTTTGCGGACATGGAGAACATCGGCACGGTGCAGAGGGACACCGCGATCCAGACCGCGTAGACCGCCGGGCGCGCCGCAAGGGTGGCGTCGAGAAGGCGGCCGTAGGCGTTCTTCAGCCGCTCGAAGTCCCGGGTGATGCGGCCTGCGAGGCCGTGCTCCCCGATGCCGGGCTTGAGCAGCCTGGCCGACATGACCGGCGACAAGGTCAGTGCCACGATCCCGGAGATGGTGACCGCCCCAGCCAGGGTGAAGGCGAACTCGCGGAAGAGCGAGCCGGTCAGCCCCCCCTGCAGGCCGATCGGAAGGTAGACCGCCGCCAGGGTGACGGTCATCGCGATGATCGGCCCGACCAGTTCGCGGGCGCCCGTCAGGGCGGCTTCCTGGGGCGACTTCCCTTCGCGCAGGTGGCGTTCCACGTTCTCCACCACCACGATGGCGTCGTCGACCACCAGGCCGACCGAGAGGACGATGGCCAGGAGCGTGAGCAGGTTCACGGTGAAGCCGAAGGCCTGCATCAGGAACACGCCGCCGACCAGCGACACCGGGATCGCCACCACCGGGATGAGGACCGAACGGAAGGAGCCGAGGAACAGGAAGATGACGACCATGACGATCAGCAGCGTGTCGCCGAGGGTTTTCAGAACCTCCCGGATGGCATTGGAGATGTAGTTGGTGGCGTCGTACGCCACGCGGGCCGCAAGCCCGGTCGGCAGGTCGCGCCGGATCGATTCCATCTCCGTTCGCACCCGCCGGATGACGTCGAGGGAGTTGGCGTTGGGGAGCGGCCAGATCCCCATGAAGACCGCGGTCTGCCCGGAAAAACGGACCTCGGCGTCGTAGTCCTCCGCCCCCAGCACCACGTCGGCGATGTCGCCCAGCCTCACGATCGTCCCGTTCCGCTGGCGCACCACCAGGCGCTGGAACTCGCCGACCGTGCCGAGGTTGGTGTCGGCGGTGAGGTTGACCTGGATGTATGCCCCCTTGCTCCGGCCCAGCGCCGCCAGGAAATTGTTGGCCGCCAGGGCCTGGCGAACCTGGGCCGGGCTGATGTCCTGGGCCGCCATCCGGTCGGGCTTGAGCCAGACGCGCATGGCGAAGGTGCGGGCGCCGAGGATGTCGGCCCGCTGAACCCCCTCGATGGCGGCGAGTCGCGGCTGGACGATGCGCACGAGGTAGTCGGTGATTTCGTTCTGTTTCAGGATGTCGGAACTGAAGCTCAGGTAGGCCGACGCGAACCGGCTGTCGGCCGACTCGATGTTGATGACCGGCACCTCCGCCTCCGGGGGGAGGTCGCGACGCACCTGGTCCACCTTGGAACTGATCTCGGCGAGGGCCTTGGTGGAATCGTAGTTGAGCCGGAGGCGCACGTTGATCGTGGAGAGGCCGAGGGCGCTTTTCGACTCCATGTACTCGATGCCGTCTGCGGCGGCGATGGCGCGCTCCAGCGGCGAGGTGATGAAGCCGCGCACCAGTTCCGCGCTTGCGCCGATGTAGACGGTGGTGACGGTGACCGTCGCGTTCTCGCTGCGGGGATACTGGCGGACGTTCAGGGTCCGGATCGCCTGCAGGCCTGCGATGATGATGATCAGGTTGACCACCAGCGCCAGGACTGGGCGGCGGATGAACAGGTCGGTGAATTTCATCGGTCAGTTGTTCTCGGGCCTGGGGCGATCGCGGAACGTCGGGGCGAGACGGTTGTCGACCACCGCCGCCTGGCCGTTGCGCAGCTTGAAAACGCCGGTGCTGACGACGCTCTCCCCGTTCTTCAGCCCGCTGGCGACGGCCACGAAGTCGCCGCGCTTCTCGCCGAGCCGAACGAATTGCTGGCGCAGCGCCTTCCCCCCTTTCCCCTCCTTGTCGTCGGCGACGACGAAGACCGAGTCGCCGTACGGGGCGTAGAGCACGGCCGTAGCCGGAATGGTCAGCACCTTCTGTCTCTCCGGGAGGCCGACCGACGCGTTGACGAACATCCCGGGCAGGAGCTTTTCCGTCGGGTTCGCCACCGTCGCCTGCACCTGGATGTTGCGGGTTTCGGCGTCCACCAGCGGGTTCACGGCGGTGATTCGTCCTTCTATCGTCACTCCGGGCACGGCGTCGCACGTCACGCGGACCGGCAATCCGGTGCGTAATTGTGCCAGTTGCTGCTGCGGGAGCGCGAAGTTGACGTAGATCGGATCGAGGGACTGCAGCGTCACGATCGGATCTCCCTCCCGGAGAATCTGGCCGAGGTTCGCCTGCCGGATGCCCAGGCGGCCGCCGAAGGGCGCGCGGATCGACTTCTTGGCGATGATGGCGCGGAGGGTGTCGACCTGGCCCATCGCCTGCCGGTTGCCGGCAACGGCGGCATCGAATTCCGCCCGGGAAATGATCTTCTCCTTCAACATCTCGACGTCGCGCGCGAGGACGGATTGCGTCAGTTTCACCTGGGCCTCGGCGCCGGGGAGCTGGGCCTCCTCCACGCTCGTGTCCTGGCGGATCAGCAGGTCCCCCGGCTTCACCTTCGCTCCCGGCTCGAAGGCGATCTCCACGACCTTCGCCGACAGCTCGGCGGCCACGGTGACCCCCTGGACCGAGGTCAGCGAGCCGACCGCCGACAGGGAAGTCTCCCAGGATTCGGCACGGACCGCGGCGGTGGTAACCGTCTCCGGCGGCAGGAAGGCCTTCTTCCCCTGATCGATCATCGCCCGGATCTGCAGGGCCTTGACGGCCGCCAGCGCGGCGATGACGATCACCACGCCAAGGACGGCGAACAGAATGCGTTTCTTCATGGTCGGGGGGCTCCGGCGGAGGGATTTTCACGGTTCCACCAGCCGCCGCCCAACGCCTGGAAGAGCGCGGCGGTATCGGCGAACCGCCCGGACTGCACGCGGACCAGGAGGACCCGCGCGAGAAAGTATTGCCGTTGCGCGTTGAGCAGCGAGAGCTGGCTCGTTGCGCCGAAGAATACCTGCTTCTTCGCGATCTCCAGGGTGTCTCCCGCCGCGGCTTCCGCTTCCGCCTGCGCCTTGAGCGTCATCGCGTCGTATTCCAGCGCCCGGAGAACGTCGGCCACGTCGCGGAACGACTGCAGGACGGTCTCGCGATACTGCGCGGCGGCCTGGTCGAAGCCCGCGACGGCGGCGCGACGCTCCGCTTCCAGCGCCCCGCCGCGGAAGACGGGTTGCAGGAGTCCCGCCCCGATCCCCCATACGGCGGTGTCGGGGCGAAACAGGTCGCCGACCTGCGCAGCCCCCGTGCCGTACCGTGCGGACAGGGTGATCTGCGGGTAGAGGTTCGCCGTCGCCACGCCCACCGCGGCGCTCGCCGCGTGCAGCACCTCCTCCGCGGAGCGGATGTCGGGTCGCTGTCGCGCCAGCGACGACGGCAGGCTCACGGGAAGTTCCTCCGGCAATCGGAAATCTTCCAGGACGAACTCGGGAAGGTCCGCCGCGTCGCCGGGAAACCTCCCGGCAAGGACCGCCAGGAGGTTACGCGTCTGGGCGATCCGTTTCTCCAGCGGGGGAACGGCCGCCCGGGTCTGCGCCAGGGACGCCCGCTGGGCGAGCACGTCGGTTCGCGAGGTCCCCCCCAGCTCGAACTGCTTCTCGATGATGGCGAGCTGCTCTTCCAGCGTGGCGAGTATGTCCCGGGTGGCCTTCAACTCCCCGCGCAGGGACGCCTCCTGCAGGGCCGCGGTGACGATGTTGGCTGCGAGCGTGAGGCAGGCGCCCTCGAGCTGGAAACGCTGGTAGTCGACCTGCGCCTGCAGCGCCTCCAGCTCGCGGCGGGTCTTTCCGAAAAGGTCGAGGGTGTACGAAACGTCCACCGAGGCGTTGTACAGGGTGAAGGGGTTGGTCTGCGCGCCCGACTGGCCGAAGGAAGCACCGGACGGTTTCTGCCGGGAAGCGGAAGCGGTCCCGTCGACGCGGGGGAGGAGCTCCCCGGAGCGGGCGCGCAGCAGTTCCTGCGCCCGCCGCAGGGTGGCCTCGGCGGCGGCCAGCGTCGGGCTGGTCGCGAGCGCCTCGCGGATCCACCGGTCCAGCGCCTCGGAGCGGAACAGCTCCCACCACCGGGCGGGGATCTCCCCGCCTGGAATGAAGCGTTGCGTCCCCCCGCCGATCCCCGGCGCGGTAACTGTTTCCACCGGCGGCGCCTCCGCCGTGTAGGAAGCGACCGCAGGTGGGGGAGGCGGTCGGTACTCGGGGCCGACCGCGCAACCTGCGAGCGCAACGGCAAGAAGCGCGGCATGCAAGCGCATGAGGCGCTCCTCTCCCCGGGTCACCGGTCGTCATCTCCTCCCGATGATCACGCCGCAGGCGATCCGGTCGCCGGAGTTCCCGGACGGGTCGGTCATCTCGTCGTCCGCCTTGGCATGGATGACGATCGAGGAGCCGTTCGGGCCCAGGAGGGACGCCGCGTCGCCCACCACGAGGGTCGCGTTCGAAAGCGTCGCCGTCAGTTTCCCGATTCCTTTCGGGCCCACTTCCAGGTTGGGAAGGTCCCCGGAGTGCGCCCCTTCGGCGCTCTTGAGCCCGTGCTTCTTCGCGTGGGGATTGAAATGCCCGCCCGCCGACTTGAAATCCGGCGGTTCGCATATCCCTGCGGCGTGGATGTGGATCCCGTGGGTCCCTGGCGCCATCCTGGAGACTTCCACGACCGCGGCAATCCCCTTCGGTGTCGGGGTAAATACGGCGGATCCGACGACCCTCCCGCTACCGTCCCTGATCTCCGCCTCGGCGGATTTCCACCGGTCCCCGTCCGCCGCGCTGGCGATGCTCCCGGTCATCAGCAATAGACAAGCGAAAAATACCGTTCCCTTCATCGCACCCTCCCTGTCCCTTTCGTTGAAGACCTCTCCGTTTGAACCTGCGCCCTCACCGTCAGGCGTGGCCTGCCGTGCCTCACACCGTGACGACGATCTTCCCGTTCTGCCGGTTGGATTCCATGTAGCGGTGGGCCTCGACGATCCCTTCGAGCGGGAAGATCCGGTCGATGACCGGCCAGAGCGCCCCCGACGCCATCCCATCGAAGATATATTTCCTGGCCCGCTCCATCCGCTCCGGCACCGACACGATCTCGAAGAGGGTGTACCCGCGGAGGCTCAACCCTTTCTGCAGCGCAACGATCAGCGGGAACGGGGTGGGCTCCATGCTCAGGAGGCCGTAGACGAAGATGGTGGCCTCCCGCGCGGCGGCGGCGGCCAGGGTCTCCATGGAAGGCCCGGCGACCGCGTCGAAGATCAGGTCGGCCCCGCGCCCTTCCGTGATCTCCATCACCCGCGCCGCGAGGTCCTCCTTTTCGGTGACGATCACGTGGTCGGCCCCGCCCTGTCGCAGCATCGCCGCTTTTTCCGGTTTCCGCGTGGCGGCGATGGAGACGCCCCCGGCGGCGCGGACGACCTGAAGGGTGGAGTAGCCGACGCTGCTGCTGGCCGCGGTGATCAGGACGTGGTGTCCCTTCCGGAGTCCGCCGTGCTCGATGAGGGCGCCGTAGGCGGTCAGGTACGCCACCCAGATGGAGGCCCCTTCCTCGAAGGAGAGGTTCTTCGGGAACGCAGAGACGGCGTGGGACGGGACGACGACGGAATCCCCGTAGACGCCGTACTTCCCCATGGAAAAGGCGGGAAGCGTGCTGACGCGGTCCCCGACCTTGAAGCCGGTGACCCCCGCCCCGAAGGCCTCGACGGTACCCGCGGCCTCGTACCCGAGGCGGGAGGGAAGGTCCGGGGCTTCGAGATACAATCCTTGCCGGAAAAGGGATTCCGCGCGGTTCAGGCCGATGGCCTTGACGGCGATCCGGACCTCGCCTTCCCCGGGCGGCGAAGGCGGAACCTCCTCGATCCGGAGCACCTCGGGCCCGCCGGTCTCGTGAAATCGGACGATCCGCGCCATCGTTAGCTCCTTTCCGCGATTCGGTTCACCAACTGGTTCGAGGCACGAAGTCGGGGGAAAGTTTCGGTTCCAGTCAGTCTAATACATCAGGATGGACAGTTCATTCGAACTCCATCGGGAATCCGGCCGCGGGTAGTGAGATAATCACCGGAAACGCATTGGAAAAAGGGGGCTGAGGAATGGCGTCGTTGTTCGAAGAAGTGGTGATCGGTCGCATTCCCATGAGAAACCGCATTGTCAGGTCCGCGACCTGGGAGGGGATGTGCGAAGGGGACGGCGCCCCGACGGAGCGGCTGCTCGCTCTGTATGAAGGGCTGGCGGAAGGAGGGGTAGGGCTCATCATCACGGGATACGCGTACGTCCGGCCCGATGGGAAACAGCTGCAAGGGAAGATGGGGATCCACGACGATTCGCTGGTGACCGGGTTACGGAGCGTCCCCCGACGCGTTCACGACCGCGGGGGAAGGATCGTCGCGCAGCTCGTGCACGCGGGCGGGCAGGCGAACCGGAATGTATCCGGTCTTCCTCCCGTCGCGCCGTCCGCGGTGTCCGTGCCGAACTACCCCGAGATCCCGAAAGAGCTTGCGCCGGAAGAGATCCGGGATCTCGTCGCCGCCTTCGGCCGGGCCGCCGGGCGGGCGAAGGAAGCCGGGTTTGACGGGATCCAGCTCCACGGCGCCCACGGGTATCTCATCCACCAGTTCCTTTCGCCCCTGACGAACCGTCGGACCGATGCGTACGGTGGCCCGCTGGGGAATCGCGGCCGGTTCCTCTCGGAGGTGCTCCATGCCGTGCGCGGGACGGTGGGGGAAGAGTATCCGGTCTGGATCAAGTTGAACGGCGACGACTTCCTCCCGGGAGGATTTTCGCTGGAGGAAGCGTGCCAGGTCGCCCGGACGCTCGAAGAGGAGGGGATCGACGCGATCGAGGTGTCCGGGGGAACGGCGGCATCCGGGGAGAAGAGTCCCGCCCGCACCCGGATCGACGCTCCGGGGAAGGAGGCATACCACAGGGCGCTTGCGCGGGAGATCAAGGGCCGGGTTCGAATTCCCGTCGGGCTCGTGGGGGGACTTCGAAGCCCGGCCACGCTGGAAGAGATCCTTCAGGCGGGCGATGCCGACTTCTTCTCGATGTCCCGCCCCTTGATCCGGGAACCCGGCCTGGTGAATCGGTGGTCCTCGGGGGACCGGTCAACGGCCCGCTGCATCTCTTGCAACGGGTGCTTCCTCCCGGGGCTCAAGGAGGGCGGGATCTATTGCGTGGTCGAGCGGAAACGAGCTTCGACCGGACGCTCGGTTCCTCCTACTGGTGCTTGATGAAGGTCCCGTTCCGATACTCTTCGAACGCGATCCGGATCTCCTCGGGGGTGTTCATCACGATGGGGCCGTGCCAGGCCACCGGCTCGCCGATCGGTTTGCCGGACACGAGGAGAAAGCGAACCGGCTCCTTTTCCGCGGCGATGGAGACGGCGTCGCCTTCGTCGAAGTGGACGAGGGTCTCGCGGGCGTGCGGATCCCGGCCCTGGTCGAAGCAGGCGCTCCCCTCGACGACGTAAGCGAAGACCGTGTGCCCCCTCCTGACCGGGTGGGTGAAACGCCCCCCCTCCGGGACGGCGACGTCCAGGTACTCCGGGTCGGTGACGATGTCCCGGACCGGCCCCTGCACCCCGTTTACCCGACCGCAGACGATCTTCACCATCGCGCCGCCCTCCACGGAGACTTCGGGGATCTCGCTGCGCTTCACGTCGCGGTACCTCGGGTCCATCATCTTGTGGGAGGCGGGCAGGTTGGCCCAGAGCTGGAATCCCCCCATGCGGCCCTGGGCGTCCCCCCTGGGCATCTCCTGGTGGACGATGCCGCTGCCCGCGGTCATCCACTGGACGTCGCCCGCGGCGATGTCGCCCCGGTTTCCCATGCTGTCCCCGTGCTCCACGTCCCCTTCGAGAATGTACGTGATCGTCTCGATCCCCCGGTGCGGGTGCCAGGGGAATCCGGGCAGGTATTTCGATGGGTCGTCCGAGCGGAAATCGTCGAGGAGCAGGAAGGGGTCGAGGAGGGGCGCCTCCTGGTTGCCGAAGGCCCGCTTGAGGTGAACGCCCGCCCCCTCGATCGTCGGCCTGGACCGCCACGCTTTCCGGACCATCCTTATGACCGTCATGGCGGAACCCCCTGGCCTTACGCCGCCCGCTGTCGACGTGCGCGGTGTGTATCCCCTCGATCGCAAGGTTGCACACCCTTCGGAAAATATAAACCGGAAGGGACGAGAGGGTCAATCGGCGCGGCGGGAGCATGGCGAACGGTGCGTTGTCATCCGGGCGGGATTGTGGGAAATTGAGCACGATGAACCAGGAATCGCTGTTCCTGCTCTTCGACCTCGTGGGGACCTTCGCGTTCGCGATGTCCGGAGCGTTCAAGGCGATCCGGAAAAAACTCGACCTCCTCGGCATCCTCGTACTCGGGTTTGCGACCGCGATGGGCGGCGGTATCATCCGGGATGCCCTCCTTCAACGCATCCCTGTTTCCTTCACCACGAACCTGTACGCCCTGTTCTCCCTCCTGGGCTGCCTGTCGGCGGTTGCGTGGCATTACGTCGCGAAGGGGAGGAGGTTCCTGGATGAAGATCGGGCCTTCCTCATCGTGGATGCGCTCGGGTTGGCGGTCTTCGCCGTGATCGGGGCTTCCGCGGGGGCAGGGGCGGGGTTGAAGCCGTGGAGCGTCGTGGTGCTCGCGGCCTTGACCGCCGCGGGAGGCGGGGCGCTCCGCGACCTCCTCGTCCTGGAGGTCCCCATGGTGCTGCACGCCGACTTCTACGCCACCGCGGCGCTGCTCGGGGGCCTATCCTTCGTCCTTCTTTCCTCGGCGGGTTTCCAGCCCTCCGTCGTTTCGGTCGCCGCGTTCCTGACGACGCTTCTGTTGCGGACCGCCGCGATCTTCCTGGGCTGGAGCCTCCCAAAGCTACGATAAAGTTTCCGGGGGTGCAGGACCGTCCCGCGGGGAGTTCGAGCCGGCATTCACGGATTTTCGCCAGGGTCGGAAACTCCCGGGTGCGCCGTGAAACTAATGGTAGGTACCTGAAAAAATTGCAATGGAGGTCGTTATGCGAAGGAGAGCAGTACTCTATGCGATGTGTGCAGTTCTGTCGCTGGCCCTTGCGGGAGCGGCATGGGCCGACAACCATGCGATCAAGGTCACCGGAAAGGACGGGGTCGGGAAAATCTTCACCGATGCGAAAGGGATGACGCTTTACATTTTCAAGAAGGATTCCCCCGGCAAGAGCGTCTGCATCGGCCCTTGCGTCGAAAAGTGGCCTCTCTATTTACGTGAAAAAGTGTCGGTTCCCGAAGGGGTGAACGCCGGGGATTTCGGCACGATCACCCGGGAGGACGGGAAGCAGCAGACCACGTACAAGGGGTGGCCACTGTACTACTACGTAGGCGACAAGGCGCCGGGGGATGTCCTGGGCCAGGGACTCGGGAACGTCTGGTATGTGGTGAACCCGTAAAGCCAACGGCTTTCATCACGGCGGCATTCCGGAAAGCCCCTCCTGGCCAGGCGCCACGAGGGGCTTCTCATCGGCCGGCGAACTCGTGCATAATCCATAAATGCGACTCCGTCGTCCTCGAACCCGCACCCGCGGACGGGATGTTCCCGCGTCGATCCGACACGCTGTTCAACAGAGGGGAGAAACATGCGGAAATCATGGGTGATCCTGACGATGTTCCTCGCGCTGAATCTCGCCGGCTGCGGCTACAACACATTTCAGGCGAACGACGAGCTGATCAAGTCGAGCTGGTCCGAGGTCCTGAACCAGTACCAGAGGCGCGCTGACCTGATCCCCAACCTGGTGAACACCGTAAAGGGTTTTGCCGCCCAGGAAAAAGAGGTATTGCTGGGGGTCACCAATGCGCGCGCCAAGGTCGGTGGCATCCAGGCGACCCCGGAGCTGATCAACAGCCCCGAGGCGTTCGCGAAGTTCCAGGCAGCCCAGGGAGAGCTGTCGGGAGCCCTTTCCCGGCTGCTGGTGGTGTCGGAGAATTATCCGCAGCTGAAATCCGACGCCAACTTCCGCGACCTGCAGGCACAGCTCGAAGGGACCGAGAACCGGATCGCGGTCGCGCGGAACCGCTACATCAAGGCGGTGCAGGAGTATAACGTTACGGTACGCTCCTTCCCCTCCAACCTGACGGCGATGATGTTCGGGTATAAAACGAAGCCCAACTTCACCGTGGAGAACGAGAAGGAAGTCTCCAGACCCCCGAAAGTCGATTTCGCGCCTCCGCCGTCGAAGCCGTAAGGAGTGACCAGGGGGATCGGACAGGGGAGGGCGGTGAAGACGGCAAGGGCGTCCCTGCTTGCGATCGCGCTCTGCTGGGCCGCCGTCGCCGGCGCGCAGGTCCCGGTTCCGCCCATAGGCGGGCGTGTTACCGACCTGACCGCGACCCTCACCGATGACCAGAAATCGTTCCTGGAAAAGACCTTGCGGTCCTTTGAAGCAAGGAAGGGGAGCCAGGTCGCGGTCCTCATCGTCCCATCCACAGCCCCGGAAACGATCGAGCAGTACGCCTTGCGCGTCGCGGAGGAGTGGAAACCGGGGCGGAAGAAGGTGGATGACGGGGCGCTTCTTGTCGTCGCGAAGGACGACCGGACGTTGCGGATCGAGGTGGGGTACGGCCTGGAAGGGGCGCTCACCGACGCCGCCAGCAAGCGGATCATCAGCGAGATCATCGTGCCGCGGTTCCGGGAGGGAGATTTCAACGGGGGCATCTACTATGGTGTCGACCGGATCCTCCGCGTGATCGACGGCGAACCGTTGCCGAAACCCGAAGGAAGGTCCACCCGCCGGCCAGATTGGTTCGGGCAGTTGGTTTCCGTCGGACCTTTCCTGTTGCTCATCGTTGGGGGAGTGTTGCAAATCGTTCTCGGCAGGTTTTTCGGCGCGCTCGTCACCAGCGGGGCCGTGTCCATCGCCGTCTGGATGCTGGCTGGTGCCATCTCCGTCGCGGTGGTCGCGGGGATGATCGCATTCCTGTTGACGCTGTTTTCCGGGGTACTGGGCGGGCGTGGGTTCGGGGGAGGCTATTTTAGCGGTGGATCCGGCGGCGGGGATTTCAGCGGAGGCGGAGGCGGATTCAGCGGAGGCGGAGGCGGGTTCGGCGGCGGCGGCGCGTCGGGGAACTGGTGAGGATGAGCATGAAACGGATCGTGAGGCACCTCGTGGCAACCCGATGGATGGTCAACCGTGCTTTCCCGAAAGGCACGCTGAGTGAGATCGACAGGGCGATCAAGGCGAGCGAGGGCACGCACCGCGGCGAAATCCGGTTCGCGGTGGAAGGAGCGCTGCACGTCGAGCCGCTCCTGCGGGGTCAATCCGCGAGGGAACGGGCGATCGACGTCTTTTCGCAGTTGCGGATATGGGATACCGAGCGGAACAACGGCGTGCTGATTTACCTGCTCCTCGCGGACCGGAATGTGGAGATCGTCGCCGATCGCGGAATCGACGCGAAGGTGGGCGCGGAGGAATGGGAGAGGATATGCCGCAATATGGAAGCCGCTTTCCGGCAGGCGGACTTTGAAGGGGGCGTGCTCGGGGGCATTCGGGAGGTGACGCGGCACATGGCGGAACATTTCCCCCCGATCGGCGGCGACCGGAACGAGTTGCCGGACAAGCCGGTGGTGCTCTAGTGGTCACGCTCCGCGGGTCGACCGGTCAACGGGAATGGTAAAATCATTTCACTAAATACGGCACGGGAGGAATTCGTGAAAGCGGAGTTGCCGGCGATCGGGAAGGTGTCTTCGGAAATATTCGACGAGATCATCCTGCCCCAACTTGGGCGGAAGCGCCCGGAAGTCCTGATGGGTCCCCGTCATGGCGTGGATGTCGGGGTCGTCGATCTGGGGCACGGGCAGGTGATGGTGACGACGACCGATCCCGTCTTCGTCGTCCCCCCCTACGGGTGGGAGCGTTCCGGCTGGTTCGCGATCCACATCCTGGCCTCCGATGCGGTCACGTCGGGGATCCGGCCGAACTACATCACCATGGACCTGAATCTCCCCTTGTCCATGACCCGGGAGGAGTTCGAGGCGTTGTGGACGGTGATGCACAGGGAGTGCGACAAGATCGGCATGGCCGTCATCTCCGGGCACACCGGCCGCTACGAAGGTTGCGAATACCCGATGATCGGCGGCGCCACCGTGATCGGCATCGGACCCAGGGACCGGTATGTCACCCCCGACATGGCGCGGATCGGGGATGTCGTCATCCTCACCAAGGGGGCGGCCATCGAGGCGGCCGGCCTGTTCGCCGTCACCTTTCCCGGGCGAGTGGCGCAACGGTACGGGGAGAAGGCGGCGCGGGAGGCCGAGGAGATCTTCTGGCAGATGTCGGTCGTGGAGGACGCCTTCACGGCGGTGGAGGCCGGGGTGAGGGAAGACGGGGTGACCGCCATGCACGACGCGACCGAGTGCGGGGTGTGGGGCGGCCTGTTCGAGGTCGCCACGGCGTCGGGCGTAGGGATGACGATCGACAAGGGGAAGATCATCGTGCAGGACGCGGTGCGGAACGTGTGCGACCTGTTCGGCATCGACCCGTATTCGTCGATCAGCGAGGGGACGCTGATCGTCACCTGCCGGCCGCACAAGGCGAAGGAAGTGGTCCGGCGGCTGGGCGACAAGGGGATCCCGGCGAGCATGGTGGGGGAGATCGTCGACCCGCGGCACGGGATGCGCGTCTTTGAACACGGAACGTCCCGTGAACTGATCCACCCCAAGGTGGATCCCTTCTGGGCCGCCTTCGGGAGAGCGGCGTCGAAGGGCGGCTGACCGGCGATGACCCATCGTTCCTCTCCCGGCCAGTGGAGACTCTACGTCATCACCGACGAGAAGGTAAGCCGGGGACGGTCCCACCTTCAGGTCGCGGAGGCGGCGATCCGGGGCGGGGCCGATGCACTTCAGCTGCGCGACAAGGAAGCCTCCAGCGGCCGTCTTTACCGGGTGGCGCTGCAGCTGCGGAAGCTCGCCCGCGATGCGAAGGTTCCCTTCATCGTGAACGACCGCGTCGACATCGCTTTGGCGGTCGACGCCGACGGCGTCCATGTCGGCCAGGCCGACCTCCCCGCGTCCGTGGTGCGCGAACTCATGGGCCC
>Ga0315273_10005604_pt1 | contig 15545 bp, 25 predicted proteins | sample YL17G02_0_MG_FD_205753 | JGI IMG/M metagenome (GOLD analysis project Ga0315273, IMG submission 205753) | Sediment microbial communities from Yellowstone Lake, YNP, Wyoming, USA - YL17G02_0 | ecosystem: Environmental > Aquatic > Freshwater > Lake > Sediment | place: USA: Wyoming | collected...
GTTCGCGCTGGGCGCGCTGCCGCAGCCGTCGGGCGATCCGTTGCTTGATCAGCTACGCTTCATGGCACACCTGCCCAAGCAGTGCGGCGGGGCGCAGACCCACCAGTACGCTTCGATCTACGAGTTCGTCGCGGAGCGTGGGAACACCGCTCCCGAGATCGCACTGACGATCGAGGAGCAGGCGTGGTTCAAGCAGGTCACGCGCGGAGTCCAGTATCCGATCAAGCAGTGCTTCAGCAACTCGCAGCAGTTCGTGCTGAACGGCGCCGAGCTACTGCCCGAGGGCTGGACGATCGCATATGTGGAGGGCTTCGTGGCCCCCGATCGGATCCCGATGGCGATCCACCACGGGTGGGCGGTCCTCAACGGAAAGCTGATCGACCTGACGCTGCGGTATCACGATCTCAAGCCCAAGCGCGGCGATCGGTTCGCTGATCGAGCCATCGGCCTGTTCCCGAAGCGCCAGTATCGCGGCGTCACCTTCACGGTACAGGATGTGCAAAAGCATGTGCTGGCGCATCGCGAGTGGGGCACCATCATCGACAACTGGCGCGACGGGCATCCGTTGCTGCGCGGGGAGGGTTCGTATGTTCGATCTGCCTAACAACAACGATCACGCGGTGTGGCCGACGGCCCCCGGGATCAGGCGTACGTTGCTGCGCGTCGAGGCGGCGAAGGCTCGCAGCCGTGCCTGGCGCTGGTGGGTCGGCGCGTGCGTCGCCGTCGGGGCCGCCCTCCTCATGGCCGAGCCCTGGCACACGATGCTGCTGCTGCTGGCGGCGTTGGCCCCGGCGATACGCGGGCTGATCCTGTTCACGATCGCCCAAGACCTGCTGGACGACTCGATGGAGGGCGACCTGTGAGCGATCGCACCTGCGGCGGCTGCACCGCCTGCTGCGTGGTGCTCCGCATCGCGGCTCCGCTCTTCAAGGCCCCCGGCACTCCGTGCCGAGAGCTTGTGCAGATCGGACCTGCGGTGGGCTGCGGTATCTACGCGGCCCGGCCGCCGGTCTGCCGCGACTTCCGCTGCGTGTGGCTCGCGGCCAGCGATGCCGAGTGCCCGCCCCACATGAAGACCCGCGACGACGAGCGGCCGGATCTCTGCGGGCTCATGACCGGACCCACGGATCCAGAGAGCAACTGGTACAAGGCCACCGGCATCCCTCTGCTGGCCGCCTACGAGACAAAGCCCGGAGGGCGGTTCGGCTACCACGCCGATCGGATGTTGAAGCGGATCGCCAAGCGCACGCTCATTGCAATCATTCCGTTTGAGGGGCTGGACAAGGATCCGCGTACGTTCATTGGTCCGGCCCGTGCTGTGCAAGAGACCAAGAGATTCGCCGCCCGTGTTGGTGGCCTGCAAGGAGATGTGACGTGACCGAATACGCGATGGACGATCTCAAGGTCTGGGCGAAGAAACTCGACGCCTACGAGACGGCGACGATCGAGAAGGCCCAGAAGGCAGGCAAGCTGCCGGTGCTCGACTACATGGAGCACGGCATCCCAGCCGAGATCCTGGCTGCGATCACGAAGGCACGCAACCCGGCCCGCAAGCTGGCGATGATGGCGGCCGTGGCCGAGACGCGGCGCAAGGCGAAGGACGCCGAGCGGTTCGCGGCGCTGCACGACACGAAGGCCGAGGCGCTCCGCACCGAGATCGTGGGTCTGGTCAAGGGCCTGGAGAAGCTGGATCACCTGGGCAAGAGCAAGGCCGAGCACGCCGAGGTCGCCCGGATCACAGGTGAGTTGGCGAAGGCCGAGCGGTCGCTGGGCACGGCGCTGCGCGGCTCCGAGAAGCAGAAGAGTGAAGCTGTCCGTCTCACCGCCGAGGCCGCCGTGGCCGAGGCCGCTGCCAACGAGGTGCTGTGATGATCCCGGTTGTGATCGATCCGCGCGTGGCGAAGCTGCCGGTCTGGGCACAGGACGAGATCAAGCGTCTGGCGCGGCTGGCAGCGGACTACAAGGACATGCTGGAGGAGCAGACCCAGAAGATCCCCGACTCCAACGTGGGTGTGATCCAGTATGGCGCCCCGGAGGGCGCGCCGAAGGTGGTGTTCCTGCCGCGCGACTCCGTGGTTCGGTTCTACTTCGACCGCCAGGGCGCTGCGCGCGACGTGCAGGGGATCGAGGTTTCGATCAACCAGCCCACTCAGCATCGCAAGCAATCGATCAGGGTCACGACGTGGGCCGGACAGATCGCTGTGTTCCCGCTGGCCGCCAACTGCTTCAACGTGTGCGAGGTGTTCGATGCCCCCTGACAACAAGGTGCTGTGCTGCGTCTGCGCCGAGTGGGTGGGCGCATCGATCCTGAACAAGCCGCTGCCGCACAACCACCGGATCGGAGGCCCGATGTGCCCTGGATCCACGATGCCGCCCTCGACGATCCCGGCGGTCGAAGGCCCGACAGCGGGGCTGGACGATGCCACGCTCGATGCTGTGATCGCGCTGCGCGAGGCGCAAGCCAATCTGGCCCGCGCGCGGCTGGAGCGCGATGCTGCGCAGGCTGCCTGCGGCGACGCGCAGATCGCGCTGGAGGCCGCCGAGCGGCAGGCCGCCGAAGTGCTCCACCTCACGCTCGACAACAACTGAAAGGAACCAACACGCTATGGCAAACGAGATCACCTTCCTCGACTTCACCGCAAGCTGGTGCGCGCCGTGCCAGCAGATGAAGCCGCTGATCAAGCAGTTCAAGAAGGAGCACCCCGACGTGATCGTGCGTGAGATCAACGTCGAGACGACGAGCGGCGGCGACGAGGCCGACCAGTTCCGCGTTCAGGCGATCCCGACTATGATTATGCTGGTGGACGGGAAGAGCGTGTGGCGGAAGACCGGCGCGGTTGGTGCAAAGGCTCTCGCCAACGGGCTAGCGAAAGCCCGCGAAGCGGTGGCCGCGCTGCCGCCATCGGAGGGCTGATCATGATGGGCATCAGGCTGTTCCAACAGCAGGACGAACCGGACGACGAGCGCGGCACCGCGCGCGTCGAGGAGACGGCCACGATCCGGTGTCTGACCCAGGAGCACTTCGTGGCGCTCCGCGAGATCGAAGCCCAGATGGGCGGTCGGTTCCAGCGGGCGCTGGCCGACGACTGGCTGATCCGCCTCGACCCGGGGATCCTGTATCCGATCATCGAAACGGTGCCACTCAACGCTGGCGTACAACCGGCGTACGCGAGCGTTGTCCGTTGCCACGTCATGCTGTCCGATGTGGCGATCGCCTGGGTGGACGTGCCCAGCGGTTTCTACGACAACCTGCCGATGGCCGAGGCGGCCCCGGCGATTCTCGCAATGCTGATCACGACGTAGCAGAAGGGGCAAACACATGAAGAGCCACAAGTCATTCCCGAGCGTCGCGCAAGCAATCAAGAAGCGGCACACCGCCGTGGGCCAGGGGTTCGACTCGCAGGACTTCGAACGCTACGGCGAGGTGGTCACGGAGTCGTGGGAGGGTCTGAGCGAGAACCTCGATTCCGTGACGATGGCAGCCGTGCCGCACGACGCCTCGATCGACCTGCCGTTCCACAAGCGTGATGCCGACGAGCGCGACGCGACGCTCGCTGAGTTGGAGGACGCGATCACAGATCTGGACGATACCGTCAGCGCCTACGAAAACGCGCTGGACTCGATGCAGGCGACGCACACCTGGCTCGCGATGGCCGAGGATGCGCGCGACCGGCGGGAGAACAAGCGCCTGATCGCGCAGAATGCGAAGGCCACGAAGATGCGGGCGGCGTTGCGCGCCTCCGCGAGCAAGGCGGGGCGGTAGGTCATGGCGAACGATCCCGAGGCGCAGAAGCTCCGGTCGATGTTCGCGCAGGAGGCCATCCAGGCCATCGTGAAGGAGAAGCAGCAGATCGCAAGCGTGATCCTCAATCGCACCGGCTGGCAGGTGTCGATCGCAGATCTGGCGGCGGCCACCAGCAAGCTCTACGGCTGGGCCCACCCGGGCACGCGCTGTGGTGGGTGCAGCGGTGCCACGGTGCAGTCGGTGCGCGACGCCCAACTGCCGCGCGGGGTCACCTACACCGAGGGCCCTCGCAAGCGGCTGATCAACAGCGTCGGCACCGAGTTCCGCTTCCACAAGATCGCGCGCGAGGCGTTGCGTGACGCGGCGGCGGCGCTGGAGATCGAGGTGCCCGACGCGAGGCCCGAGAGGCCGTCGAAGCCCCGGCGCGCCGCTGTACCTCCGATCGTGGTGGACCCCACCGTGCCGTTGGATCTAGACAGTGCCGTCGCCTCCCTGGCAGTATGCCTGCGGGTGGAGGGCTACAGCGAGATCATCGTGAAGCTCAAGCCCGAGGGGTACTCGTACCGAGCCAATGGCGGCTCCAAGAACGGCACAGGCGGCGCAACGAAATGAATCTACTGGAAACACAGGTCCCGGCATACGATCTCGCTATCAACGAGTGCCGTGATCTGTGGAACGCTGTGATCGAGTGCGCGATCAACGACGCGCGCTCATGCAAGGTCACCGTCGGCGGCCACGCGCGCGCCTGGATCTTCTCCCCGGCCTGGGAGGTGGACTTCGGCCTCGCCTGCCACTACGCGGGCCTGGAGCCTGCCTGGGTGCGGCGGCAGGCGACGCGCTACCTCCAGACGGCCCCGACGCTCACGCTGGTGCCCGACGCGCCGCCCCCGCCCACCCCCGAGGCCCCGCCGGACGAGGTGTTCGCGTGACGCCGCGCATCACCGCGCGGCGGGCCGGGCCGGGCCTGAATGACGCGATCAGAAACGTGATCACGTTCGAAGCGCCGGGCTCGCGCGGGTGGTCTACCCTCCAGAAGAAGGATACCAAGTGAGGCACATTACTCTGATCGCATCCCTGATCCTAGCGGCCTGCGGCCCGACCCACGGCACCGAGGTGAACGTCCCCGCCGACGGCCCGGCCTGGACGCGCGAGCCGGACGTGTTCGCGCAGGTCGAGCGCGTGGCGGGCGCGGCGGCGGTGTTCTGGGGCGGCTCGCCGGACATGCTGATCGGATGGGCGATCACGTTCACGAACGAACGGATGGCGTGCGGATCGTCTTCGTGGGCATGGGGTTGCACCGAGTACCACGATCGTACCATCGAGGTCGCTTTGATGGATAGCCCGTGTCCGGCTGGTACAGTGCTCGCGCATGAGATCGGGCATGTGGTTGTACCCAATGATGCTGGGCACCAAGATCCGCGCTGGCGCGATCAAAAGTTTTGGTATGACATGGCCGATATGCTGAAGGCCGACGAACCTGATCCAGCATGCCGCGCTGCGATCAGCGATGCCGTGACCAAAATGATCGTGTTCTACTAGAGGCGACGAGGTGAGCCCTTGAGGGTCCACCGCACCGCCACAGGAGCGCCGGTCGCTGTGGCGCTCACCCTGTACCAGCCCCGAACGTTGTCGAGCACGATCAAGCTCCGCTGCCCGGGGGTGGCGCTGACCTTCACCGGCACCGTCAGCGTGTAGGTCTGCTCTGCATCCACCGCCACGCCGTCCTCGCTCGTCTCGATCAGCACGTCCACCGTGTTGACGGTGTCGTCGTTGAGCACCGCAAACAGCAACGTCTCGTACGCCTCCAGCTTCGTGAACGCCAACAGAGGCGTGATCGTAAGCTGTGCTGTGACGGAGACGAGGTTGCTGACGTAGTGGATGGCGCGCTGACGGTGGCTCACGGGCTAGGGCCCCACGGGCGAATGGATGGCTTGCGTGATCGCGGCTGCGATCGGCTTGGAGATCCGGAAGCCCTTGGCCCGAAGGCGCTGTGTCACTGCCTGCTCGCGCTGATCCACCGAGTACGCGATCGGATGCGCGATCTCGAAGTCGGCCTGTTCACGCAGAGCCTCCGCAAGTGCAGCCCGCGCGGAGGTTCCGGTTCTAAACGGCTTGATGATCGTCTTCACGATCGGGTGCATTTAGTACCCCTTCGCCACTTTCCACGCGGCGAGCCGCTGGTTCAGAAAATCGATCCACATCTGCGACGGAGTCCCGGTGGACTCATCGAGAACTTGGCAGTCCGTGCTCTGGCCGTCGCTCCCGGCTACGCAGACCCGGGTGGAACTGAGTAACTTCGTGGGGACGTTGAAAGCGCCTACGTCGGGCCTGAGACACACCTCCCAGCCGCCCGCCGACGTGATGGCGGCGGGGGCGGTGAAGGTGACCGATTTGGTGACGGCCCCGGCGGCGAAGGCCAGGGCGAGGGCGGCGGCGGCGAATATGTGGCGCATTGTTTCTCCTTGGGGCTAGTACCACTCACAACGGGCGCCGATTTGGGCGGTGTGGGCCGCAGCGGCAGACGGAGCCATGACCAGCGAAATCGTTCCGGTAGCGTTCATCACCCCGGATCCCTCGATGGTGTCAACGAAGGCGCGGGCCGCGCCGCCCGTGATCACGTTGGCGGTGCATCCCGCAGCGCAGGAGGCGGTGGCGAGCGTGGTGATGTCCTGCATCGCCTCCGTGCGGGCTGGGGCCGTGCCAGCGAGCCCAATCACGGCGGTGGCGTTGATGGTCGTCACCGTGCCCGACGACTGGATTCCGTACCGTGGCTGGTTGACTGTGCTGGGTCGGGTCATGGGTACGACGCACCGGAACGAGAACGGAGCCGCCGCAGCATAGGTGGGGGAGGTGAGCGGGGTCGCGCCCGTGCCCACGATGCCCAGGGTATTCGCTGTGGCGCTGGAGGCCCAGGTGGCGGTGGTGAGGGTGTATGCCGAGGACGCGCCCCAGGCCGGGGCGCTGGCGCCTCCGTGTAGGCTCTGCCACGCGGTCCCAGCGGCGGTGTAGGCGTGCGCCGTGCCGGTGCCGTAGCCCACGCCGCCGGTCGTCGCCGTGGCCGAGCTATTGGTCCCGCCGTTGGCGATGGGGACCAGCGTCACCCAGGCCGGGGAGGCGCCCGCGCCGCCGCTGGTCAGGATGTTGCCCGCCGTCCCTGCGCTGGCCTGGGACGTGATCGTAGTGGTGCTGTTGGCGTACATCACCGCGCCCGAGGTGAGGCCTGCGAAGGTGGGCGTGCCTCCCGTGATCGTATTGCACCCGACCGTCTGGGTAGCGTTGTCGAAGGTCAGGGCGTTGGTAGCCCCCGAGCAGGATGGGATCGTCTTGGCGGTGAAGGTGTCGGCGGCGGTGCCAACGTAGACCTGATTCGCCGCGACCGTGGTCAGGTTGCTACCTCCCTTGGCGACCGTGACCGTCGGCAACTGCGCGATGGTCGCCGTTCCGCTGATGTTGGTGAAGGCGGGCTGTGCCAGGGTGCCAGCGCCCAAAGCCGACAGCGCGGTGATCCATTGGTTCGCCACCGCGCTGACTCCCGTGTAGGCGGTATGCGCCCCGGTGCCCGTGGTGCTGATCACCAGGCCCGTCGCGTTGCCGCTGGTCGGTGGACCGTAGTCCGTGCCGCTGGCGGCCACCGAGAGCGCCCCGGTGCCGGTCGTCGTCTTGACAATCCCGGTGCCAAGCGCCGACGTGCCCGGCGCGTAGTCGGTGCCGCTGGTGGCGATGGTGTGCGCGCCCGTGCCGGTGGTGGACTTCACGATCCCGGTGGCGAGACCCGAGGTCGGCGGCCCGTAGTCGGTGCCCGAGGCGGCGATGCTCTGCACGCCGGTCGTGGTCGTGTTCTTGACCAGACCCGTGCCCAGCGCGCCCATCACCTGAGCGTTGACCGGAGCATTGGTCGCCGTCTGGACGAGGTAGGTGCCCAGCGCGTTCGCCCCTGATCCGCCCGCGAGCAGATCCTTGGTAGTTGTCCCGTTGTAGAAATTGAGGGCGGTGCCGGTCCACCACATATCCCCAGACGCGGGCGTGGCGACTGCCATCGATCCGAGATTCAGCTTCGCCCCACTCAGAGTGAAGGAGCCGCCCCCGGTGCCGTCCAGCGTTGCGAGGCTGCTGAGATGGCTCATCGCGAGTGGAGTGTTCGCGGACAGATACGCCGTGGTGCCGTTCGAGGACGCCTGGAGCCAGCCAGCCCCGTAGAAATGCTTGAACCCGGACGAGGAGTCGATGACCGCGTAGTGCGTACCCAACAGGTTCGTCACGCGGAACGAGGCTTCGTTGTTCCAGTTGTAGGGCGACAGCGTGAGTTCTCCATACCGCAACGGGTCCGCAGCCAGAGCGAGCCCTTGGGTCGCACTCTGCGTAGCCCAGGACAGCCCGTGCGCCGGATCCGCTGCCGAGTTCCACGTCGAGACCCGCAGGTTCTTGGCATAGAGTTCAGGCGTCGCTGCGGTCCACGTCATATCCGGTGTGCCGCCGAACGCTCCTGCGTCGTTGTACTGGATCTGCGTGGTCGATCCGCCGGGGGCGCCGCCGGGGGCGCCTCCGAGAGACGGAACCGTGAGCCGAGGCCCGCCGCTCGCCAGGGCAGGCAGGATCGCAAGTGCGATGGCAAAGAAACGACGCATGGTTAGTTCTCCAGCACGCGGGCGTCGATCGTGCCCGCTGCGACGATGCCGTAGTAGGGCTGCGAGCCAACGTCGTCGCAGAAAGAGCCACCCGCCACGATCGGAAGTCCGTTCACGGTCGTGACTCCCGACGTGCCGAGATACATCGTCGCTGCTCCGTTGTTATAGACACAGAGCGATACGCGATTGGTGAGCACTGACGTTGGGAGCAGCGTTGCGGAAGTGGTAACCGACACGGCTGTGGACAGCGGTGCTGCGGCCGTCTTGCTTATCTTGGTTGCCTGCGTACCAGACGGGATTGGACGTACAATCAGACCAACCTCCGTACCTACCGGTGTAGTAGTGCTCTGCGCCACGTCTCCTACTGCCGTACCAGCCGCATTCTTAGCGGCCGTGATGTTGCGTACGAGTTGGGCGTGTGACTGTGTTGAAATCGCATCCGCGATCTCCAACACCGATCCGGCCACAGCAGCCGTTTTGTACAATGTCTGAAGCCGGAAAGTGGCTTGAGCCGAACCGCCGTTCGTATACACGATCCTAAAATACCTAGCGCGTACTGTTCCGGCGATGTTCAAAGCGTTGCCGCCTGCTACAAGCGACAGTGTTGCCACTTCATCCCAGTTGGTGCCGTCGTTGCTGAATTGCTGGGACACGCCAGTCACAGCAGAAGCTACGTTGCTGAAGACCTGTACGACAAAGCTAGCGAAATTGAAGGTGTCGAAGGCGGTGCCGGTAAAGACACCGTTGGCACCGAGCGGTGTGGTCGAGGAATTGCCCGCGTCGATGGTCCCATTGAAGGTCGAGATCGCGGACTGATCCGACGCGATGGCGATTGGTGTGCTGTTCGCCATCGTCTTCTGCCCCAGCGTATTGATTCGGCCCGTGAAGGTCGCATCCGCGAGCCGGGTGCCGAGCGTCGTCTCGGTTGCGGCGCCGGTAGGCAGCGGCAGTGCGGCGGCGCTGATCGGCTGCGTCACCGCCGAGCCGTCCACCTTCTGCGCGCCTGCCGCAGAGACAGTGGCGACGTTCGTGCCCGCTGAATCCACGATCTTCATCGGCCAGGCATTGGCGACGGCGGCCGGGGTGCCCTGATTGGCAGTGGTCGAAGCGACCGTGGCAGTCACAGTGCCGGTCACGCGCAAACTCCCGGCGAGATCCGTCGAAAGCGCAACAGCCTTACCGTCGGTGTAGGTTGGTGCCGCAGTGTTGGCGGTAGCAGGTAGCGCCACGACAGCATTGGCGACGCCTGCGGCTGACACGTTGGTTTGCGCAGTGCCGACAACATTGAAGTTAGCCGACTGCCCGACATTCCATGTGCCGGACTGCGTGACGGCAACCGTGCCGGTAACGGCCGTGGTGGAGCCGGTATCCGCGATCACATGACCGATCACGTTGGTGCCCGCCGGGATCGGCTGCTTGAGTTGCACCCACAAGCCCCCCGTCGTGTCACCCCGTACGCGATCCCAGGTCGTACCGTTGAACATTTTGGAATAGCTCTCGGTCGAGAGCACGCCGCTTGTGGTCACTGCCTCACTGTCAAAGTTGGTGCCCTCGATGCGGAACTGCTCCCAGGTAGAGCCGTTCCAGCCCATGCCGAGCGCGACTACGTTGAAGGCGTCGGTGGGGTTCGGGTAGGAGCTTGAGGGCGTCTGCCCGCCGCCGACCTGAAGCGTGCCGCCCGGGTTCACCTTCACGTCAACGTAGGAGCCGCCACCAGCAGTGGTCTTGCCGGTCATGACGCTCTTGGTCAGCAGCGCGTCGTCGCCCGACACTGGAGCGTGATCCACGCCGATAGTATCCCCCTGCGAGATCGTGGTGTAGAGGATGGTCTGAAGGCGGAAAAATGTCTGCGGTGTAGCGCCGTTCGTATACACGATCCGGTAGTACCGTGCGTGGTTGCGCACGATCATGTCTGTTCCGTTGTTGGCGCCGGTACGGGCGGCATCCAAGGAAGCGGACGCCCAATACATTGCATTGACGCCATCCTGCGACCACTGCCGGGTGATGCCTCCTACAGCGGAAATCTGATCGGACTGGATCGAGTATGCGACCGAGGCGTAGTTGAGCGTATCGATCCACGCGCTGGTGTACGTCGCATTCGCGCCGAGCGTCGCCGTAGTGCTGGCCGTCGGCGCGAGCGCGCCGATCAGGGCTGTGGCGCTGAAGGTGCCCGCGACCGGCAGCGGATTGGCCGCGCTGACCGGCTGAAGCAACCCGCCCGCGTCCTTCCAGCCGACCTGGGTCGAGGAAGTCGGAATCGCAACTCCGTTGCTGCCGACCGAGGCGTTGCTGCCACCACCACCGCCGCCGGACGTGATCAACGCCCCGGCACCGTCCACCTTGAGCGGCTGGAGCTTGCCCGCCGGGTCCTTGCCGCCGACGGCGGTGCCCGCCGAGGGGACCATGCCGCCGAAGGCCCCGACCGATGAGGTCTGTGCGAAGGCGGCCGAAGCCGCCAGCGCGAAGCATGCTGCGATCAGGTGTCGGATCATGGCGATCTCCTAGCTGACGACAGTGCCGTGCCCGCCGTTGGCCTCGTAGTTGGCCGCGAGCGCAGTGGCACGGCGCAGCGCGTCCTGCGCGTAGTCCGCGCCTGTGGTGAGGTAGTCGGCAGGGCGCCCGGCCGCGACGCACAGGAGCGTCTGCCCGATGCCGCTGTTGTAGGCGGCCAGCGCAGCGGCGGTCAGATCCTCACCCCACATTGGACGCGGATCGACGTAATCGCCGGGCCCGGTGTTGAGCTTGGCCCCGTAGACCGCGTTGATCACGACCGGTTCGGAGTTGGGCGTCGCGGCGAAGTAGTCGAGGTTGCGCTTGAAGAGCTTTGCGCCCTGCGTCATGTTCGTGTAGTCGTCCTGCCAATTGTGCGTCTGCGCCCACGGATACTGCTGCTCCCAGTCGATCTGTGCGATGCCACGACCCCAGCCCAGGCCGTCGCTGGGCATCACCGACAGCGTGCCATCAGCGCAGGAGCCGACCACACGGTAGAGGCTCGGGTACTTGTTGACCTGCGCCTGCGAGCGGCAGCGTGGCGTCGCGTCTCCGGTCTTGTTGACGTACGCCTTGGCCGTGCCGACCAGCGTCTCGCGATCGAGGAAGCCGAAGAGTACGAACGGATCGATGTTCTGCTCGGTGGCAACCTGAAGGATCAGATCGCCGTAGGGGCGAGCGTAACTGGGAAGTTGCGCCTTGAAGATCAGCTTGTCGGCCGTGTCCATGATTGTCCTCACACCGGCCGCGATAGCGACTTGAAGTTCTTTGCGCTTGTCCAGCACGAACGCGAGCACGATCGCGACGGCTCCACCGATCAGCAGCCACTTCGTGCGCTTCGGGAGCGTCGCCATGATCAGGCCCTCGATCGCTTGAACATCGGCGCGACGGTCACCAGAGCGAAGAGCAGGCCGCCCGCGATCAGGTAGGGCACGAAGGGGGCGAACACGTCGGCCAGCGGCTTCACGACCTCGCCAGCGGCGTTGATCGCATACTTGATCGTGTCCTTGAGCGCGCGCGGATACCGCTTGGCGAACGTCTCGGCCGAGTCGATCGGGCTGGTCTGCTTCATGCGCAGCCCGGTGTCGCGGGCCTGCTGCACCAGCCTGTCCATCACGTCGCTGAACTCCTGCCACCGCGCCTCGTCGGCCACTACGTCGTAGAGGTAGCTGTCGTCGCTCATGAGCGCGAGCGCCTGCGTGTGCCACTGATCGACGGCCCAGGTCACCTGATCCACCGGGTAGGCCGCGAGCAGGAGCGTGATCCAGGGGGCCAGCACATACGACGCCGCCGCCTGGACCTTGTACCAAGTCAGCGCGCTGTAGAGCGCATCGTTGATCGGGACGAGATTCTGAAGCCGCTTCTTGGCCTCGTCAAACCGCATCTGCTGCACGTCCTCGACCGACGGCAGTCCGGTGGCAGGCGTCGCGGCCGACAGGTGGGCGCCAACGTCGTAGCCGTCGATCATTGCGATGTGAGACTTAGCCATTTGTTGCTCCTGTGTGATCGGGCTCGGCGTCCTCGGGGAACGTGCCCATTTTGCGTGTGGTGAGGCCGTCCCTGCGGATGCAGACCTCGTAATCGTGGTGGTCCCATTGCTCGCCATCGAACGTCTTGTGGCCCTTCACGATCAAGCACGCCCCGATCTTCAGCTTGACCTTTCGCCGCTTGCCAGCCATCGCCCCTCCGCGCTACCCTCAAAACCGTGAAGAAGATACCACTTTCAAAAGGAAAGACGGCGCTCGTCAGTGACGCGGACTACCGGCGCGTCGGGCACCTGAAGTGGAGCTACCACCACTCCGGGGTGGCCGCCAGGAAGGATGGCGACCGCTACGTCTACCTGCATCGGACCATCATGGCGGCGCGTCCCGGCCAGCAGATCGATCACATCAATCGGGATCCGCTCGACAACCGTCGTGAGAACCTGCGCGCAGCGAGCCCCGCTGAGAACACGCGCAACCGGGGCCGCCAGAGCAACAACCTCTCGGGCTGCGTGGGAGTCTCCTGGGATCCACAGCGCGATCGGTGGCGTGCCACGGTCGTCACCAACGGCAAGCAGGAGCACGTCGGGTACTTCGCGAAGCCGGGGGCCGCCTGCGACGCCCGGGATCTGCTCGCCGCTCAGCGGCACGGGCGCTTCGCGAACCTCGATCATCGCGTCTCCAAGGGGCCGAAGAAGCGGCGCTAGGGTGTGGGCGCCGGGGTCGCCCCGGTCGCATTCATGATCGCGTTGAGGTTGGTGTCCATCTTCTCGATGCGCGCGGTGCGCCGTGTCAGCACACCCTGCCCCATCCGCACGTCGTCCAGATGGATGCGCATCGAGGCGACCTCGACGGTGTTGGAGTCGAGCTTGTCGCCCAGCGCGTCGATGTGGTCGTCCAGCTTGGTGAGCGCCTCGGCGTTCTTGGTGATCGCGGCCACGATCTGCGCGGTGTTTTCGCGGGAGGCTTCGCGCGCCAGCGTGGCCGAGTCCTTGATCATCCATGTGATCAAGCCGAGCAGCATGATCGCCAGCACCGTGGGCAAACCCAGCGTCTTGAGCGCCTTCAGGGTCGTCTCGTTCATTTCTTGCTCCCGATCTTGAGCTTGATCGGCCGGACGGCGGCGCGCTTGCGCGCGACCGTGCCGCCGATGCCGACCATTGCGTTGTGAATCGCATGAGCGAAGATCGAATCGGCAAGACCGCCTGATCGCATCGCCCGTGTATAAACGAGCCCTCCGAGCCCGGCATCTAGGACGCGCATGGCTCGGTGTCCCGGGGGCTCGGCCGGGTCAAAGTGCGCGAGCCCGAAGGCTGTCGCGCTGAGTAGATCATCAGATCCGCTGGCGGCTGCGTTCGCCAGCGGGGCACGGTATGCATACTCCTCACGCAGCGGTGCCACAACGACAGAGTGCAACGGATCCTTGAGCGGCGCGCTTTTGAGCGCGTAGCCTTTCACTAGCCCGTGCAGGGCAGCGAACAGGATCGGGTGCATGATCAGGCGGCCGGGGACGAGACGGGCTGCCCCGCCTTCTTCTGGGAGAGCGCCCCGGCGGCGATGGCGCCGATCGCGGCTCCGATCGGACCGGCGGTGACGAAGCCGACGGCCAGCCCTGCCGCGATCACACCCATGTTCTGGCCCGGCTTCGGGGCGACGGCGCTCGGCGTCTGGATGCCGATCGCGTTCAGGATCGTCTGCGTCTCGGCGGTGTAGTCCTGGGGCGTGGCCGTCGTGGTGTCCTGCGGGTACGCCTGGGGCTGGGATGGGTAGCTGCCGCCCCCGCCGCCGATCACGCTGTTGACGGCGCTCTTGCCCGCGCTCACGGCCTTCTTCTTGAGGGCCTCCTCCCCCGCCGCGATGGCTGCGGCCGTGGCCGTGCCGTACAGCGTGGTGCCCCCGGCCGCCGCAGCGGCCCCACCGGCCACAGCAGTCGTCTCGGCGGCCACAGCGGTGCTCGCGGCAGCCGTGCCGCTGCTCGTCAGCGCCGCGCCGATGTAGGGCGCCGCCACGACCCCGCCGACGACCACAGCGGCGACCGCAGCGACCGTGGCGAGGGTCTTCAGGGGGTGCGCCTCGGAGTAGGTCTGAAGCTGGGAGGCGCTGGCGTTGACCGAAGCCCCGGCCGACTTCAGACCGACAAGCTGCGCGGTCGAACCTGTGATCTTCATGGCGCTGGTGAGCGGCGTGGCGAAGATCATGCCCGGGGCCCGCGAGATCGTCTTGTTCGGGTTGGTGAGCAGCCCGCCGACGAGCTTGGTCGGGACCAGCGCGGTGTTCACGATGGCCTTGCCGATGCCGACGATCGGCTTCGGAAGGGCTCGCTCGATCGGCTTTCCGATCGCGGAGGCCCCGGCGGCGACGACCAGCCCGGCCGTCTTGACACCCTGGGTGGCCTTGCTGACGACCTTACTGACGGCCTTGCCGATCTTGGAGAAGATGCTTCCGAAGCCCTGCATGGCGGCGGCGTCGGCCTGGGCGTTGATCATGTCTTCCATCTGGCTCACGCGCGCGGCGCAGCGGAAGTGCTCCAGCGCCGCTGCGTGGTAGCCGTGGTAGTCGCCGTAGGACGCGGCGCGAACAGCGCGCTGCGCAGCGGCGATGGCCCTGGCGGCTTCCATGACGAGGGCATCGTGGTCGAGGTTCGGCTGATCGAAAGTCATTTTATGCACCTTTCCTGGCGAGGCGTTCTGCGACGTGTCGGAGTTCGATCACGTCTGAGTTATCTCTGAGAGCAGCAATGCCCCGGGCGATCTCGTTCCTAATCTGGTTGGTGTATGGACGCGGCCCAACCAGATCTACCTGCACTTCAATTGCACGCTGTAATTGTGTGCGAGTGATGAAGCCATGAGCGATCAGGATTTCACCGAGTAGCTGTTGACTATCTGCTTGCAGCTTTGCTTGGACCCCCTCGCGAAGTTGCTCTCTAGTCAGCAGGCCCATGTGCAGTAGGACATTTCCAATGTTGGCGTCGCGGCGCGGAAGCGGTGGATTGTGTCTGAACAGGAAACTGAACATGGCGAAGGCCCTCACTTCCCCGACCTACGGTCAATCATACGCTCAAGCGCGAGCAGACCGTCCTTCAGGGCCGTGACGGCGTTCTTCAGTTCCGTTTGGGCCTGGGTCGAGGCGCCCACCAGCGCGATCACCTCATCGTTCATTTCCTTGAGTTCGGCTGCGTGTGAGCCCGTATTGTCGCGTGCTTCT